>Ga0326728_10003437_pt1 | contig 49202 bp, 44 predicted proteins | sample MB3enrmetagenome_FD_207602 | JGI IMG/M metagenome (GOLD analysis project Ga0326728, IMG submission 207602) | Lab enriched peat soil microbial communities from McLean, Ithaca, NY, United States - MB31MN | ecosystem: Environmental > Terrestrial > Soil > Wetlands > Peat | place: USA: New York... | reverse complement strand
CCATTACTCCCATGGGCGTCGGCGGATTCGCCGCCATGCGCGCGCTTTCCACCCGCAACGACGATCCCGCCCACGCCAGCCGTCCCTGGGACCGCGACCGCGACGGCTTCGTCATGGGCGAAGGCGCAGGCATTCTGGTTCTCGAAGAGCTTGAACATGCCCGCCGCCGCGGCGCTCCCATACTCGCGGAAATCGTCGGCTATGGCATGAGCGCCGACGCCTATCACATGACCCAGCCCGCCCCCGAACACGAAGGCGGCTTCCGCGTCATGCGCAACGCCCTGCGCGACGCCAAACTCGGGCCCAGCGCCATTGGCTACGTCAACGCCCACGGCACTTCGACGCCGCTCGGCGATACGCTCGAAGCCCACGCTATCCGCAATTTATTTGGCAAGAAGATTCCGGTCAGTTCCACCAAGTCCATGACCGGCCACCTGCTGGGCGGAGCCGGCGGATTAGAGGCGGGAGTGACGGTGCTGGCGCTGCGCGATCAGATGCTGCCGCCGACTGTCAACCTCGACAATCAGGACCCGGAGACCGAGGGCATGGATTTCGTTCCCAACCACGCTCGCAAAACCGAATTCGAATACGCCATGTCGAATTCCTTCGGCTTCGGCGGCACCAACGGCGCCCTCCTCTTCCGCCGCTGGACGGAGTAACGAATTTTCACTTTTTTCCTCTCGTGTGGAGACGGGGCTTGCCCCGTCTCCCGCGCAGTTTCCATTTCCTCAGTGCACCCCTGTGCCCCCTGTGGTTAAGGTCTTTCCCAATACCGCGACCCTTTCTCAAACACAAGAAATCCCCCCTCAGCTCCAGCTTCAGAGCATTTCTCGCTTTGTTGTAAAGGGAAGGCACGAAAGGGAAGAATACGAGTTGACTCGTGCCGCATAGAGCTATAACGGATAGCGGCTTTAGCCGCTGGGGGCGCGCACTCTACACCATCGCGCGAACCGCTCTAAATGTGACCATCACGTTCAAGGTTCTCACCTCTGCAAGCTAACCTCTGACCTCTGCATTCTCCCTCGCTGTGCGCACGGAACTGACAAAACGCGATCGTCAGCAAAGTTCATATTGGAGTTACTGCGTTGTCGGCAACGTAACCGCGGCCATCGCGACGATCGGAACGCCCGCCGCAAACGGTGAGCCGGGAACCTGCGTGAGCGCTCCTGTACTCCCATCAATGCTAAACGCCGTGATCGCGGAGGGAGCGCCACTGCTCCCGAAATATGTGCTGTTCGGCACGTAGAGATAGTCTCCCACCACCTGAAAGAGGCCGAATATCGGGGCGCTGGTATCCGCCATCGGCGTGAGGGCCCCGGTCGATGTGTTCACGTGAAACTCCTCAATCGTCTGCGTCAGCGACGACGCAGTAAATAAATACTGGCCGGAGAGGTCAAGCGCAAGACTGGAATAACTATAAAAGTTCACAGCAAACGGAGACCCAGGTAACGGAGTCAGTGCGCCTGTGCTGGTGTCTACCGCGAATCCCGCAATGTAGTTTTGGCCGTTCGGCGGATTCGTGAGGGTTACGTAAAGAAAGCCGTATGGATCGAGAACGACGTACCCCGGCGTTCCGTACGAACCGGTCGAAAACGGCGACCCCGCCACTTCTGTCAGCACTCCCGTCTGCTCATCGATGCCGAAGGTTGCCACACCACCGTTCGAATTGGCGATGCCGCTGGATGCGGCAGCATACAGATAGGGCGACGTTGAGCTCAGCGACGGTCCGTTGCCGCCGAGTGAATTTGCGGGAGGAATAATGGGGAACGGCGAGCCCGCAACTGAGGGTGAGAGGGAGCCGTCTGACCCAATGCTGAAGGCCTCGACCGCCGGAGCCAATCCATCCGTCAGCTGCGCGGCTGCTCCCAGGTAAAGAAAATTATTGAGCGCGATTCCTGAGTTCAGTCCAACGCTGGCTTCTGCGGAAAATGGCGACGATGCAATCTCTGTCAGCGCTCCCGTGCTGGCGTTGATTGAGTATCCGTATATCTGCTCTGGAAAATTGGATGACTGCGGCGACACATACACAAATGGCGATCCTTGCCCAGCCGCGGTTAGGGCGTTCAGTGGAGCGCCCGCCAGCGGAGACGCCGGTCCGGCAATCGATAACGGCGCTCCCAGCGCGCCGGTCGTCGAATCGACCGAAAAACTCAGCAGTGCGCTCGATTGCGAATTCGGTTCTCCGGCGGCAATCAGAAAGGTCTGTTGTGGCGGAGACGTACGGAAATTACAAGTGCTGCACGTTTGCGAACCGCAGGCCGTCAGAGCCATACACAAGCCAAGGCAAAATAAAACGCCTAAGCCGAATCGAACCGGAGTAGCGTGCATACGACCCCCGTACGGAGTGCAACCATCGAAATCTCACAGTAAGTTTAACGCTTTGAGTTTATTCCTTCTTCATGGCGTCGATCAATTCATAGAGCTGCGTGTCAATATCCTTCACATTTATTTCGGCGGCTCGTTGGTTGCTGACCACCCAGATCGTCGGCGTCCCCTTGATCTTCAGGCTTAAACCCAACTCTTTGTCTGCCTTGACCAGCCCTGCCAGCTTGTCATCCTTGTCCTCAATCATTGGCAAATTGATCTTGTGCTCGGTGGCAAACTTTTCCGCGAATCCATGCAAGTTCAGCGGATTGATTTCCATCTGGTGCGCGAATACAGTGGCCCTAAACTCGTTCCCGATCTCCTTGCCGATCTCCTTGGAATGCGTGTCGAAATAGCGCGCCAGCACCGCGGCTTCGAACGACCAGATGTGGCCAGGTATCGGAAAGTCGTGCTGCACCAACGGAATCTTATAAGTGCGCGAGGCTTGCGCCAGCAGCGGCGCCACGTAAGCGCATCGCGGGCATTGAAAATCTTCGAAAACGACGATGGCGATTTGCGCGCCCTTCGGCGGACGGAGAACCTCCGGCACATCCTGCGCAATAACCGGTAGCGCGAGCAGAGACAGACACACGAGTACCGGCATCGTCAAAGCCAGACTCGCCAAAACGGAGAGTAGTGACAATCGTCGAATCGTCATGCTCTTACTTTGGATGCAAGGTGAGGTGGAAATGTTCTCCTGGCAGCAGATTCATCCCATTAGGGCATTTTCAGAGTTACTGTACCCCTTTCCTTGGTTTTGGGAAGAGCACGACTTCAGTCGTGCCGCTGACGACTTCAAAAAATGCGGGCTTCAGCCCCTGAGGGACGGTCGGCGGCGCGGGGTACATTAATAGTGAAAATGCTGTAGCCTGCCATATTCAAGACGCACCCTCCCTCAGGCGCCCAGCTTCGGAATCTCGATTTTCCCCAAACTTTGTCAACCCCCCATTCCCCCGCTTTTCCCCGTAACTCATTGCACAGCCAAGGAAAATAATCCCGCCAAATCTGTCGGTGTACCCCACTCCAACTTGATAAAATAGAAGGAGAGATCAAAAAGGGTGCGGCCCACTCCCGCACCCTTTTTCCTGTAGCGCCGCCATCCCGGCGGCTGTTCAATGTGCGATCCTGCGCTACAGTTTGTCCAGGTAGTAGTTGCATGCGATTAAGGCATCAGGGCTTTTACTGACAGCTAATGGCTGACGGCTGACAGCTACCCCTAACTCCTTATTCCAGAATACTTTAATATAAGTCCTTTAGATTCAAAGGCTGAAGCAAAATATTCCCGCCAACCCCATGATTTCAAAAGACCAGGGGGGAGGGGGGTAGGGGGTACCGACTAGTAAACTTCCCTCCCCAATCTCCCACTTCTTTCATATTTCGTTCGATGAGAAACAAAGAGGAGAAACAAAAAATGTCCCTATATCCCAACCGCATCTTGCGCTGTCAGCACATTAAAGTGAACGGAACCCAATGCGGATCGCCTTCGCTTCGCGAAACCAAGTACTGCTACTACCACATCCGCTACCACTACCCGGAACTGGAAGCTTTGGAAAACCGACACGAGTTGTCCATTTTCTTCCCCACTCTAGAGGATGCAAACTCCATACAAGTGGCGCTGGCCAAGGTCATCGAGCGGCTGATCATGGAGGAAATCGACCACAAGACGGCTGCCCTCTTGCTCTATGCCTTGCAGACTGCGTCCATGAACCTGAAACGCACCTCCCTCGAACCCCAACTCCCCACCCAAGTCGTCATCGATCGCCAGTCCGTCGCGCACCGCCCCATTGGAGCCTCGGCCTGGTCCCGAGTCGAGGGACGCGAATTCGACGATCTCACTGCCCAGAACGACTGCGATGTGCCGGAGCCCCTGGAAAAGTATCTATCGGAACCAACCGTGCCTTCTACGCTCCCAGCTCCGCCCGAATCGCACCGACAATCGCTTCCGCCAGCCGGTCGATCTGCTCCTTCGACTCCGCTTCAATCATCACCCGCGCCAGCGCTTCCGTGCCCGAATACCGCACCACCACCCGCCCAACGCCGTCCAGTTCCCGCTCCGCCGCCGCAATCGCCGCTTGCGCCGCCGGTATCTGCGCCAAGGGAGTTTTCTGCCGCACCCGCACATTCCTTATCGTCTGCGGAAACATCTTCAGATCGCTCACCAAATCGGCCAGCGGCTTGCCCGTCCGCACCATGATCTCCAGCACCCGGAGCGCGGTCAGCAGTCCGTCGCCCGTGGTCGCATCTCCATCGCGAAACAATATGTGGCCCGATTGTTCGCCGCCCAGCGTGGCTCCCACGCGTTGCATTTCCTCGAGCACATACTTGTCGCCGACGTTGGCGCGCAGCGTCCGAATGCCCGATCGCTTGAGCGCCAGTTCCAATCCCATGTTCGACATGGTCGTCGCCACCACAGTGGCGTTGGCGAGCGCGCCGCGCGACTGCATGTCGCGCGCCGCCAGCAGCAGCACCGCGTCTCCATTCACCACGCGCCCCTGGGCATCGCAAAAAAGCGCGCGGTCGGCGTCGCCATCGAACGTAACGCCCAAGTCGTACTGTCCTGGCTCGCTCGCAACAAACCGCGCCACCACCTCCGGATGCAGCGCCCCGCAATTCTCGTTGATGTTCTCGCCATCCGGCGCGCAGTGCAGAAACTCGGTATCGATCTTCAGCGCTCCGAACAACTCCGGAGCTTCCGCTGCCGCCGCTCCATTGGCGCAATCGACCGCCACGCGCAGCCGCGCGCTGTTCGAGGAAGATTTCGGAGAAAAGTCCGCCGAAACGCCGCTCGCCAGCCAGTGAACATAGGCCTGGCGCAAACCTTCCTCGCCGGGAATGCTTGCCACCTCGAGCGCGGATTCCTGCGCCGCTTCCGCATCCGAATCCAGCAGCGCGAAAATTTCTTTTTCAATCGCCAGTTCGTGCGCGTCCGGCAGCTTGTAGCCGTCGCGGGAAAAAATCTTGATCCCGTTGTCGGTCCACGGATTGTGCGACGCCGAAATTACCACCCCCGCATCGAACCCCTGCGAGCGCGTCAGAAAAGCAACGCCTGGCGTGGTAATCACGCCCGCGCTGCGCGTTTCCACGCCCACTGACCCGAGCCCCTGCAAGAAGCGGTCGGCAATCCAGCGGCTGGAGACACGCGTGTCCTGCCCAATCACCACCCGCGCCTTCGGATTTACGCGCACCAGATCGTGCCCCAGCGCCCGCCCTATCCAATAAACGCTGTCGCGCGTCAGCGGAAACTCTCCCGCCACGCCACGGATCCCGTCAGTTCCGAAAAGTTGTCGAGTTTGCGTCATGATAAGAACAAAAAAATACTCCTTTCGCTCACAATGTGCGACTTGGTTATCTCACCAGTCCGTCCCCTATTTCCGAATTGGAGGATCCAGCCGCCCCAGCCCTTGGATGTGGCGGTGTGCCGCCACCAGTTCGTGCGGCAGGAAAGGTCCTACTAATCGCCCTGCAGCAAAGTCGAAAAGAAGTGCGTACGCAATAAAAGCACAGACGAAGGCTGGACCCTCGAGTTTCTGCACATACGCAACCACGAGCGCGCACGCGCTAAGGATCCATATGAGCGGCAAGAAATGTTTAGGTCGGATGACCAACTCGCTTCCGCATTCCGGGCACACAATCGGATTTGGGACAACGCCATCTTCCAGCTTGAGCGGACTCCGGCACACTGGACAACGATCGACAGACAACTTCAAGGGCAAGTCCATCACAATTTCACTTTTATTTTTTCTCGTCCCCCGCGCTTTCCATAATAACCGTCACGCGAATCGGTATGGGGTGCACAATTTGGATCAGAGGATCGGGGACATAGGCGTCAGTCACAAAAGAAGCTCGCGTCATCACGCCGCTCGCGTCCACCGGATCGGTGATCGCGGCCTCCACGGCTTCGACGTGGCGGCGAGGCCCGGTGATCGCAACCGTCGGCGGATCGGCGATCGTCTCTGCCACCTTCATGCCGCTCGCAAAATTTCCGGTCACGCGCGGTCGAATCTCGATCACACGGGTCGCGCGATCGTCGAAAGAAACGTGAAAACTTGGGGGCTTGACCTGCACTACTTCCAGATCCTGCGGCACATGGATCTGCCCGCCGTTCAAATCGAAAGTCTGCTCCCCCCGCTGAACTCTCGACAGATCGATCTCCGCGCGCACATCGCTGGGCTGCAAGCGATGAATCAAACGCTCCGGCCCTCGTACGCGAATCTGCGCCTCCGTTGAGTTGGCGGAATCGATTTCCAGATTGCCCGGAAAATTGCGGAACTCGATCGGGACCCTCATTTCGACTTCGGCGACGGGATCGTGCGCCACCAGGAACCACAGGCCGATGGCGAGCAGCAGGGAAGCCAGCTTAAGCCAGAAATTGTGGATCAACACGCGTTGCGCCAGGCCCGCCATAATCAGTCGTCCCTTCCGGCATCCTGCCCGCGCGCCAGATTGGAACTGGGCGGCTCCTCTTCGATGAAGCCTTCCTCGAGCGGCGGCGGCAGCGTGGGCGCGGGCGCGTAGCGCCGCAGCAGATGGCTCAAGCGCTCGCGCAGACGCTCCACCGTCAGCTCGCGCTCAATGCTCCCCGCCACCGCTATGCTGATCGCTCCCGTCTCTTCCGAAACAATGACGGCGACGGCGTCGGTTTCTTCCGTGATCCCGATCCCCGCGCGGTGGCGCGTCCCCAGCTGGGTCGAGAGCACCGGGTTCATCGACAGCGGCAGAAAACAAGCGGCCGCGGCGATGCGGTCCCGCTGCACAATCACCGCCCCGTCGTGCAACGGAGCGCTCGGACGAAACACCGTGGCCAGCAAGTCATACGACAGGCGCGCATCCAGTGCCACGCCGCTTTCAACATATGTCCTCAGCCCAATCTCGCGCTCGATCACGATCAGCGCACCCGTTTGATTTTGCGAAAAAAGATTGGCCGCCAAAACTATGTCGTCGTAAACGTCGGCCACCGAACTCGAAGACCGCATCAGCGAAACGCGGCTCCCCAGGTTCGCCAGCGCGTGCCTTATTTCCGACGCGAAGAGCACGATCAACGCGAAAACCACATACGGCAGCAGCGTGCTCAGCAGCCAGTTCAGTGTGCGCAATTCGCCCAGCCGCGCCAAATAAAACGCCAGCCCCAGCGTCGCAACTCCCAGCAGCATCGGCGCCGCCCGCGTGCCCCGCACCAGCCCAAGAAACTGGTAGATCAGGAACGCGACCAGCACCACGTCCACAATCGAAAGGACCGAGATGTGCGACCACAGCAGCAACGGCGTCACCACACCCTCACATTGATAGTAAAGTCGAAAGTTGGCTTGGCCTTCATTCTATGACAGTTTCACCGATAGCGTGGACCGGCTTTGCCTCAAGCTGAGGCAGCCGATTCAAAACCAGCGCTGCGCATTTAGGGCTTCCCCCGTGTTCCCCTGTGTCCTCTGTGGTTTCACCTTTTCTCGTTGATCGCAACCCCGTTGGGAAATACCGGACTAAACTTTTTTTGACACTGCGGTAATGCAGCCTCACCAGATTCCCACCAAATTATGGTTCGCTCGGTTCGGTCGCCGTCACGCGCGCGCGCACCCGTCCCCGCGCCAGTCTCGCCGTCACTTCATCCCCAGCTTCGAGCCATCCCGCATCCTTCACCAGTTCGCCTTTCGCATCGAACACCAGCGCGTATCCGCGATTCAAAATCGCAACTGGCGAAAGCGCCTCCAGGCTTGCATTTCGGCGCTCCAACTCCCCGCGCTTCTCCAACAACCGCGTCTCGGTTGCCGCTGCGAGATTCGAGATGAGGCCCTCCAAACGTTGCCGCACCGCTGCCAATCGCCGTCGCGCATCATAATGCCGCACCGCCGCCGCAACATTTTCCAAGCGCCGATGGCATCGCTCCAGCAGTTGCCGCTCCGCCTTTTCCAGCCGGAACCGCTGTTCGTCCACCTTCTGCTGCCGCCGGTGGACTCCGTCCATCATGCGCCCAAACGCCCCGTGCCGCGCCCGCTCCGTCAATTCCTGCCGCGCCAGCAGCAGCCGGTATCGCACCCCGCGCTCCAGCCGCCGCTCTAAATCCTCCGCCTGCGCTTCGATTTCCTGCCGCGACCGGATCACCAACTCCGCCGCCGCCGACGGCGTAGGCGCGCGCAGATCGGCGACAAAATCCACAATCGTGTAATCCGTCTCGTGCCCAATCGCTGAAATCACCGGAATCTTCGACTCCGCAACCGCTCGCGCCAGCCCCTCATCATTGAAACAAGCCAGGTCTTCGGCCGACCCTCCGCCGCGCGCAATGACGATGACCTCGACCGCGCCATCGCGGCCCAGATCTTGACGATCGAAGTCCTGCTGAAAATATCGCAGCCCCGCCATCACTTCGCCCGCCGCCGCGTCTCCCTGCACCTGCGCCGGATAGATCAGCACATTCGCCGAATAATGCCGCCGCGCCAAAATATTCAGAATGTCGCGCAGCGCCGCGCCCTGCGGCGACGTAATGACGCCGATTCTTTGCGGCAATGGTGGGATCGCCTTCTTGCGCGATGCCTCGAACAATCCTTCCGCCTGCAATCGCGCCTTCAATTGTTCGAACGCCAACTGCAACGCGCCCGCGCCTTGCGGCTCCATGAATTCAGCCGCGATTTGCAGCTCGCCGCGCTCTTCATACACCGTGATGCGCCCGCGCACCGTGACGTGCAATCCGTTCTCCGGACGAAACCGCAGCAGCCGCGCCGCCGACCGGAACATCACCACCCGCATCTGCGCCGCTTCTTCCTTCAGCGTGAAATACAAATGCCCCGAGTCGGGAATCCGCAAGTTGGAAATTTCCCCTTCCACCCAGCAATCCGAATACTCCCGCTCCACATGTGCCCGCACCGCCGAAACCAAAGCCCGCACCGTCCAAACACGCCGCTCCGGAGGCCGAAACTGGAACCCGAGTTGGTCCGCCATGTCCATGAAAGTTTCAGTTTACCCGAGACACACGTAGGGACGGACGCCCTCGTCCGTCCAGCCGAGCGAAGCTCGGCGGCGGGCTGCTGAAGAACTTGGGTTTCGTATCAGGGTATCGCTTCAGCGATGCCGAAAGTTTTCGAATTTGGCTTCCCCTTTAGGGGCTGGAGGGGGGCGCCGTTCGCTACCGCTTTATCCGCCCAATCAAGAAGAGAACAATCGAAAGCACCACGCTAATCAGAATGCAACTCGCCAGCGGAAAATAAAAAGTAGTGTTCTTGCCCCGATAAACAAAATCCCCCGGCAACCGTCCCAGCGGCAACCCCGCCCGCCCCAGCAGCATGACGATGCCCCCAATCACCACCAGGGCCACGCCAACCACCACCAGAATCCGTCCCATCTCCGCCATCCTGAGAGCTTAACCCCGCCGATTGCTACCCCTTGTCGATGAACCGCAGAAAAAGCACATTCTCCGATATGGGTTCTAGCTCTAATTCAGATCGCAAGGACTGGCGAAGATTAAAGATCAGGTCGTCAAGAGAAGCAGATCGGTCTTTTGCCGTGTCAATAGCGAATTGACGGGCAAGTGAAACCTGATGCGCGGAGCCTAGCAATTGAATATCTGCGATAGCCGACTCAAATTGAGGCCAACAAGTCTTCGGAGCATCTCGGTTAGAAGCACCTTCAAGTCTTCTGTACGCCTCAAGAAGATAAGAGATTCGCAGTTTGCGCCTCTCATTAGCAACGTCACGAAGTGCGGAAAAGTAGTGGCCTATCCATACACCAAGAATGGCAACAACCAGGGTCATTGCCAATTGCGCAAATAGTTTCCAATCCATACTCGATCATACCTCCGCGATGAATGAGGAAAGGCTAACAAAAACAAACCCACGAGTGAATAGAGCGAATTCTGCAACCCGTGCTCATGCGTTAAACTCAAACTAGCCCAATCCGTCGCATGAACAAAGCCACCATTCTGTTCAATCCCAACTCCGGCCGCCGCGGAAGAAAGCGCGACGCCGAGCTGAACCGCGCCATTGGCGTCCTCCAGTCCGCTGGCGTCCTCACCGAGCTTACCGTTTGCCGCTCCAGCCAGGAAGCGACCGACAACGCCTGCTGCGCCGTCGCCGCCGGCAGCGACACCGTTTTTGCCTGCGGCGGCGATGGCACCATCCACGATGTCATTCAAGGATTGGCCGGCACGCCCGTCGCGCTCGCCATTCTGCCGTTCGGCACCGCCAACGCTCTGGCCCACGATCTCAAAATCCCGCTTCGCCCCGCCGCCGCCGCCCAGGCCGCTGTCGATGGCAAGAGCAAAGTCCGCCGCATTCCGCTCGGCCGCATTGAGTACGAGGATTTCCACGGCAAATCCGCCGCCCGCTACTTTACCGTCGCCGCCGGAATCGGTGTGGACGCGCACCTCTTCTACAAACTGACCGCGCAGCTCAAGAATCGCTCCGGCATGGCGGCCTACTATCTCAAAGCCTGGCAGTTATGGGCGACTTATAACATGCGCCGCTTCGAGGCCGAATACACCAACGGCAACGGTCGGCCCCAGCGCGCCTCGCTGACCGAACTCCTCGCGGTCAGAATCAAATTCTTCGGCAACGTCCTGCGCGAACTTGTCCCCGGAGCCTCGCTCGATTGCGCCGATCTGCGCGCCGTCATGTGCCGCACTGCCAGCCGCAATGCCTATCTGCAATATGTCACCGGAGCGCTGCTCGGACACCCATGGAAGATCAAAGGCATCGATCTAGTCAGTTGCTCGGAGGTAGTCTGCAAGTTGCCGGAGTCCAGCACCGAGCATGACGCTGCACATGACGCCTTACATAAGCATAAGAACGACCGCGTCTATGTCGAAGCCGACGGCGAACTGCTAGGCCGCCTGCCCGCTCGTATGACCATGCAACCCGACGCGCTGTCGCTGGTCGTGCCCGCATAATCACCCCGCCCATGTGGGGATGTTCGTGCGGTGCTGTTCGTGTGGAGACGGGCGACCCCGCCCGTCCAAGCCGAGCGCAGCTCGGCCCCACCCGCGCCGCCGACGGCTGCTAGAATATCTCCGCAACCGAAGCTCTGGCATCCAATATAACTTCATCGGCAGGAGAAAACGTGGAACCCGTCACGCATTTTCTATTCGGCGCCACCCTGGGCCGCGCCGGACTCAACCGCAAATCCGCCCTCGCCACCCTTACCCTAACTCTCGCCGCCGAAGCTCCCGACCTCGATGTCTTCACCCGCTTCGGAGGTTCCGCCTTCGCCCTCAATCATCACCGCGGCTTCACGCATTCTTTTCTCGGCGTCCCGCTCGTCGCCGCCGTAGTCGTGGCCTTCGTCTATCTCATCTGGCGTCTTCGCGACCGCAAGACCCGCAATCCCAACCTTCCCCCGCGCTGGGGATTGCTCTTCGCCTACGCTTGCCTCGCCGCCCTCAGCCACCTTCTTCTCGACTTCACCAATAACTACGGCGTCCGCCCCTTCTGGCCGTTTTCCGAGCGCTGGTATTCCTGGGACATCGTCTTCATAGCCGAGCCCGTCCTATTAGTTGTACTAACTCTCGGGCTGATCGTCCCCGCATTGTTTTCGCTCATCAACGAAGAGATCGGCGCGCGCAAGAAAAACGCGATGCCCGCTGGAAGACTGGCCGCGACCCTGGCTCTCGTCGCCGTCTTCGCCTACTGGGGATTGCGCGACTTCGAGCATCGCCGCGCCGTAGCTGCTCTCCAGGCGCGCACTTACAACGGGGCCGATGCCATCCGCGTCTCCGCCTACCCTTACTGGGTCAATCCCTTTCGCTGGCATGGCGTGGTGGAAACGCCCGCCTTCTTCGCCACCATGGAAGTCGATTCACTCGCGCCCGAGGTCGATCCCGAAGACCGTATGCAGCTTATCTACAAACCCGAAGAAACGCCCGTAACTCAGGCCGCCAAGAAAACCTATCTCGGACGCGTGTACCTGAGCTGGGCCCAGTATCCCGTAACCGAAACCGAATTACTCGATAACGCCGCGCAAAACGATTCCGCGACCGGCGGCGCGAACGATTTGACTAACAACGTCCCGATCCCAAACACCCGCGCCGCCTACGTGGTCCGCTTCCACGATCTCCGCTATGACTATCCCGACCACAAAACCCGAGCAATCCTCGGCGCAACCGTTTTTCTGACTCGCGATCTGCAAGCGGTGGACGAACGCTTCGGCATGGGGAGCGCGAGTACAAGGGCCCGATAAGGGCATATCGAATCTACGACCCGCAATAACTGGTGAAGCGCAGCTTCCGAGGACTGGTTTCTCAACATAGATTCGCGGAGTGGGCAAGTCCCGGAATGCCGGCCCACGGCTCGGAACTTCGTCGCACGCTACCCCGAATCTGCTTTGTGAAGATAGGTATACTTTGAATTGTTCTTATTCCTGAGCGGGAAAAAGGTTTGAAAACTTACGCGCAATTTCCAGTGCGATATCATTCCTTGGTTGCGGCAAATCCCGGCAGCGTGCTGCTGCAAACCTCGCGATTCGATGCCGAGAATTATCGTAGTTACCTCTTTGCGCGCCCCGCACGGACGCTTTCGGCCAGCAGCGCGCTCTTCGACGAGATCGAGCAGGCGCTGGCGGGCGGCGAATATGTCGCTGGATTCCTCGCCTACGAATGCGGAGAAAACCTGAAGGCAATGGCTCGTTACGGCCCGCGAAATTCGGGTCTGCCTCTCGCCTGGTTTGGCGTCTATTCCAATGCCTTCGTCTTCGACCATCGTACAGGCGAGTTTGAGAGCGGACCGCCGGACGAATTTCTGGCAACCAATGCTCAACCTGGCCAAAGTTTTGAAATCCGGAATTTGAGCTTCGGCATTCCCGAGAAAAGCTACGCCCAAAAGATTGCCGCGATCCACGATTACATCCGCTCAGGCGACACCTACCAGGTGAACTTCACCGATAAGCTGGATTTCGATTTCTCCGGTTCTCCCGAGGCCATGTTTGCAACGCTCGTCGAAAGCCAGCCGGTGCAGTACAGCGCGTTCCTTCATGAGGAGAACTGGCACATTCTGTCGTTTTCGCCGGAGCTGTTCTTTCGCCTGAAAAACCATAAAATTGTCGCCCGTCCCATGAAAGGCACGGCGCGCCGCGGCGTGGACACCGCCGAAGACGCAACCATCGCCCACTGGCTGCAAAACGACATGAAGAATTGCAGCGAGAACGTGATGATCGTGGATTTGTTGCGTAACGATCTGGGTCGTATCTGCGAGTACGGAAGCGTGCATGTGGACCTACTTTTCGCCGTCGAAACCTACGAGACGCTTTTCCAGATGACGTCGGAAATCTCCGGCGCGCTCCGTCCGGGGTTGCGCTATTCCGATATCTTCAAGGCTCTTTTTCCCTGCGGTTCCGTGACCGGAGCGCCCAAGCACCGCACCATGGAAATTATTCGCGAACTCGAGCGCGGGCCGCGCGGTGTGTACTGCGGCGCCATCGGTTTCTTTTCCCCGGCGCGCGAGGCGGTGTTCAACGTGCCCATTCGTACCGTGGTGTTGCAGAACAACCGCGGCGCGATGGGCGTGGGCAGCGGCATCGTCATCGATTCGCGGGCGGAAGATGAGTTCCGCGAATGCCTCCTCAAAGCCGAGTTTCTGACCCGCCGCCAACCGCCGTTCCAACTCCTGGAAAGCATTCTCTGGAACGATGGTTATAGCTTGCTGCCGTTTCACCTTGAGCGCATGGAATCCTCGGCAACATACTTTGGATTCAACTTCGATCGCGAGGCCATCCTAGCGGCGCTGCAAGATGCGGGAAAGCAACTTACGTCCGGAGTGCGGACCAAGGTTCGACTTCTGCTGGAGCGCTCCGGCGCGCTGAAAATTGCGCACGCTCCGGTGGAAGAGCAGCCCGGAATAGGGAAGGTCATGGTTTCCGAAATTCGAGTGTCCTCGGGCGACCGGTTTTTGCGGCATAAGACGACCTGCCGCCAACTTTACGACCGGCAATACGAACAGGCCCTCCAGCGAGGCTGTGTCGAGGTGCTATTCCTCAATGAACGCGGCGAACTGACCGAAGGCGCCATCAGTAACGTGTTCATCGAGAAACAAGGCCAATGGTTCACGCCTCCGGTCGCCTGCGGATTGCTGCCTGGAACTTATCGCCGGCATCTACTCGAAACCATGCCTGCGGTTGCGGAAAGAACGCTGCAACTGCAAGACCTTGCCTCCGCGGACGCGGTTTACATCTGCAACGCCGTGCGCGGTTGCAGACAAGTCACGGTCGTCCCGGCCAGTAACTTCTGATCGCGATTCGGTTGCTGGAGCGGCAATTCATCCGCTCTGGCGAAGATCTTCAGATGCATCCGCGGCTGCTCCGCTGGCAAGTTTCATTTTGCGGGCCAGCCACCGGCTCTTGGCAAGTTGAAACCTGGGTTGGCGCCTGCCCCAATCACGGTCGGATCACGGACCAGCCGGAAACCATCCGCCACTAATTTCGTACCGCCCTTGACCGCTGGCATCGGCTCGGGCAACAATTCTAAATAGCTCTCACGAGGTGAATATGTTGGCTTATGTGTTTGTGCTCTTTGCGGTCGCGGTTCGCTTTATGCCCCATCCGCTGGCCTTTACTCCGGTAGCGGCGGCGCTGCTCTACTTTGGGGCGCGCGGCCCGAAACGCCAGTGGTGGGCGCCTTTGGCGCTGATGGTTGCTGCTGACGTTGTCCTTACCAAGGTTGTCTACTCGTATCCCCTGACCTGGGACCATTTTGTGACCTGGGCGTGGTATGCGGCGATTCTCCTGCTCGGAACCCGGCTGCGCGAATACGCCAACTGGCTGCGGGTCGGCGGAGCAGCGCTCACCAGTTCCATCTCTTTCTTCGCGGTCAGTAATTTCGCGGTCTGGGCATGCTGGGGAATGTATCCGAAAACCATGTCTGGCTTGATGACTTGCTACGCCGCCGGCTTGCCATTCTTCCGCCGCGGCATCGCTGGCGACCTGCTCTTCTCCGCGGTCATGTTTGGATTGCCCGCGCTCGCCGCTTTGGCCGTCCGCTCCCACAAGCCGCACGGGACCGCAGCCGCTTAGATTTCGTAATGAAATTTAGGTTCAGCCAAATCAGTGGAGAACCCATTCGAGGCGTGGAGGAAGTCTGTGCTCACTTCCTCCAACCTTCGCCGTCCAACCCGCGAAGAGGTTCTCATGCGTACTCAACTACTGGTAGTTCTGCTCCTGCTTTGTTTCTCGCTCCCACTCGCCGCCGCCGTTGACCGGGTTCAGTTGACCCTCGACACCAGCGAAGCCGACCAGGTGCTCGCCATCCTTGCGCTTCGCAGTCAAGGCAAGGCCGTCCCCGATTCCGAATGGCAGAAATTATTCGCCACCGCTCCCTATCAGCGCCTCAAGCTGCGCGAGAAAGCGATCGGCGAAAGATTCCACGACCCCAGCCGTGCCTTCACCGACGACGACTTCAAACGCTTCGTACTCTCCGCCGATCTTTTACCGCGTGCCGCCGCTCTTTCGAGCACCCTCGATCGCTGGAAGAAAGCCGATCTCCAACAGGATGCGAACCGGGTCCTCGGCTATCTCCCTGCCGAAGCCACCATCCACGCGAAGGTGTATCCCGTCATCAAGCCGCAGATCAACACCTTTGTGTGGGACACTTCCTCCGACCCCACGATTTTTCTATATCTCGATCCGGAGGTGAGCCGCGAGAAGTTCGAGAATACCGTGACCCATGAGCTGCACCACATTGGCCTCGGTAGCGTCGGTCCCGTCTACGATAAAAAAATCGCCGCGTTGCCCGAGCCTGTCCACACAGCGGCCGACTTGATGGGAGCGTTCGGCGAGGGCTTTGCCATGCTCGCTGCCGCCGGAGGGCCCGACGTCGATCCGCACGCGGCCAGCTCGCCGATGGAACACGCTCGCTGGGAACATGACATGGGTCAGTTCAACGGCGATCTCCGCGCCGTGAACCAGTTCTTCCTCGACATTCTGAACGCCAAGTTCGCGAACAACGATGCCATCGGAGAGAAGGCCGGGAGTTTTTTTGGCGATGCCCAGGGGCCGTGGTACACCGTCGGCTACAAGATGTCGGTGATGGTCGAGAAGCGCTTTGGCCGGCCCGCCCTGATCGGCACCATGCTCGATCCGCGCTGCCTGCTCGTGCTCTACAACCGCGCAGCAGCGGAGCAGAACGCCGCTGGCAAACCACTTCTTCCGCTTTGGTCCGAGGACGTTCTTGCCGCTGTCCACGCGGGTAACTGCGGATCACAATGATGTCGGTTCGATTCCCGGGCGGCAATCGGTCGGCGCGTTTCTATTGTCCGCATTCTGCCGCCTCATTCGCCGCCAAACCAGCCACGCCGCCAGCAGCGCTCCCGTTCCCACCAGAATCCCGGCGAAGTGATGCGCGAAAAGGTTTCCCGCCAGCGTCACAATCTGAGGGCCGAACCAAAGCGTCAGCAGTGCCTCAATCAGAAAGCGCACGAACCGCCCCGCGAAAATCGCCAGCAGAAAATGTCCGAAGTTCATCTCAAACGCCGCCGCTGCCAGCACCACGATCTTGAACGGCGCGGGCGGCGGCAACATCGCCGGAAACATCAGTGCCCAGAATTCATGGTGATCGAAGGATTCGTGGATCTTCTCGAAGCGCTCCGGCGAAAGCCGCTTGCGCAACAGCATCTCGCCTCCCGTGTACCCGATGACGTAGAGAACGATGCTTCCCAACGCCGACCCAACCGAGCCCAGCAGCACATACAAGAGGAAGCGCGAACGGTCGTGGTAAACGTAGCCCACGAAAATCGGGTCCAGCGGCATGCCCAGGAACGAGCCATCCACCGCCGCAAACGCAAGCATCCCCCATGGCCCCAATGGCACAAGCACATGCTTGATCCAGTCGCCGTAGGCGTGGAGAAAATGTTTGATCTTGTTCAAGTCGGTAAGACTAGTTTACGCGAGAAGCGGAAAGCGCTGTTCGTCGTTTGCTATTCGTTTTTCGCCGGCCGCCCCAGCGCTTCCGCCACGGCCGGCCCAGAGAGATCCACCCTTTTACCGCATGAACACGAATCGCTGACGGTCAGCACCGCCGCAAGCGTCCCGCCAGGTTTCGAAACGTCGGGAGTCGTGGCGTCAGGAGTCGAGGAGTACATCTTCTTCACCCTCGGCCGCCTCGTCCCGCTGCGATTCGTCCAGCTGCCGCAATCCTTCCATCAGCAGGCCTTGCGTATTCAGCGTCGTCGTTTCTTCGGATGATTTGCCGTTGAAATCGACCTGGAAGCTTCCCTCCGTCCAGCGCAGCACTTTGAAGACCGCTTCGTCGCCCGTAATCGGGCCATAGACGGCGTGTTTGGCCTGCCCTTGGTTAAAATAAATTTCGCACTTGTCGTCGCCATTGGCCATCGCGAGCAGGCAACTCTTGCGCCCCATCTCCAGCGATTGCACCAGGTCGATCACGTTCATCTGCGACAAGCTGCCGCGTAATATGCCGTCGGTCGACGCCGCCTTCGTCATTTTTTCCAGCGCGATCCGGTCCACCACGCGCTTGATTTTGTGGGTCGCGTCTTTCAGGAAGAATGGTTTTTCCAGGTAGTCTTCGATCACGTCCTGCATCGACAATCGTTCGCTGATATCGGCCTTCGTCGCCATCAGGATCACCGCGATCCCCGCTGTTGCCGGCCGGCTCTTCAGTTTTTCCAGCAACTGCCGCCCATCCATGCCCGGCATGCGATAGTCGCTGATCAGCACATCCGGCACATCGTCAATCGCCTTCAGCAACGCATCGGCCCCGTCGGTCGCGGCCGTCACCTCGCCCATCGTCGAGAGCGCCTGTTGCAGCATCCCCAGCACCATCGGGTTGTCATCTACCAGCAGGATTTTGACGTTGCTCGACATAGATCAAAAGACCGGAGAATGAAGATGCAATTAAGACAAGATGGAAACGTCATTCTCGCACAGGCGCAGGGTCACAGCAATGTGCGGCAGAGGGTGACAGAGGGTCATGGACAACTGCGCAACAACTTGTGCTTTTCCAGAACAGGTATTCCGAGGGCCGGGACTTCAGTTTCTTGCCAGCTCCTGCCCCAGCACCGAAGCATTGCTGGCGAAGCACAGGCCGGTTTCCAGGTCCACCAGACCGGAGCGGACAAGTTTCGCAATCTCGCTGTCGAAGTGCTGCATGCCTTCGTTTTCGCTGGCTTTGATCGCGTCCAGCAGCGTGCGGCCCGGGCGCTCGCCTTGTTCCACGCAATCGCGAGTGCGCGCGTTGGATTTCAATATTTCCACAACCGCAATGCGGTCGCCGCCGTCGTTGCGCGGAATCAGCCTTTGGGCAATGACGTAGCGGAAAGTCTTGGCCAGACGCTCGCGCGCCGCTTGTTGTTCATCTGTAGAAAACGTGCCCACGATGCGCTCCACCGTCTTCGAGGCGTCGACCGTGTTCATGCTGGAAAGAACGAGATGGCCGTTTTCGGCGGCTTCCAGAAGAATATCGAGGGTCTCGCGGTCGCGAATTTCGCCCACCATAATCACCCGCGGCGCCTGGCGCATCGCCGCCCGAAGCGCAAGCGTGAAATTCGGAGCATCGCTGTGCAACTCGCGCTGGTGCACCGTCGATTTCTTGTGCTGGTGCAGAAACTCAATCGGATCTTCGACCGTCAGAACGTGATAGCAATATTGGCTGTTGATGCGGTCGATCAAAGCCGCCAGCGTCGAGGACTTGCCCGATCCCGAGCCGCCCGTCACCAGGATGATGCCGTTGCGAACTTTGGCCGCCTCTTCCAATTGCGCCGGCAGATGCAGCGCGCTGAGAGTTGGGACCACCGTAGGAATGACGCGCATCACAATCGCGCAACTTCCGCGCTGGATAAACACGTTGACGCGGAAGCGCGCCCTGCCCTGCAATCCGTAGGAAACGTCGCACGATCCCTGCTCGCGCAGGGCATTGATGGCCTGCTTATTGTTGCCGATCAGGTCGGCCGCAATCCGCCGCGTGTCGTCCGCCGAAAGCTTGCCGCTGCCCGAGATTTCGACCGCCGTCAGTTGTCCGTGGATCTCGATTTGCGGCGGGCGCCCCGGCGAAAAAATCAGGTCGCTCACCTTATCGGACGCGCGCAACATGCCGGCCAGCAGCACCGGCGTCGGGATCGAACCCGTGCCGCTAATGCCCTCGAAGGCGATCGCAATCGGGGAATTCCCCGGAGCAGCCATTCTATACACTCCCAGTTATCGGCCAAATTTTCGGCATTGACACCACAGGGGAGAAACCTCGCCACAAAAACCTATATGAAGAATGTAACGCGAACGCGGGGAAGAGCGAAGGACAAGTAGGTCAGCGACCTAGGTAACTGAAGAACAGTTCCCAGTTCCCAGAAAAACCAGATGACGGTCTTAACTGAGAACTGGAAACCGAGGACTGAGAACTGGGTTCAAGCTATTTCTTCACCGGTTTTTTCTTGGTTCCGAAGCCGGTTTCCACGGTCGCGCCTATGCTTTCCAGCATCGCCTTCGCCCCCTCGGCAAACCGGCCGGTAGGAGCGAGCTCAAGATACTTTTGAAAAGCCTCGGCTGTGCCTTCCGGCGCGGTTACCTTGCCGTCTTTCCCGATGGTTTCCTTGGCGAGCAAGTTTACGCCCTTTTGGTAGTATGCCTCCGCCTTGGTCGGATCGGCGGCGATCACTTTGTCCCACACCGCAATCGCTTCATCCGCCCTGCCCGCATTGGTGTAAACGGCGCCAATGTTGTACAAGTATGTGGCGGCTCCCGCCGAATCCAGCTGGGTCGCCTTGTTGTAGCTGGCCACCGCATCGTCGAACTTGTTGGACTTACTGTAAGCCTCGGCAAGGTTGTTATAGTAGGCGGCCAATTTCTTGTTGGTGTCGGCTTCTTTCTGCGCCGTTTCCGACCCGGTCCGCAGATCGATTGCCTTCTGGTAACTGCTCACAGCCATCTCGTAACGTTTCTTTCTTTCGTCGGGATCGGTCTGCTTGGTCCCCGACAAGCGGTAGGCGTCGCCCAGTTTGAACCAAATCAAGTCGCGGGTGCTGTCGATCTCGTTGGCTGCAATTAGGGTAGCGATAGCGGTCTCATAATCGCCGGCATCGCCCGCCACCCTGGCGGCGTTGAGTTTCTCGTTGAGACTGCCGACCGTTTTCTTTTCGTTCTCCGCTTTGGCGGCAGCCTCCGCCCTCGCCTTGGCTTCTGCCGGGGTCAATCCCTGACCTTTGGCTGCATTCTCCTGCTCTTTCTTCAGGTCGAAGTCCATCGGGGTTTCGTCCAGGCCCACCTGGACACCGTTGACGTGAAACAGTTCCTTCCCGTCCTTGCTGAGCTTAATGTTGTACTTGCCGGGAGCGATGCCGAGCGAAAAATACTCGCCCTTTTTATCGGTCTTAAGCGTGTACTTGCGGCCGGTATCCGTCCCATACCACTCCACTTCGGCCTGGACGATCGGTTTCCCGTCAATGTCTTTGCAAACTCCCTTTACGCTACCCGTGGTTTGCGCCAACCCGAGCGGAGCGGACAGCCCCACGGCGAGAGCGAACAGCAGGGAAAGGATGAAATATTTCTTCATGATTTAGCCTCCCGGCATTACCTCTGAATTTAAGACCGTGTATCCACCGTATATCCCATGATGAAACTAATGACAAAACCAACCCTAGCTCAAGCGGGCGGTGGTTGCCGCGTACGGAATGGGGTCCTCCGCACCCGCTTCGCGAAACGCGCGCAGGCGCAGCGCACAGCTATCGCATACGCCGCAGGCGCGATCTTCGCGCTGATAGCATGACCACGTTAAATCGAATGGGGCCCCGAGTTCAAGGCCCAGCGTCACAATCTCATGTTTATGCATCGCAATCAGCGGCGCCACCACCCGGATTGCCCCGTCTTTCGTGCCCGCTTTCACCACTTCATTGAACGCCCGATAATACTCCGGACGGCAATCGGGATAGCCGGAACTGTCCGGCTCGACCGCCCCAATGTAAACTTTTTCGGCCCCCAGCACTTCCGCCCAACTGACGGCAACGGCGAGAAAATGCGCGTTGCGGAATGGGACGTATGTAACGGGAACGCCCACCGGCGCGCTCCCGCCGATCGCGTGCGTTTCGGGAACGGCAATCCTCGCGTCGGTGAGCGCCGATCCGCCGATGGCCGCGAGCGCTTCATTGCGCACCAGCAGCCGGTCGCGGATTCCCAGCCGGTCGCAGATGCTCTCGAACGACCGCCGCTCGCGCGCTTCAGTGCGCTGCCCGTAGCTGACGTGGACGGCAGCGGCCCGATGGTCGCGCGCCGCCAACGCCGCGCACACGCAGGAATCCATGCCGCCGCTCAGCAGTACCACGGCGCGGCTCCGGCCGTCGATTGAGTTCGATGCTAGGTTCGATACCGAGTTCGATGCCATGACCCGCTCGCGTAGCGCCGCCAGCGCTTCTCTCTAATCTTATGACAGTTGAGGGCTCAACTGCCGCGAGCTTTTTCTTGCATGCGCTTTAGGAAGCTGGGTACGTGTACCACGGCGCGTCCCACCGTACCGCGCCCGATTTCCTGCGTGCCGTCATCGGCCCGGACGCGCAGGATGTAAAAGCGGCCGTCCAACGATTCCAATTCCGCCTCGGCGTGAATCCGCATTCCAATCCCGCTCGCTGCGCGGTGTTCGATGTGGATCGAAATCCCCACCGTGATTTCGCCTTCATCGCAATACGGTTGCAGCGCATGGAAACAGGCCGTTTCCATCAGCCGGATCATGTCGGGAGTCGAATACACCGGCGGCAGCTCGGGATGGTCCGCGGCAAGCGTGTGCTTCAGCTCGACGGTTTCCTCCGCCTCGCCGCGTGCGCCGATGGGAATGGGTCGGGCCATATTGCGGTGCCTACGCCGCCGCCCGCTCCATGCGCCGCGCCTCGAAGCCATCCAACACGCTCCATAAGGCTTTGGCCGCTGCCTCGGCCGCTGCCAACGCTTTTTCAGCCGTCTTTGGATTGGGATCGGACTTGACGCGCTTCTCCAGTTGCGTGCGCCACACCTGCGAGTGGTAAACGTCGGCGGTCGCGTGCAAAGTGAAATAGCCGCGGGTCTTCGCATCGGCGCCGTAGAGTTCGCGCAGATCGCGGTCCTTTTCCCGCGCCACGCGCGGCGTCTGCGATTCGTACGCATAAAACGCCGCCAGCGCCTCTTCCGGGGCACCTTCGCTCGCAACCTGGTGGAACCAGGCAATGAGCTTGCGAACTTCCCCAACCGCCCGCCGTTTCGGGACCCGGCTTCCGCCGACGCCTTCCACAAAATCGAGCCACAGTTCGGCGTGTGAACGTTCCGGCTCGCCGAAAAAATCTTCGCCGCCCTTCTCGTCGGTCATGTTGGCGAGAATGGCCCGCCGCAACTCGCCTTCTTCCAGCCGGACGCCAAGCTGCGCCAAATAGCCGGGGAACGCCTCCACATGGGGGTAGTAATCCTCGGCGTAAGCGCGCAGATCGTCGCGCGTCAGCTCGCCCGCCGACCAGGCCTTGTAAAAAGGATGGCAAAGCAAATCGTAGCGCTGAATGCGTTCGTCGAGCAGAGACACAAATGCCTTCGTTCCCACGTTCTTCGTTTCCATGATTGCCGCAAGACCTTTCCCCGTACGCTTCACTATACGAGCGGTCCCGGCGGATCACAAGAGCGCGTGCGTTAGGGGCCAGTGCCCACGCCGCCCAAGCCACGCCGTCCGAGCAAAAGATCGTTGCTACAATTGACGTAGTCCGATTCCCTCCGCGGTTGTGGGTTTTGAACACACGCACATGCAGACGTTTGACGAACATTTTGAAGTGGCCGTGGTCGGCGCCGGCCATGCCGGATGCGAAGCCGCCATGGCTGCCGCTCGCATGGGCCTCAAGACCGCGCTGTTTACGTTGAACGTCGATCTGATTGCCCAGATGTCTTGCAACCCCGCCATCGGCGGCATCGCCAAGGGGCACCTGGTGCGCGAAGTGGATGCCCTCGGCGGCATCATGGGCGAAATCACCGACGCCGTCGGCATCCAATTCCGCCTGCTCAACACTTCGCGCGGCCCCGCCGTCTGGTCGCCCCGCGCCCAGTGCGACAAGCAGGCCTATCGCCTCAAGATGCGCGAAGTGCTCGAGTCGCAGCCCAACCTGAAGATCAAGCAAGCGGAAGTGGTGGATGTGATCGCGGAGCAACTCGCTGTTCGCTATTCGTCGTTCGCGGATTCCGGCGAGAATTGTCATTCCGATCAAAGCGAGGAATTTGCGCTTGCGAACAGCGAACAGCGAACAGCGAACGGCACCACTGGCAACTCCATCCGCGGCATCCTCCTCCGCGATGGCCGCCGCGTCTCCGCCAATGCCGTCATCATTACTACTGGGACTTTCCTAAACGGCTTGATCCACTGCGGCGAGCAGCAATATCCCGCCGGACGCTCCGGCGAACCCGCCGCAGTCCTGCTCGGCGAAGCGCTCAAAAAGCTCGGCCTGCGCGGATGCCGCCTCAAGACCGGCACGCCTCCGCGTCTCGATGGCCGCGGCATCGACTGGTCGCGCTTCGAGCGCCAGCCGGGCGATGCGGACCCCACTCCCTTCAGCTTTCGCACCCGCCGCGTGGCCCACCACGACTCGCAGACGCCGTGCTACATCGCCTTTACCACCGAAGAGACGCACCGCATCATTCGCGAAAACGTGCACCGCTCGCCGCTGTACAGCGGGCAGATTCAAGGAACGGGGCCGCGCTATTGTCCGTCGATTGAAGACAAAATCGTCAAGTTCCCCGACAAACTGACGCACCAGCTTTTCCTCGAACCCGAGGGCCTGAACACCCACGAAATCTACGTCAACGGCATGAGCACTTCGCTGCCGATCGACGTGCAGATGGCGATCCTCAAGTCGATTCCGGGGCTCGATAATGCGGAGATGATGCGGCCCGGCTACGCCATTGAGTACGACTCCATAGATCCCACCGAACTCCGCCGCACCCTCGAAACAAAAAAAATTGCCGGCCTCTTTCTCGCCGGCCAGATCAACGGCACGTCCGGCTACGAAGAAGCGGCCTGCCAGGGAATCATGGCGGGAATCAACGCTGCGCTACAAATAAAGAAAGACCCTCCGCTCGTCCTCGACCGCACCGAAGCCTACACCGCCATTCTGATCGACGACCTGATTTCAAAAGGCACCAACGAGCCGTACCGCATGTTCACCTCGCGCGCGGAGTTCCGTTTGCACCTGCGCATCGACAACGCGGACCGCCGCCTCACTCCGCACGGCCGCCGCGTAGGCCTGATCTCGGACGAAGCGTGGCATGACTTCGAAGCCAAGCAGCGGCGGCTGGAAGAACTGAAACAGGTGCTGGAGAAAACGAAGCTAACGCCAACAATGGCGCAACAGATCAGCCAGGAATTGCCTGTGGAGGGACGGGCGCCCTCGCCCGTCCGCGTAGCGACAGCCGCCCCCGGCTGTCCAGTCGAGCGCAGCTCGACCGCTTTCTCTGGCAGTGAAACAAAACCGCAAGACCTTTCTGCCGCGATTGGCCAATCTTTGGCGCAACTGCTCAAGCGCCCTGAAATCACCATCGAGCAACTCGCGCCGGTTCTGCGAGATCTAGCGCCCAGGTTTTTCGAAAGAATTTCCCCTGTGCCTTCCGTGCCTGCCCTGAGCGAAGCCGAAGGGTTCCCTGTGGTAAAGATTTCCGCAGAAATCCGCAACGAACTCAAGTCCATCGAAACCGAAATCAAGTATGCCGGCTATCTCGACCAGCAGCAGCGTGCCATCGAACGCCTGAAAAAGGCCGAGCAGCGCCGCATTCCCGCTTGGTTCGATTACCGCGCCGTCAGCGGCTTGTCGCGCGAAATGCAGGAGAAGCTGGGAAAAGTCGTCCCGCAAACCCTGGGCCAAGCCTCGCGCATCCCCGGCGTGACCCCAGCCGCCGTCTCGCTCATCAACGTCTATATCGAAATCCAGGCGCGGCGGCGGGAACAAGCCGAGGCGTTGTAACCATCCGCGAGCACTCGAAAACGGACGGGCTGTTGGCAGCCTCTTATTGCTTGTCATCCTGAGCGGAGCGAAGGACCTATGCATTTGCACTCACCACAACGCATAGGATGCTGGATGACAAATTCTTGTTTCTTCCCGCATTTCGCAACGCTTGCTGTGTCATTTGAGTTTGGTGGCCGTGACCTCAAGCTGAAACTGCCGCTTGGAATCGGGATCGTCCGCGCTGCCGATCACGGTCGGCTTGCCCACACTGGCTACCGTGCTGGCATTAATGTTCATCCGTTGAATTATTGGACCAAATCCAGGTTTCGCCTGTTCGGGGTCTGCGATTCTACTGATCTCACAAGATACGTCCAGCAGTAGGCCGTTCTCCTGTTCTTTTATCCTGGCCCTGATATTCGTTCCAATATCTAAATATTGATACTCTCCTTGCTTCGTTTCGATTGGAACCCTTGTGCCAATTTTGATTTCTTTGAAGTCGTTATTGGCACTCAGATTCATGGAGTACTGTCGAGTGTTGATTTTTTTACCATCTTCCATCTCATTTACAGAAAAGTCGAGTCGGTAAGCATTGACCGGCTTTTGCACTTGTTCCGCTGGTTTCTTTTCTGATGTCTGCTCTTGCGCGCCGCTGAACGGAATGCACCAGCAGAAGACTGCAATCAGCAACAAGTTGGTAAGCCTTACGACGATCTGTCGGTTCATTTTGTTCTCCTTATGGATTCTGTTCCTGTAAATTCTGTGGGACTTCTTTTATTTCGAAAGGCGTTCCCCGCTGCATCTCTTCTTCTTCCTGCGCCAACAGTTCGGTCTGCGCCCGGGCGATCATCGCGGCCTCGCGCGGAAACTGCTCAACGAATCGAGCCAACAGGATTTCTTGTTCACTCAGGGGCTGCGGCGAGGGGAAGTGGTCCAGGTGGGGTGGTTGCGAAGAGCCACGAGCGACGGACGGGCGGGGACGCCCATCGCTCCACTGGCGGGTACTGGCCTTCGCCATTACTTTCTCCGGTGCTTTCTCTGGAGCTATTTCTGGGATTTGGCGAGGCGCGGAAACCGCAGGAATGTAACTCTTGGCAGCCGATGTATCCGTATGACGATTCCGCACAAGAAACACGCCCGCGATGCTCACCAGCAGTACGGTGCAAGCGATGGCTGCCGGCCACCAACTCCAGTTTCGCAGCGCCATACGCCAGCCTTCCGCACGCGTTTCAGCTTGCGCTTCAGCTTGAATTCTGGCCAGGATCCGGTCTTCCAGCCCGGCTCGCGGCTCGGCTGCGCCGTACTGTTTCAGAGCGGATTCCAGCAAGTCGTCGATGTGCATATCCTTGATAGGCAGATCAGCGATAGGCAGATCGTCGATGAGTCGCTCTCGCTTTTCAGCTTCCATATTTTCCTCCCAGAACGCTGGAGAGTCTTTCGCGCAAGATCTGGCGGGCGCGGAACAGGCGCGACCGCACCGCCGCTTGGTTGATGCCCAGTACCTCGGCGACATCGGCCGGCGACATTTCTTCCAACGCGGAAAGGGTCAGCGGATCGCGCAGTTTGGCGGGCAAAGCCGCAATCAGCCTTTCCACCTGCCCACTCATCTCCGTACCAAGCAGCGCTTCGTCGGCAGACTGCGCCTGCGAACGGACTTCCGGCGCCGTACCGTCCAGGTCATCAAAGCGGACTTTGCCCGCCTTGCGTTTCCGTTCCAAGGCGACTCGCAACCCGATTCGAGCCAGCCAAGTGCGGGGGTTGCGGACTCCCGCCAACTGCCTGCGATATCGCAGTACGCGCACGAATGTTTCTTGCGTGGCATCCTCCGCGTCGTGGTGGTTCCGCAGCACCGAATACGCGACCCGATACACAAGCCTGGCGTGCTCACGGACGGCAAGTTCGAGACCGCTGTCGTTCATAGTCACGTTGATGGCTACGTTTGTAGCTACGTCTGCCGCCACGTCGCTCGCTTCTCCGATCGCCTCTCCGCTTGCCACTCGCCGCCCCTCACATAGCAAGATCGCATTCTTCGCGATTTGTTCGGAAATCTTTTTGAGGAACGGTCAGGACGGGGATGACTTGCGCGGTCAGCAAGAAGAAGGTGCCACAGCAGGGTGCGGTCCTAACGCTTGGCTTCCCAAGCCATTTCGGGTTACCTATGTAAGCGCAAAATTTTCTAGCCATTTACCCGCGTATATGTACAATCTAGGTGCGTTCGATCTTTGCGGCCGTGAGCAGTACCCGGGCCTACAGCGTGACCTGCCTGGCGGTCTGCTTGTACTATCCTGCGAGTTTCAGCGCATACTTCAACACAAAAGGAACACAGCACCATCATGGAAACAGGAACAGTTAAGTGGTTTAACGATGCCAAGGGATATGGTTTCATCAGCCGCCAGAATGGCGAGGACGTTTTCGTTCACTTCTCCGCCATCCAGGCCAACGGCTTTAAGAGTCTGCAGGAGGGTCAACAAGTTCAGTTTGACGTGGTCAAAGGCCCCAAGGGCTGGCAGGCCGAGAACGTCAAAGGCGTCTAAGCCACACCCACAATCCGGAATGAAGGGCGGCCCGCGCAAGGCCGCTTTTCTTTTTACGGCGACGATTGGCGAAAACGGGCTGAGTGAGAGACGGCGAGCGTGTCGCCACCTCACGCCGCCTGTTCGGCTTCGGCGATTGTTCTGCAGAAACGAAAGATGCTTTCTATCCGCGCAACTCCCAAGGCCGAACGGTTCTCATTTCCAGCTCGAGAAAAAATCTCGCGCTAACCGGTGTGTTGCGGATATTGCGAAGAAAAATGCGTTCATTGCGCAACGAATTGCCATTTTTTTGGGGAGCCCGATGATTTAACCGAAATTTAAACAAGGAAGGGCTTGCGCGGAATGCCTTGTCGGTCTATGCTGTTGCCTCTGCGGAGAAGGTCATGTTTCGTGCGCGCTCGTTGGCTTCGATAATCGTGATGGTCTCGTTCTTCCTGACGGTGCCATCCGCAGGACCGACTACGCGGCCGCAAGCCGAACTCACGACGATTGTGTGGCCAGCCGTCGAGCCGAGATTCGTGGCAGCTTTGGTTCTGACCCTCGGCCCTAAGTCGCCGGGTACTCCGGCGAAGACGATCGAGGATGCTCCGGAACAAGCATTTGCCAGCGATATCAACGAGCCCCTTCCCATTTCCATTCGCGACTTCGACCGCGATGGAGACTTTGGCTCGGCCGTCAGCAACCAAGTCAATAACACTGCGGCAATACTGGCGGCAAGCGACGGCGCGTTTGTTGCGCCGGCAATTCGCCCTAAATTTCTGTCTCGTTGGTGGCGTTTCCGCCGTAGCGTATATCAACGCCAGCGGGGACGGACTTGGGAGTGGGCTAGCCTGGTTAACCAGCGGCGATGGCGCACGCAATAATCCCGGTGATTTCCCGCCACGCTCGCGGCGATGCTCGTCCCCACGCCAGCTTCTCTTACTCTCCGCCAACGGTCAGCCCATCGATCCGGATCGTCGGCGATGCCACGCTGCCGCGGAATTCTAGGTCGCTCCCAATCTCGGAAATATTGCGGAAGATGTCTTTCAGATTGCCGGCCACCGTGATTTCTTCCACGGGATAAGCGAGTTCGCCGTTGACAATCCACATGCCCGACGCCCCGCGCGAGTAATCGCCGGTCACTAAGTTCGCGCCGTGGCCGAGAAACTCGGTCACATACAACCCGTCATTGATCTCCGCGATGATCTGTCCCGGCGTTTTCGTCCCCGGTTGCAAAAAATAATTCCCCGGCCCAATCCCTGGCGTCCCGGCGAGCCCGCGAGACGCGTTGGCCGTGGTTTCGAGGCCCAATTTTTTCGCCGTGTACGTATTCAGCAGATACGATTTCAGGATTCCATTCTCAATCACTACCGTACGCCGCGTCGGAACGCCTTCGCCATCGAACGGCGTCGTGCCGAAACCGCCCGGCATCGTTCCGTCGTCGATCACCGTGACGTTCGCTCCTGCAATTTTCTCGCCCAGTTTGCCCGCCAGAAACGACGCTCCGCGATACACCGAGTCCCCATTCGCGCCCTCGAATATATGTTCGAGCATCGAATTCGCCACCATCGGATCGAACACCACCGGAACCTGCGCCGTCTTCACCTTGCGCGCTCCCAGCCGCCGCAGCGCGCGCCGCGCCGCTTCTCGCCCCACCTGCTCGGCCGGTTCCAGCTTCGCCAAACTGCGCGCCACCGAATACCAGTAATCGCGCTGCATTCCACCGTTTTCATCCTGCGCGATCGGCACCGCCGCGACCTGACAATACGACCGCCGGTATTCGCCCACAAAGCCGTGAGAATTCGCCAGCACTTTTCTGCCAGTCGCGGCGTCGAACGATCCGCCCTCGGAATTCTTGATGCGCGCATCGGCGTCGAGCGCGGCCTTTTCGGCGCGCCGCGCGTAGTCGATGCGCTCTGCGCCCGGCAGCGAGTAAACGTCTTCGTGATAAAGATGGAGGTCGCCCGTAAGCGCTCCAAGTTTCGCCGCCTCGGGAATTCCGGCGTACGGGTCTTCGGACGTAATCCGCGCCAGTTCGAGCGCCGACTTCAACATGCGCTCGATGCCGCTAGCGGAAAAATCGCTGGAATGCGTGCTCGCCGCCCGCTGTCCAAAAAAAACGCGCACCCCAATAGCCCGCGATCCCGATTCCTTCAGTGTCTCGACCTGGCCCAGCCGCACCACCGTAGAAAATTCGTCGCCCTCGCGCACCACACACTCCGCCGCCGTCGCGCCGCCTTCCATCGCGCGGCGGACAACATCGGCGGTAAGTTGCTGAAGGTCGATTGCGGATTTTGTTTCGCTAGTTTCTAGAGTTGTTGTCATTGCTTAACTCTGAATCTACCACGAAGGCCACGGGCGGCACGAAGGGGCCACCAGGATCATTTGAGTATCGTTTCTGCCCCCAGGATGTGTGGTTTTCGAGGCGCCTTGAAGGTAATGCAGTTATGCATTATAATTGAGAGACGAACCTAGAGGTGGACCATGTCGACATTGACCGTTACCGTCCGAGGGCAAGTCACCTTCCGCAAAAAAGTGATGGAGCATTTGGGCGTAAAGCCCGGCGGGAAAATTGAGCTCGCCCTGCTGCCCGATGGACGGGGAGTGCTCCGGGCTGCGCGGCCCGCTGGGAAAATCGATGACTTCTTTGGCGTGCTTGCCGGGAGGACGAAGAAAGTCGCAACCATCGAAGAAATTAACGAGGCGGCCGCAGCCGGGTGGGCCGGGAAACACCGGGCCCGGAAGAAATGAAGATCACGTTAGACACGAATGTTCTGGTGCGGGCCGCCGTACAAGACGATCCCAAGCAAGCCGACGCCGCGACAAGACTGATGAGCCGAGCCAAACTGCTAGCCATCGCACTGCCGTCGCTGTGCGAATTTGCCTGGGTCTTGCGCAGCGTTTACAGCCTTCGGCCATCGGATATAGCCAAGGCCATCCGTTTATTGCTGGCGGCGGAGAATGTGGAAGTAAATCGTCCGGCGGTGGAAGCGGGGCTGGCCATGCTCGATGCGGGCGGCGACTTCGCCGACGGCGTCATCGCCTATGAAGGCCAATGGCTCGGCGCGGAAACGTTCGTGTCGTTCGATGCGAAAGCGGTGAAGATGCTGTCGGCGCAGGGGGTGGCGGCGCGGGTGTTGTAGGTGGGAGATGCTGATCTTCTACATATCGCAAAGTGCGCGATGTGTAGGGCACCCGGCGACTTTCGTTTCGCTAGTGCAGGGTTGTCGTCATTTCCAAGTCAAAATTCAGGGCGTTAGTCCCGAACCCTCTCAGAGATAATTTCAAAGATCACATACGTGAACAGACTGGGACCGTTAGGTTCCGGCAAATATTGCAAAGTTTGTCCGTTGTTGTATATACACGGTGCCGGTGTCGGCTGCATCGCAATGATCCGACTACCGTCGTGCATTCTGTCCTCACTCAGTATGCATCGGCGAATCGGTGTCCCCAACGATGGAATTTGGCTCAGGTCCGCGTTTGTTGGATAAACTCCCCCCGCAAAGTGAGGATGGAGTCCGCTGCCAGGAGTATCTGCGGGTTTCGCCGTACTCGTCTGTGATTCTGTGTATCGAACATTCAAAACGACCTTGCCGTAAGTGACTGTGTAGTCATTTTCCGAGCCACCTTCTGCGACAGTATGGGCCGTTATAACGTAGTTGTCTTCGTTGACTTTGCGTGACCTGGAACAGCCCGCACTTATGAGCAGAAGAATGGCGACTATCGATACTGTCTTCATTGTTCGTATCTCAACTCGCGTCTCCGCGGCAAAAAATGCGTCATTGCATAAACCCGCCGGGCTCGCGCTTGGCGGTGCCGCCAACGGTTAGCCGGTCAATCTTAATTGTTGGAATACCAACGCCCACCGGCACCGATTGCCCATCCTTCCCGCACGTCCCAACGCCTTCGTCGAGTTTCAAATCGTTGCCTACCATCGAAACTCGCGTCAGCACGTCGGGCCCGTTGCCAATCAAAGTCGCGCCCTTGATCGGAACGGTGATCTTTCCATCTTCAATCAGATAGGCTTCCGACGCCGAGAAAACAAATTTCCCGTTCGTGATGTCAACCTGGCCGCCGCCGAAGTTCACCGCGTACACGCCGTTCTTCACCGAACAAATAATGTCCGCGGGATCGTCCTGCCCCGCCAGCATGTAAGTGTTCGTCATGCGCGGCATGGGAATATGCTCATAGCTTTCGCGGCGTCCATTGCCCGTATCGGCCAGGTTCATCAACTTCGCCGACAGTTTGTCGCTGAGATATCCCTTCAAAATTCCATTCTCGATCAGCACGGTCTCCTGCGTCGGCTGGCCTTCGTCGTCCACGTTGAGCGACCCGCGCCGCCACGGCATCGTGCCGTTGTCCACGACTGTGCATTTCTCGCTGGCCACTCGTTTGCCGATCAGCCCCGCAAATGCGGATGTCTTCTTGCGATTGAAATCCGCCTCCAACCCATGGCCCACGGCCTCGTGCAGCAAAACGCCCGGCCATCCCGGTCCCAGCACCACTTCCATGTCGCCCGCCGGAGCCTCTCGCGCGTCGAGTTGCAGAATTGCCTGGCGCGCCGCCTCTTTGGCAAAAAATTCGGGAGTCTTTTTCCCAAAGAAGAAGTCGAGCGCCACTCGCCCGCCGCCGCCCGAACTGCCGCGTCCTGAACTCGCCTCCGTCTTCGCGATGCACGAAACATTCAACCGCGCCAACGGCTGCGAGTCTTCGGCAAACGTGCCATCGGAGCCGGCCACAAGAATAGTCCTCAGTTCATCGGCGTAGCCAGCGCGCACTTCCTTGATCCGCGCATCGTAACCGCGAGCGGTGCGGTCGGCGCGCATCAGCAGTTCAACCTTGGCGGTAATGTCGGCGTCCACCGAGGGCAGCACGACGGGGTAGAAGTCGTGCCCCGGTTTATGCAGGAATCCGGCGACTGTGGCCTTCGACGGCGCGCTTGCGATCAGCGCGGCGGTGCGCGCGGCATGAAGAATGCGCTGCGGAGAAAGATCGTCGGTGTAGGCGTAGCCGGTGCGCTCGCCTGAAACCACGCGCACGCCGCAACCCGCCGAAATCCCCTGCGAGGCCGACTTCACCAGCGACTCATCCACCATCAGCGAAGTCGAGGTCATGTATTCAAAATAGAGGTCGGCGTAGTCGCCGCCCGCCGAAAGCGCGGCGGCCAGATAAATCTCGAGATCGCGATGGGTAAGTCCGTAGTGCTGGAAGAAAAAGCGGGCTTTATCGGAAGTCTGGTTGGCAGTCACCATATTTGGATGCCTATGTCTGGGAAACGACTCGGAGAACAAGTTTCATTATCCCATGATGCTGAACTGCCATGCGCCTGGGCGGACGCGAACTATTTGGCACAACCATAACTCGAATTACTTAGGCGCCGGACTTGCCTGCTGCTTCGCTGGTTCCGCTACTCCGTGGAGGACGGTCAATCGTCCTTGTTTGTGGCGGATCCCAGTGAAGCCGTCTTGAGTCGCGCAAGACAGAGCCTCTTCAAATCCATTTTTGCTTTCAATCCGATACTGTCGAAGCGGTTCGCCGTTTTCGGGATTTACCTCATAGATGGTTTCACTTGCCATATCATTCGGATCTTTCCGGACAGCGATGAACCAATTGTGATCGGACGGTATGAAATGGTCCAACGTCAGACCATTCGGGATCTTGAGTCGCACGGCCCGCACCTCGCCACTTTCGCGGATTTCGTAGATCGGGGCTATGTTTCCAGCACGCTCCAGCAGCACATTTTCATTGTAAGAAAAGAACTGCGAGGAACCTGTGATTACATCCATGGATGCAGTTGAGCCGAACGACGCCTCAAATGACTTTGCCGCACTCTTCGGTCGATCCGTGATGTCCTTCGGCAGTTGCACGTACGTCAACATCTGTCCGCTAGAATTCAACAAAGCGACTCGCGGCGTATTGTTTTCGTCAAGTCCAGCCACCACGAAGACGCCAGAATCGAAAGCAGCCAGCTGCTGGTAATGGAAACCAGAGTCCAGTTTCAATGCGCCCTTATAGGTTCCATCACGATCGAATCGCGCGATATAGTACCGATATTCACCTTTCGTTACCAACCGCTTCCCCTCCCGTCCTTGCTCGTCAATAATGGACTGTTCCTCTTTCCGGGTGTTTTCCATTCCCAGTACCAGGAGAAAGATCCCGGATGATCTCACAAAAAAATAGTTGGTCAATTCGGGTTCGGGTACGTCAGTTATCTGGCGTGTGTCGAATGGGATGGCCCCTTTGGGGGTAAATGCGAGGATGTGCATGCCATCGGTTCCGTACACCTTCACAAAAGGATTCCCATTGGCATCACACAGCGCTGGAATCATGGGCGCGTTGTCGGGATAGGCGATCGACACAGCCGAATCATCAGGAGTCAGCTTTATGTCGAACACTGGTATCGGAGGTGGCGCCGGTTTCGCAGGTGGAGTTTTCTGCAGGGTCTTCTGTTGAGCGGCGGCTATAACGCACAAAAGCATAGTCGCAAGCAATCGTTTCAGCAATCTGCACCTCGCACGATTCAGGGTTTGCTCTCGAAGCGACAGCCTACAGTCTAACGCTCAGTGTCGCGAACCCGAAATCACACAATTTGGCTGTACGCGGCGGGTGGCCTGTCCTATCGCGAAGTGAAGGACGGGGCCTTTGACTTTTTTCATCACAAATATCCGGTGTGCACCATCACTGACATCGGATCGCCCGTCGGCGACAATGTAGATCGACCTGTTGTGTCAGGGCCGAGGTGCGCCCGTTTCTCAGGGGACGGTCCCTCAAAGTGGGTGCCCCACGTCTCGCGGTTTTCGAGATGTGGGATTACCAAGCCCATTTGTCAATTAACTCTTTGATAAACAAAAGTAAAGGGAAATTCCGATTAAGTCTTCGGGGGCCCCGTGCACCCCTGTGTACCCTGTGGTTAATGCCTTTTGCCGGCCCTTAATCAGAGTTTCCTTAGTGCCAACAACGGTTATCCGTTTCCCCAATTCGATCTTTGACAAAACAGTGAATTTCGGTACGAGCTTCGCGGACACCGTGGTCGCTAACCTTATGATAATACTAGAGGCCAAAATGCTAACCCTTTATTTTTGAATACTTTACCTCTAACAAATTTAGAATCAATACTTTAACTGAAAATTGGGGTGGGGGGTGGGGTATAAAAAAACGCACTAATCCCTTAACAGTAAACAAAGCGAAAAGCAGTACCGTGACCGCGTGGATTTTTACTATTTGCCCACGGAGAGTAGCGCCGCCGTCATCATGCGGTCACGTAGGGAAATCGAGCTTACTCCGTTTGCCCATCGAACCATGACCCCAGACTCCCTCAACCAGCTCCTCTCCGACTTTCTCAACGGCGCACATGCCGCCGTCGTGGTCGAAGACGGCGCCATTGCGTTCGATCTCGCGGAGTCGAAGTATTCGATTTCCGGCGAGTACAACAAATGCCTGCTCCACCTGTGGTCGCACGAGAGAAACTTCGTGCGGCGCGTGCTGGATGTGGAAGTCAAACCCACCACGCTCCGCTTGCAGGTGCAGCGCATGGGACAGACCCGTCCCACGCGCCTCGACTTCTGCCGCGATCGCGACCAGCGTTCGCCAGCGGCGCGCCGGGCCGCGCGCACCGCCTACGAGCCGCTTCTGCGCCGCGCGCTGGAAAGAAATTTTCCCGGCTTCGCCGTCGTCCGCCTCACCACCAGCGTGGACCTCGAACGCTCCTTCGGCCCAGCCTACCTGCGCGGCCTGCTGCGCCTGGGTCAGCAAGCCTTGGCCGTCGTCGGAGTCAACGGCCAGGAAACGCAAGCGACCGTCGATGGCGCGCTGACCGTCGGCATCCTTTGGCTGGAGGCCTGCCGTCTGGCTCAGAAAGTTCGTAGCGTGGTCGAGGGTCTGGCGCTGGTTGTCCCGAAAGGTATGGCCACTCTGACCCGCCAGCGCATGGCCCATCTGCATCCCACGGCGGCGAAATGGTCTTTGTACGAGTTCGACCAAGATGAGGATGCGCTCGTACCCGCGGATACCGGCGACCGCGGCAACCTGGCAACCCGCCTGGTGCGCGCCGTCGATGAAGGTTCGGCGCGTGCTCGCTTCGCCCAATCGATCGCGAGCATTCGCGCCATTCTGCCTCAAGTCGAAGTCGCCGTCCTCTCCCCCGCGCTCATTTCCTTCCGGCGCCACGGCCTCGAATTCGCCCAGGCGCGAATTGCCCACGATCCGCGAAACTTCCAGAGCGTGGAGGAAATCGCTTTCGGCGTGGGCCCGGAAGAGCGCGTTCTCGGCCCGGAAAACGAAACGCACTTCGCCGATCTGGTGCGCCTCGCGGCGTCCGTCCGCCACAAGGACGGCCCCAAAAACCATGCCCTCTGGCGAACGCATCCCGAGCGCTGGCTGGAATCGCTGGTCGCCCGGAATATAGCGGCTCTCGACGGCCGTCTGCTGCCCGAGCCGGTCTACGCACAGGTGCCCGCCTTCGCCGCCGCCGACCGCGCCATGATCGACATTCTTGCCATCACTCGCGACGCCCGCCTCGCCGTCGTCGAACTCAAAGCCGACGAGGACATTCATCTTCCCCTGCAAGGCGTCGATTACTGGTCGCGCGTCGCCTGGCACCAGGCCCGCGGCGAGTTCGCGCAATCCGGCTATTTTCCCGGACGCGATATCTCGCCCCAAAAGCCTCTGCTCATGCTGGTCGCGCCCGCTCTGCACGTGCATCCCACCACCGACACCATCCTGCGTTATCTTTCCCCCGAAATCGAATGGGAAGTGCTCGGAATCGACGAACGCTGGCGCGAAGAGATCAATGTCGTGTTCCGAAAAAGACCGCCGCAGGCGGCGGCCCGCGCGGCGTGAGGCTCATCACCGCCGAGACGCCGAGAAACTTGCTCTTGGCTGTTGGCCCTTGGCTGGAAGCTAAGAGCTAAAAGCCAATAGCCTTTCTCCGTGACTCCGTGTCTCCGTGTCTCCGTGGTGAATTACAGCATTATGACTAGCTTTTCTCGGCGTTCTCTGCGTCTCGGCGGTGGATCGTCTCGCCGGCCTCTGGCGCTTCGCCTTTGTACACCCGTCCAATTCCCCGCACCAGGCGGCGCATCGGCAATTCCCCTTTGCCATTGGCGAAGAAGATTTCGCCCGCGCGGCTCCCGCGATAGCACCAGCGCTTCAGGATCGCGAGGTGCTCCATGCGCTCGGTCGCGCTGGCTGGCTGGCACGCGGGGAACGTTGCCAGCGCGGCCTGGATGCGAGCTTCCATGGATTGCGACTTCGTATGTTCGCCGCCCGAGATGGGGAACTCCAGCGGCCCCGCGATGGCGCCAGCGTCGACGCGAAATAACGCAACGCTCTCCGCCTGCCGCGATTTCTGCACGATCACGGCATGTGACCGGTCAATCCGCTGGACGAATTCCGGCAACTGCTGCACGACGGGAGCGAGCTTGTCGAACCGCGCATGGATGGCTGCCGCCGTCTCGAATTCCATTTTAGCCGACGCGTCGTCGCGCTCCGCCGCCAACTGCCGCTTCAGCGATTCGCCGCGCGAGTCCAGAAAATCTTCCACCCGCGCCACCTCGGCGCGGTATTCGTCATCGCCGCAGCCGCAAAAACACGGTGCCAAACACATCTTCATCTCGGAATACACGCAGCCGGGAAATTTCGGATCGGGATGGAGGTCTTCCGCGCAGCGCCGCATCTTGAAAAAGTCGAGCGCGTCGTTCAAGAACTTTTCCGCCGCTACGCGCGACGCGAACGGCCCGTAGTAAACATTTTTTCCAGGAATCCGCTTCCCTGAAATTCGCCCCAGCCGCGTCGCGATCGACGCGCGTGGAAATTCGTTTTCCAGATGCAGCTTGACCAAGGGAGCGAAACGCAGCCGCAAGCGATTTGCGTAGGTCTTGGGAAACGCGGCGCGCAGCGCCCGATAGAGCGCGAATCCCGATTCGAAGTCCGAGCCGGTTGGCGTGTATTCGATCCAGCGCACGCGATCGCGCAGGTTCAGGCGCTTGGTCCGTTCCTCGGGGGGCGAAAGCAGCCGTTGCAGCCGCCGCCGCAGATTGGCCGTCTTGCCGACGTAAGGCTCGGAGTTCGCATCTTCGCCGCGCAAAAGAAACACAGCCGGGGCCGCGGCCACAGCGGAGAAAATGTCGCTGTCACGTTCTGGACGGAACTCGATGCGTTCAGCCGGCACCCTTGGATTTTAAGTCAGAAGCCGGAAATTAGAAGTCAAATTGCAGGAGTAGATCCATTTTCAGTGCACGCGAAAAGCATTTACCACGGGGGACACAGAGGGGCACGGGGAAAAGCGCGAGGGATTTTACTTCTGCAATTTGACTTCTCACTTCCGACTTTATCCAAAGCTCGCGCTCTTGAACTTCTGCCGGAAGTCGGGGCCGTTCATCTTCACGACGCGGCACATTTCTTGCAGGCGGGAGCGCATGCGCTCGCCGATGCGGTCGCCCAGCGTTTCTTCGCGCGCCGCCGCCTGCGCCGCCGACAACGACGACCGGGCCGCGCTGGCCGCCGGCTCGTCCGCAAAATTCGTGGTGACAATCGTGGTCCGATTGTCGTTGTAGCGCGTGTTGAGGATGAGGCTGACCGTGTCCCACACCCACTCGCTCGGCTTCACCGCGCCGAGTTCGTCGAGCAGCAGCACCTCGGCGTCAAACACCGGTTGCAGCACCTGCAACTCGGTCGCCTTGACGGAATCGTTGTACGAATTCTGGATCTGTTTGAGCAGTTCGCGATAGTCGCAAAAAAGGCAGGCGCTGCCGCGGACGGCAATGAGTTCTTTTAGAATGCCAACCGCAAGATGGGTCTTGCCCGTGCCAATGCCGCCGACCAGCAGCAATCCCTTGCCGTCGCGCGGATCGAACTCCTGCACGAAGCGCGACGCGCCGATGTGGGCCAGCGCAATCGAGCGGTCGGCGCCCGGAAAGTCGGTGGTGAAGTTCGACAGCTCGCAATGCTCATAGCGTTTCGGAATGCGCGCCGCCGCGATCAGCGCGCCGCCGCGCGCCCGCAACTGGCAATCGCAGCGCGCCACGCCGCCGTCCGCAGCTCCCGCAACCGCTTTCCATCCCGAGCCCGCGCACTGCGGGCAAACTTCGCTGGCCGATTTCATAATGTTTCTCTTTTGTGTAATTAGACTCTGCACCCGGACCGGCCCGTCCCGCAACTCCAAATCGTCCCCTCGCTGTGCACATCCTGTGCAGAGCGGCACCGGGCTGTGGAGATCCGTGGACAAGCCTCGAATAACTCATCCGATTCGGCAAACCCACCGCCGCTCCAGCCGCAAACTGGCCAGAAAACAAAACAGCAAAATTTCGCCGAATCCTCCCATCTCGGCACAAATTCGCTCGCTCAGGTGTTAAAACGGGCAACGGACGCGTCTTTTCCCTTGACAAACTTTTGCCAAAGAGGAAAATTGCCTTCGCCGGTGCTTGCGCTTCGGGCCCACCTCCCCAGCTCATGCGCGGGAACCGAAACCACTTCTGTTCAGGAGAGAACATGAACAAAGCTGATCTGGTTGACAGGATCGCCGAAGCCTGCGGTATTTCCAAGACGCAGGCCACGACCGCGATCGACACCACCGTGGACAGCGTCACCGCTGCCCTTCGCAAAGGCGACCGGGTTGCCTTGATCGGATTCGGCACGTTTTCCGTCTCGCAGCGCAAGGCCCGCAATGGCCGTAACCCGCAGACGGGTGCCACCATCAAGATCGCTGCCCGTAAAGTCGCCAAATTCACTCCCGGAAACGAACTCAAGAAAGTTGTCAACAAAACTAAGTAGGGGGGGCCAGATTTTTTTCATTCGAGCGAGACGGCAGGGGGTCGGCCCTGCCGTTCTGCTTTTTAGCCCTTAGCTATCAGCCGTCAGCACTCAGCATGGTTGTAAACCCTCCGCCAGGTGCGGTTTTACTGAAAGCTGATGGCTGATAGCTGGGTTGCTGAATCCTTCCCCACTCCTGTAAAATCAAATATCTGACTTGAGGATATAGGAACCGACATGAAAGCAGCCATTCATCCCCACTACAGTGAAATCCGCGTGCATTGCGCCTGCGGCAACGCATTCGTCACCCGCTCCACCCACAAGGGCGACATCGGCGTGGAAATCTGCTCCGCCTGCCATCCCTTCTTTACCGGCAAGCAGAAGCTCATGGACACCGCCGGCCGCGTCGAGCGCTTCCGCCGCAAATACGCCAAAAGCGATGCCGCCAAAGCCGAAGCCGCGAAAAAGTAGTTCGCGCACAAACCATGCATTCCCGAAAGCCTCCCCCAACGGGAGGCTTTGCTTTTTGACCGCGTCGCAGGCGCATGGAGCGACGGGCGTCCTCGCCCGTCCAAGCCGTGCGCAGCTCGGCGGCTGACGGCGGTTAGGGTTTCCCCTGTGCTCCTCTGTGCCCCCTGTGGTTCAAGCTTTTTTCCTTTCCCACAACCCCTTTACGCATTTCTCGCTACCCGTTCCGTTGCAACCGCCCGAGCCAGAAAAAGAACGTAAAATCAACCTGTGCAGAAGTTCTGGGACAACCCGGATGCAGCGGCCAGCATAACGGGCGCAACGCCCGTCGCTCCGTCAGCTCGCGTGTTTCCCGCGTCCCTAAAAATTGGCAACGTTGCCATCGCCCCCGCCACCGTCCTCGCCCCCATGTCCGGAGTCACCGACACCGTCTTCCGCCGCTTCATCAAGCGCCTTGGCGGATGCGGTCTCATCATGACCGAGTTCACCTCCGCCGACGGAGTGCTGCGCAACCAGCGCGTCCAGGGACGTTACCTCCACTTCTACGAAGACGAGCATCCTGTCTCCGCCCAGCTCTTCGGCGGCAATCCCAGCGTGCTCGCCGATGCCGCGCGCCTGGTCGAAGACCTCGGCTTCGACCTCGTCGATCTCAACCTCGGCTGCCCCGCCAAAAAAGTCGTCAAGTGCAACGGCGGCTCCGGTCTGTTACGCGATCTCCCGCTGATCCGCCAAATTTTCGCGGTCGTGCGTGCCGCCGTGAAAATTCCCTTCACCGTAAAATTCCGCGCCGGATGGAACGACGACGAAATCGTCTGCGTCGAACTGGCCCGCATCGCCGAAAGCTGCGGCCTCAACGCCGTCGCCCTCCACGCCCGCACCCGCGAGCAGGGCTACAGCGGCCACGCCCGCTGGGAGTGGATCGCCTCCGTCAAGCAGGCCGTCAACATTCCCGTCATCGGCAACGGCGACATCCGCTCCCCTGAAGATGCCTGCGCCATGGTCGCCCAAACCGCCTGCGACGCCATCATGATCGGCCGTATGGCCCCCGCTAATCCGTGGATTTTCCGCCAGATCGAGCAGTATGTGAGCCGAGCCGGTGCCCGCGTAGGGGCGGACGCCCTCGTCCGCCCAGCGGAGCGCAGCTCCGCAGATCTAGTGTGGGGACGGGCGCCCTCGCCCGTCCAAGACGAGCGTAGCTCGGCAGTCGCGGACGCCGCAATCGGCAAACCCTACGACGAACCCACCGAAACCGACCGCTACCAAATGATCCGCACCTACTTCCAAATGCTGATCGAAGAAGGCATGCCCGGAGCCGAAGGCAAGATGAAGCAGTTCGCCTCCTGGTTCACCCACGGCATCCCCGGAGGCTCCGCCCTAAGAAAGTCAATCTACGATGCCAAGACCGGCGCCCAGATCCTCTCGCAGGTGGAAGAATTCTTCGAACCTAGGTCGTGTGACGCGGGCGCCCTCGCCCGCGAAAGCTACCCGCGATAGAGACGATTACGCGTTTCCCATCAATTTTTTTCGCTTCCGAATCTCGGAAAGAGTTAGTCCTTTTCCACCGAAGAAGGCCTCCGCTTGGGCGGCATCGGCAAAGTGATCGAGCAGCCCTTCCCGAAGAATCTTGAGCAAGCTGCTGCGAATGATGAAGCTGGCGGCTTCGAGCAGCACCTCGAATTTCGTGACTCCTCCGTTAAAGCTCCGCCGCGAGATTTCGAGAAAAAAATGGTCGGGGATTCTATCGCCATGCGCGATAAAGTTTCTAACTTCATACAGATCATCGACAATCATGCCTATGGTAATTTGCGGCTGCGTAAGCAGGTTCGAAATATCGCCAGGTGCGTAGATGGAGGTGTGCTCTCCGAGAAACCATTTGATACGTTCTTTCGCCACCAAGCTTCCTTTGTGCTCACTGTTGTGTGTTGTATAGATTGATTCAATCGCCGAGGCCCATAATAGGTAGCGGGCTTTAGGCTGCCAAGACTGAAAGTGTCCGAGCGCATAGAATTGGTTCGCCATGCGAAATTTCCAATATTCTTCACGCATGCCTCGCAGAAATTCCTGCGCGTATTTCCTTAGCTCGTCGGCGTCCCGATCCCGAAACGCGAAAACCTTCTGTACCTCCGGGACCTCGTGAAACTCAAGCGGGTGGTCAAAGTGAATGATGTCGAAAGAGCCGTCCTCCCGGACTGCTCCGTGCATTAGTAGTGCAGATTGACGCATCGGGCGGATAAGCCGCAGGCAGGCCGCTATGTTGTTCACCAATTCGGCAGATCTCTTACGTTGCTCTTCCACTTCAGCGAACTTGTTGTTGTCAATCTCATAGCGGTGTACAAGCGCAAAGCGCACTCCCCGTAGCATTTCAGCGGCATCAGACCCAATTCTCGGCTCGATAAATTTGAACGTTTCCTTTTTCACAAAGCCTGAGACATCCTCGATCCTTATTCCCTCGGCGATGTCAAAGGGCAAACGTGTAGTGTCGAACTGCTCATCATCACCGCCGCCTTCACCCGCCAATCGGTGGATCTTGTACAGCGTAAACATTTTTGGCATTGTGGACACCTCCTAACGGCTCAATCCCCTCAACGCCAGCTTGTCCCGCTCCCCCCGCTCCACATATCCCCAAGGCGTCCGGTCGTCGTGCGTGAATACCGTCAGCCATTTCTCCGGAATCGCCTGCGCATAATACTTCTTGCGGCTCTCAATGGTTTCAAGCGGAAACAGATCGTACGCCATCACCCACGTCAGGTCGAGATGCGCCGAGGTCGGAATCAAATCGGAGATATAACATGCTTTCTTGCCTCCGCTCTCGACCATCACCGCCTGCATATTCGCCGTGTGCCCCGGAAAAACCTTGACCGAGATGCCGGGCGAAAGCTCCAAATCGCCGTCCACGAGTACCATTTGGCCGCTCTCCAGCAGCGGATCGTAATTCGCGCTCATGTAACTGATCGCGTCGCGCTCCAGTTGCAAACGGCCATGCTCCCACTCTTTTTGCTGCACGTAATACTTGGCCTTGGGAAACGTCGCGACCATTTGATCGCCGCGCCGCACCGTATTCCAGCCGCAGTGGTCGAAATGCAGGTGCGTATTGATAATGATGTCGATATCTTCCGGCGCGACACCAGCGGCGTGCAGGTTATCGAGCAGCTTGGCCGGCTGTTTATAGATTTGCGCCAACTTATCGGGCAGCTTGTTGCCGATGCCCGTCTCGATCAGAATGTTTTTCTTGCCCGTGCGCACCACCAGCGAATTCAGCCCCACATCGAGCCGGTTCTGCTCGTCCGGCGCGACCTTCTTCGACCATAGCGTCTTAGGCACAACGCCAAAGAAAACTCCGCCGTCGAGGAAGTAAGTTCCATCCGAAACGACAGTAAGTTCGAAATCGCCAAGCGTTGTGCGATGCATAAGAAAGCTATCAGCCATCAGCTCTCAGCCATCAGTAAAACCTCATACCCGCCAAGAGTCGATAACTGCCGGCCGATAACTGATGGCTGACGGCTGACAGCTATTTCAGCTCCCGATTCCAGAAATCCTCCATCATGTGGAACAACTGCATACGCGTGGCCGTACCCCCTATGCCATGCGTCTTGTTCGGATACACCATCAGCCGGAACTGCTTGCCCGCCTTGATTAACGCGTCGGTCATCTGGATCGTATTCTGAAAGTGCACATTGTCGTCGCTCGTCCCATGCACCAGCAGCAACGACCCATGCAAATTGCCGGCCGCGCTAACGATGGAATCGTCGTAGCCGCTGGTGTTGTCCTTCAAAAGACCCATATAGCGCTCGGTGTAAATCGAATCGTAGTCGCGCCAGTTAGTCACCGGCGCCACCGCAATCCCCGCCTTGAAGCGGTCGGAGTGCGTCAGCGCGTAGAGCGTCATCGAGCCGCCTCCCGACCATCCCCAGATCCCTGTGCGCACGCGGTCGAGCTGCGGAAACCGCGCATATAACTGGTCGAGCGCCGTGAGCTGGTCTTTCAACTCGACTCCGCCCTGCTGCATGCGGATCGTGGCCGCAAATTTCTTGCCGCGATTCGGCGTCCCGCGATTGTCGACCGAGAAAATCGCGAAGCCGTCATTGGCCAGCATCTGGTGAAACAATGCCGTGCCCCCGCCCCATGCATCCTGCACCGTCTGCGCCCCCGGCTCGCCATAGATGTGAACAATGAGCGGAATTTTCTGGCCCGCATCCGTCTGCTCCGCGCCCGAATGGCGCGGCAAAAGCAATTCCCCATACAACACCGTGCCATCCTCGGCTTTCAGTTCCACAGGTTGCGGCGCAATCAGGCCGTAATCCGCCACGCTGCGCCCTTCCCAAATCTTCTGGCAAGCTCCGCCTGGCGCGCACACCGAAATCCGCGGCGGCGTCATCGTCGCGGAATGCATTTCCACAAAATGCTTGCCGTCCTCGGCAAAATGCACGTAAGAGCTGCCGTCTTCCGCGGAGAGGCCTTGCATCGCCGAGCCATCCAGCTTCACGGAAAATAGTTTCTCCTGCCGCGGATCGCCTTGATTCGCGGTGAAGAAAACCGTGCGCGAGGCCTCATCCACGCCGTCGATCGCCAGCACTTCATAGTCTCCGCTTTCGAGCTGGCGCTCGAGTTTGGCATCGGACGCCAACGGGTCGGCCGCGTTGAAACTGTAGAGATAAATATGCGTGTGGCCGTCGCGCCAACTGCTCCAAAGAAAGCGGGCGTCCGATTTGCCATCGGATTTCAGCACGCGAAAGTCGTCGTTCACGTTCACCCACGCATCCGGGGCCGATTCGGTCAGCACCTTGCGCGACTGCCCCGACTTCGCGTTGATGAAATAAAGGTCCAGCGTGTCCTGCTTGCGATTCAGGACCTCGGCCCAAACCCAGCCTTCGCGGATCCAGCCGAACCGCGGCACATACGTGTCGTCGTCGTCGGTGAGCTTGATCCAGCGCACCTTGCCGCCGTTCCCGCCCACCACTCCCACTCGCACCGTGGGATTCGGATCGCCCACCTTCGGATATTTTTCCTGCTCCACCCGCGGATGCGTCGGCATCCAGTCGGTAATGGGATAGCTCGGCACGCGCGTCTCGTCCATTTGCAGAAAAATGATCTCGTGCCCCTCCGGCGACCAGAAGTAGTTGCTGCGCACGTCCAGTTCTTCGCCGTACACCCAGTCGACTTCGCCATTCAGGATGTTGTCTTCTCTATCCTTGTCTTTCTCTTTCTCCTCGCGCGTGAGCGGATGCTCGCCTTCCTCTCCCGATACCGGATGCACATACAAATTGTGCTTGCGCACGTACGCAAGCCGCTTCCCGTCCGGCGAAAACTTCGGGTCTTCGCTCGGGTCGGGAGACGAGGTAAGCTGCACCGCCGTTCCCGTATCCAGGCTGTAATACCAGAGCTGTCCCTGCGCATCGAAGAGCAGGTGCTTGGAATCGGGCGACCACAGGTAGGCGGCGACGTGATACCGCGCCACGCGCTCCTTCTCGCGCTCGTCCTTGATTTTGCCCACGGGAGGCGCAAGCTGTGCCAGCTTGCTCTCGCTGGCCAGAACTTTTTTCTCGCCCGTCACCGCGTCCACATACCAGAGTTCCCCGTGCTCGCCCGAGTCGTCGCGCTGCACGAAAGAAACCTTGGTGCCGTCCGGACTCCACTGGATCGTCTCCGGGCCGCGTCCCGTGATTCCGCCCTCCGCGAAAATCTGTTCGATTGTGAGCCGCTTTGGCGCGGCGGCCGGCGCAACAGTTTGCGCCAGCACTGCGGGAAGCAGTATTAATAGGTGGATGGCGACGACGAAAAGAACTTTCTTCATAATTGCGCTCCAATTCACCATGAAGTGTGACGCAACGAAATCGATTTTGTAATCTGGCAATGAGGCAATTTTGCAATTTGGAGCGACTGTCGTACCCGTTGTTTAGATTACACAATTACACGATTACAAAATTACAAAATCGTGGCCATCTCCGCCCGCGCCGGATGCCTGGCCTCATACGCCGCGATCTCCGCTTCATGTTGCAGCGTCAGCCCGATGTCGTCCAACCCATGCAGCAAACAGTGGCGCGAGAATTCATCCATCGCGAACGCCGCCGTGAATCCTCGTCCATCCTCGACTCGCAAGGTTTCGAGATCGACCGTGAGCCCGTAGTTTTCGATCTCCTTCGCGCGGCGCATGATCTCCGCCACCTGCTCGTCGCCGAGCCGCACCGTCAGCAGCCCATTCTTCAGACTATTGTTGGCGAAGATGTCGGCAAATGAAGATGCGATCACTACGCGAAATCCGTAATCCGCGAGCGCCCAGACGGCATGTTCGCGCGACGAGCCGCAGCCGAAGTTTTTCCCCGCAACCAGAATCGAGGCTTTGGCATAGCGCTGCGCGTGCAACACAAAATCGCCAATCTTTTTGCCGTCGCCAGTAAAGCGCCAATCGTAAAACAGGAACTGGCCAAACCCCGTCCTCTCGATGCGCTTCAGAAACTGTTTCGGGATGATCTGATCGGTGTCCACATTCACCTTATCGAGCGGAACAACGACGCCAGTGTGCTTGCGAAATGGCTGCATATTTTCTACTCCAAATAATGTCTTGTCATCCTGAGCGAAGCGAAGGACCCAAATATACTTGATCGCGAAATGCAGTGATCCAACAATCAGCGATGCGCTTCAAACGTCGGCTTGCCCTCCGTGAATGTGAGCGTGGCCGAGCTACCTTGTCGGATGTTGCCGTGGCCGTCCTCAATGGTCACGTTGCCCTTGGCTAGGAACACCATGTCGTGCCGATTCAAAGTCACCGAATTCGCTAGCATTGTGTAGGTTCCCACAGTGACTGTTACGGGCTGAACGAGTGAATGCTCGAATTGAAGAGAATAGTACTCAATCGAGTCATCGTGATTGTCGTATTTCCCAAAAGCCACCACGATTTCGGGTGTCCGGGGAACGTTCTTCGCCGCTATGACTTCTTCGCGGTATGCTGGGGGCTGTTTGTCGAGCGGAGTGTCCAATTTGGGCGCCCTGTCAATGCTCGGCTCTGAAAATCCAGGAGGGCCGTCCCTACTCCCGTCATAGATCGCACAGCGGGGAAGCATAAAGTCGAACGTCACCTTATCACCCTTGCCAAGTTCGAAGGCGGCCCGCCGAATCGAGCAGGGCCCGAATGTTACGACGACACTGTAAGCACCCGCTGGCAGCCGCACAGCGTAGAGGCCCGACGGATCGCTGCTCGCCTCGTACTGAGTCCCCTTAGCCGATAAGAACCTGACTGGCACTCCGCGCAGTGGTACGATTTCCTCGCCAGCGATTACCCTAATATTTCCAGTGACTATTGACTCGGCCTCTGACGGGACGCGCACAGGCCCCTGCGCAAAAATGACATTTACTAGCGCTACGCAAAGGACAACCGCAATCCACTTTATCGCTTTCACTATTACGACTACCTCCTCAGAACATCATTACTAATTACCTTTTATGGCCTGTTGTCGCCCTTAGATTCGCTCAGGATGACAGCGTGCTACATGCCGCCAACTTGCGCCCCAGGTCACTACCGAAATCGCCACTTCCGAATATCCGTAAAATGTCCCGCAATCGCCGCCGCCGCCGCCATCGCCGGACTGACCAGATGCGTTCGCCCGCCGCGTCCTTGCCGTCCTTCAAAATTCCGGTTGCTGGTCGAAGCGCAGCGCTCTCCCGGCTGCAAAAAGTCTGGATTCATCCCCAGACACATCGAGCATCCCGACTCGCGCCATTCAAACCCGGCCTCCAGAAAAATGCGATGCAAGCCTTCCGCTTCCGCCGCTAATTTGATGGCCTGCGATCCCGGCACTACCATAGCGCGGACCTTCGCATGCACGCGCTGCCCTTTCGCCACACGTGCCGCCTCTCGCAGGTCTTCGATGCGCGAATTTGTACATGAGCCAATAAACACGCGGTCCACGGCAATCGCTTCGATCGGAGTTCCGGGATCGAGGCCCATGTAGGCGAGCGCCTGTTCCGCCGCGCGCCGGTCGGCTTCCTGTACGAAACTCTTTAGTTCGGGAACGCGCGCGTCCACCGCAGCCACCATTCCCGGATTCGTCCCCCAGGTCACAAACGGCGCCAGCGATGCCGCGTCAATCTCAATCACCCGATCAAATTGCGCTCCGGAATCGCTCCCCAGAGTCCGCCAATACGCAACCGCATCGTCCCAATCTTTTCCTTTCGGAGCGAATCGCCGCCCGCCAACGTACGCAAACGTCGTTTCATCGGGCGCAATCAATCCCGCGCGTGCTCCCGCTTCAATGCTCATATTGCACAGCGTCATGCGGCCTTCCATCGACAGCCCGCGCACCGCATCGCCCGCATACTCGATTACGTAACCCGTAGCGCCATCGGTGCCGATGCGGCCAATGATTCCGAGCGCCAGGTCTTTCGCCGACACGTCCTCGGCCAGCTTGCCGGTGACGCGGATCTGCATCGTCTTTGGTTTTTTCTGCGGCAGGCATTGCGTGGCCAGTACGTGTTCCACTTCCGACGTGCCAATGCCAAACGCCAGCGATCCAAACGCGCCGTGCGTCGAAGTGTGGCTGTCGCCGCAGACAATCGTCATCCCCGGCAGCGTGATGCCCAGCTCCGGCCCAATGACGTGCACAATGCCCTGGTCCGCGGAATCCATATCGAAAAATGGAACGCCAAATTCGCGGCAATTTTTCTGCAACGCTGCAATCTGCTTCGCCGCAATCGGATCGGCGATGGGAAGGCCGCGCGGTGTGGTCGGAATATTGTGGTCGACGGTTGCCACCGTGCGCAAAGGCTGCCGCAGCCGCCGTCCATTCGCGCGCAACCCGTCGAAGGCCTGCGGCGAAGTCACTTCATGCACCAAATGCAAATCTATATAAAGCAGCGTCGACTGCCCTGCGGGAGCGGCAACCACGTGCGCATCCCAAACTTTCTCAAACAATGTGCGTGGGGGTACATTTTTAGCAACAGTCATAGTTCGCTTAGTTTACAAGCACTCCTGAGCGTGGGGCGGCAAGCGCGGGTGCGTTCTTGGCCGTTAGTCTAAATCGAAACAGACTGGTGCGCCAACGTCAAAAATTATATAGTGTCCTGCGAGCAATAAACACTCTGCAAGAAAGCGTCGTACACGGTCAAAGCCGCGTGCAAGGTTGTTAAATTGTTTTGCAAAACTAGTGTACCGAGGAGCCAACCCATGAGTAGAAGTCGTCTGATGAAACCCATTCGATCGATAATGATCGCGGGGCTGCTGACCGGCCTGCTGTTCGCGGTCCTGGCTGTTCCACTCGGCGCCGCAACGGCGCCCGAA
>Ga0326728_10003436_pt1 | contig 49211 bp, 40 predicted proteins | sample MB3enrmetagenome_FD_207602 | JGI IMG/M metagenome (GOLD analysis project Ga0326728, IMG submission 207602) | Lab enriched peat soil microbial communities from McLean, Ithaca, NY, United States - MB31MN | ecosystem: Environmental > Terrestrial > Soil > Wetlands > Peat | place: USA: New York... | reverse complement strand
GTTTTCGCAGACCGGTGCGGCAGAACGCCTCATGAACGGCCATCACAACTTTATCGGCTCGTTTGAGGTGCAACTTGAGGTGCGACTGGTCGCTGCGCATTACAATCCAGTTCAATTCACATGCTCACAAAGCGCAGCGATGCCGTACGTAAGTGACTTACCGACAACTGGTTGTGTCTATTGCCATGGGAAAATGCGGAAAATTTCACGGTTTTGGTTGTGCAAACTGAAAGCCTTTCTTGAGAAATTAAAAAATCGTCACTTTTTGATCTGGTCGTAAATCCAGCGATAGGTCTTTTCCATGCCGTCGCGCAAACGGATGCACGGCTCCCAACCGAGATATTTTTTGATGAGGGTATTGTCGGAATTCCGGCCATTGACCCCTTTGGGCGCCTTCAAATTATAGCTGCGTTTCAACTTGATCCCGGCAATGTCCTCCACCATCTCGACCAGTTGATTGATGGAAACCAACTCGTTGCTGCCCAGATTGATCGGTTCCAAAATGTCGCTGGCGAGGATGGCTTCGATGCCTTTGAGACAATCATCAATATACATGAAACTCCGGGTTTGTTTGCCATCCCCCCAGATTTCGATTTCATGTTTGCCCGACAGTTTGGCCTGGATGACCTTGCGGCAAATGGCTGCGGGCGCCTTTTCGCGTCCGCCATCCCAGGTGCCCAAAGGCCCATAGACATTGTGAAAGCGCGCCACCCGGGTGACGATGCCGAAATCTTCACGGAAATGCCGGCACATCCGTTCGCTGAACAGCTTTTCCCATCCGTAGCCGTCTTCGGGCATGGCAGGATAGGCGTCAGCTTCCTTCAAGGCGGTGACATTGGTGTCGCGCTGCTTGTCCGCGTTGTAAACGCAGGCCGAGGAGGAGTAAAAAAAACGTTGCACGCCAGCTTCCTTGGCCTCCATAAGCAAATGGGTGTTGATCAGGACGGACAACATGCAGAGCGCCCGGTTGTTTTCAATGAAACCCATGCCGCCCATGTCGGCGGCCAGATTATAGACAATGGCCGCGCCCTGAAGAGCCTGATGGCAGGCGTCGCGCTTTTGCAAATCGAGTCGCAGGTTCTCCACATCTGGAAAAACCTGGTACCATTCGGCCAGCGGTTTGATGTCCACCGACCGGAGTTCCTTGACTCCCTGGCGGCGCAAATCGGCGATCAAATGGCCGCCGATAAAACCGCCTCCGCCACAAACGATGACTTTTTTTGCATTCATAAACAGGGGGCGCAAGATAGTGCAATGCAGCAATACTTCAAGAGAAATAACTCAATTCGCGGCACCGGGAAAATAGACCACACTCCATGTGTCCGGCCCACGGCCGACCTTTTCAGTCACGGACTGCCGGGCGATGAGGGTGCCGCCGTCGCGTTGCAACCATTGATCGAAGTCTTCCGGGGTGCCGCGTCCGATCTTTTTATCCATGACTACGAGCCAATGGAGTTTCCACTCCTGGCTGCGATCGGTTTTCAACACATGCGTCACCCGCCGGGCGCCAAACGGGCGCCACAATGAACTCTCCGCATCATCGCCGCCCTCGATCAATCCGATGACCTGGACGGACTCCGGAATACTCTGCCGAAGTGAAGCAAAGAGATCATTCCTGCAACGATACACCGAATAAACCATTTTGCCGCGCGCTATCACCGCATTTCCTGAAAAGCGATTCGCCGCCCAGCCGAAAAAACGTTCCGCCGGCCAAAGGGGTCGGGATGGAGTCAAAATGACCGCCATCAAGGCAATCGTGCTGGCGCAAACCGCCAGCGTTCTGTACCATCGTTGCCTCACCAAAAAGCTCTGCGCCGGGTTCATTAACAACGGAAGGAACAGCAGAGGATAATAGGCGGCAATCAGGCGGGACGTCGATTCACTGCCCAGTTTCGACATGTAAACCAACACCGCGACCCATGTCAGCAGCCCGATTACCAGGCCCTGACGCCATGCCGGGTCGGTTGGACGCGCCTGGTTCTGACGCCGGACGCGCAACGCCGCCACTATGGAAACGATGACGATGGCTGTTATGCCGATGCCCACACCGGCGGATTCTTCTTGAGGAAGTTCGAGAAACCCCACGACGAAACGTGGAAAATCAGCTTTCAAGGTCGTTTGGAGCCTTTTAGGAAAACGTTCCCAAACCCAAATCTCCACGGAGCGGGCCAACGGCAGAAAAGGGGGTTCCAAACTTTGCAGGCCCAATTGCAAGCCGTTGCCCAGAATTCCGACCAGAGGCTTTTGCACCTGCATCCTTCCAATATTGTTCGGGTCCCCCGTCCAATCTCCCGAAAAGTGTTGATTCAGCACAGCCGTTGGCAGAAAGGACACCAGCATGCTCAAAAGAACCACAGCGACGCTGCTGGCGAACCGCCTTTCCAGCAGGAGTAATACAGGCCAAAATGCCCAGGCGATGGGCAACAGTAATGGCAAGTTCGAAGCTTTGACTCCTGTAAGCAGTCCTGCCGCCAAAAATGCCAGCCACACATCCCGAATATTGCGAGTTCGCCGGGCTTGCAGAGCAAAGTAAATCGCGGAGAGAAAATAAGTTGCCGCGATGGTGTCGTTGGAGATGCTTCCCGCTTGCATCGAGTAACACAAGGCCGCCGGCAAAAGCCACATCCAGAACCATGCCACCCGCCGGGGAAGGCCGGCCACGGCGAAAACCACGAAAACAAGGCTCGGCAGCAACAGGTAGGAAACGATATTGATCAAAAAGAAGAACCGGTCGCTGTGTGTCACTACAAATAGCGGCATCATCAACCATTCAAAAGCTGTTCCACTAAGATTCATGCGCCCATTGGGCGTGGCAATCCAGTGCCAGCCGGAAGCGGCCCACCAATGCAACATCCGCGGAAATCGATAGGTGAGCGCATCGTAATTATTGGGCGCGTACAGCGCACCCCCGAGAGCCGCCAGGACCGCCGTCAGGAGAAACAGCAGCGGCAAGGGCCGGCGGAAGCGGCGCAAGATCCGCGGCGCCCATTTTGCCCCGGTCCTGGCGCAGGCCGCGCGGTCTTCCCGGCGAGGCCGCTTGTATTCAACCGCCAACCCCGTGGCCAAAACCAAAAAAAAGACCGCGTAGCCGGCCAGATTAATCTGATGCAGTGCTGAGAGAATCCAGCCTGCGGAGACACAGGCTGCTGAACCGAGAATCCACAGTTTGATCAGTTTAATCATCTTCAGTTTTGACAATCATCGGGCACCGCTGTCATCGAAATCGAGTTCAAAGTTATGGGGCTGTCAATCTTGTATCGGATATTTTTTCAAGCCGGTTAACTGGCAGAAAACCCGCGCGACAAAGAGGGGGTTGTTCTTGTAATAGCGTTTCCATAACCGCCTCGGCTCGCAGCAGAAGCGGAAGAACCATTCCAAACCCGAGCGCTGCATCCAGCGGGGCGCCTGGCGGACTTTCCCGGCAAGAAAATCAAAGGCCGCGCCCACGCCGAACATCAATGTCACATCCAGTTTTGGCAGATACCCGGCCATGAAACGCTCCTGTTTGGGCGTGCTCAATCCGACCCAGATCGCATCCGGGCGGGTCCGGCGGATGGTTTCTTCGAACGCCGTCTGCTCCTCCGCATTTAATGGCCGGAAAGGAGGCTGATACGTTCCCACTATCCGCAACTTTGGGAATCTCTCCACCAATCTTTTCTGCAACGCCTGCGCCGTCCCGTCAGCCGCCCCGTAAAAGAAGTGACGCCAGCCCGTTTGCTCGGACAGAGCCATCACGGCGAGCATGAGGTCCGGGCCGTAAACGCGGGCCATGTGTTTCCGCCCCTGCAGCCGTCCGACCCAGACCAGCGGCATGCCATCGGGCGTGCAGAGAAAGGCCCGATTGAGGATTTGTCGAAACTCCGGGTCCGACTGCGCTTCGGAGACGCCATGCACCCCTGTAATGCAGATGTAACCCTTCTCCTTTTTCTCCAATGCCTGCGTGATTCCGGCCAGCGCCATGTCCAGGTTAATGGCGCTGACGCCGATGCCCAAAACATTGACACGGTCTGCGGACGAGCCGTTGAGGGCGGGAGCATGCATCAGAGCCAAAACTCCCCGATGTGGACGGGTTTATTCAATCAGGTTGGTTTCTCTTCGAGGCGCATCCAAGATCGCTCCTGGCATCTGCCTGGCATGTCGGGGCCGGTTAGTTTTCATATTCAATGCCGCAAGGATAACGGCCCGCGACAAAGCTTTAAAGCTCAAATTTCACATTTCCGGTTTCGTTGCGACGAGGATCAAGCTTTGCCCTATCGGGTTTCCCAGCAGGCGTCCGGCAGCGAGCGATACTGGCAAAATCCAGCGATCAAACAATTTTATGCTGCCGAGGGAAAAGCTCTGCCGCCGCAGCAGTTTGCAAGCAACCAGCCAGGTGAAGTACCCTATCGGGTTGAAGTATTGAAGTTTTAAGACACGAAAGCCGCCCGCCTCCAGTCTGCTTCGTAATTCCCGCCTGGAATAGCGGCGATAATGACCGAATTTTGCATCGACCGGGGAGTATATCTCCTGTCGCGCGGGCACAAACAAGCACAGGTGCCCCCCGCTCCTGAGCAAGAGCTTGTAGGTTTGGATCTCACGCAGGTCCTCCTTGATATGCTCCAGGACGTTTACGCTGACAATGCAATCCCACTGCCCGGCAGCCTTCCGGTCCGTTCCTTTCAACAGGGGAATGTCCGGGTTATTGTGCCGGAACTTCGGGTGAAATGCCGGATCGGGTTCAAGCGCGGTGATTTTGGCGCCGGGCGAAAATTTTTGCAGGTCCTGCGTAAACTGTCCGATGCCGCACCCTACTTCCAGCGTATTGCCGCACGCGAATGGTCCGAATACGGAGACAATGGCCCTTCGATAATTGCGGGCCTCGGACAGGGGGCCAAACTCAAATTCATTTCCCGTCAGATTGACCTGTTCGTCAGCCATATTCAGGACAGCGCATTGTATTTGACGATGCACCATAACGCGTGAACCCCGTCACGCCACGAAATCTTCTTGCCGTCCTCGTAAGTTCTTCCGTAGTAAGAAATGGGCACTTCGTAAATGCGAACGCCATGGATGCGGCGGATTTTCGCCACTATCTCAGGCTCAAAACCGAAGCGGTTTTCCTGTATTTTAACACCTTGGATGATCTCCCGCCGGAAAACCTTGTAGCAGGTCTCCATGTCGCTCATGTTCAAATTGGTAAACATGTTGGAAAGAAGGGTCAGGACGTGATTGCCCAGTGAATGCCAGAAATAAAGAACGCGCGTGGCGCCGCCCCCGGCGAAGCGGGTCCCGAACACCACATCCGCCTTGTTGGTAATCAGAGGCGCCAGAAGCTTGTGGTATTCTTCCGGGTTATATTCCAAGTCCGCGTCCTGCACAATGACGTACGGGGCTTTGGCCAGGGCGAACCCGGTCCTCAAGGCGGCTCCCTTGCCACAGTTCACCGGGTGGTGAACCACGCGGACTCCGGGGTTTTCGGTCGCGATCTGGTCCGCCATTTTGGCGGAGCCATCGGTTGAGCAGTCATCAACAATGATGACCTCCTCCACCGGCCTTTGCGCGCAGACACACCGAACGATCTCCCGAATCGTAGCCTGTTCGTTGAACACGGGAATGACCACCGACAAACACGGGGCCACATCCGCATTATCGAGAATGGCGGGAGTTTTATTGCCTTCGGGGGTCATCTTGACTCCTTGCTTTGAGCCGCGGATTAGTTTGTTTCATCGCGGGAGAATACCAATGGGCGGCGATTTTGCAACCCGCACTGCACAGATTGGTTTTTGCGCGGAAAGGCTGCAAGCGACCAAGTGCGGAGTATTCTCTTGATATTGAGGCGCAAATATCCGATAACTGAAGGAACAAACAGTGAGCAAATTATTGGTTACCGGCTCATCCGGCCTTATCGGTTCAGAGGTGGTGGACTATTTCTGCAAGGCAGGCTGGGAGGCGCATGGCATCGACAACAACACGCGTGCGGATTTCTTCGGCCCGGCTGGAGACACCAGATGGAACCAGCGCCGCTTGCAGTCCATCCACCCTGGTTTCCGCCATCATGAACTGGACATCCGCGACCGCCCCGGCGTTGATGCGCTGATTGCAGCGCTCAAACCGGACCTGTTGGTTCACACTGCCGCTCAACCCAGCCACGACCTCGCCGCCTCCCGGCCATTCGACGATTTTGACGTCAACGCCGTCGGCACTCTGAACCTGCTCGAAGCCGCCCGACGGCACGCGCCAGGCATTGTGTTTGCTCACATGAGCACCAACAAGGTCTATGGCGACCGACCCAACACCATCCGTCTGAAAGAACTTCCCACCCGTTGGGATTATGATGACAGCTCCTACGCCAACGGCATCGCCGAGGATTTCCCGATAGATCAGAGCAAACACAGTCTGTTCGGAGCCTCGAAAGTGGCGGGGGACGTGATGGTCCAGGAGTACGGGCGCTACTTCGGCATGAAAACCTGCTGCCTGCGGGGCGGCTGCCTGACCGGCCCGAACCACAGCGGCGTGGAACTGCACGGCTTCCTGAGCCATCTGATCAAGTGCAACGTCCAGGGCCGCCTCTATAAAGTGTTTGGTTACAAAGGCAAACAGGTTCGCGACAACATTCATTCCCTAGACGTGGCCCGTTTCATCCATGCCTTTGTGGAGAACCCGCGTTGCGGCGAGGTCTATAACATCGGCGGCGGACGTGCCAACAGCGTCTCCATTCTGGAAGCTTTTGATCGGGCGGCCGCGTGCAGCGGCAGAAAAATGAACTGGGAATATGTGGAGCAAAATCGCGCCGGCGACCACATCTGTTACATCAGCGACCTCTCGAAAATGAAGGCGCATTATTCGGGCTGGGACATTACCAAGACCCTCGAGGATGTCTTCCGGGAAATCCACGAGGCGACGGTCAAGGGCCAGTGATTCTGCTTATCAGACCTTCGCCGACGAAGGCAATTAACTGATTGTATTGACCCCTTCCGCATGCCGCACGATCTCGAATAATTGCTTTGTCCAGGAATCCACATTGGTATTGGCCAGAAGCCATTTCCGTCCCGACTGGCCCATGCCGTGGCGCGATAGTTGTCCGCGCCGTTCCAAATCTTCAACCTGGCCGGCTAGTTGAGCGGCATCTCCCCGCTGATGGACAAGGCCATTGCTGTCGCCAACCAACTCCGGCATCCCCCCCGAAGCCGCTGCCAGCACCGGCTTGCCGTAATCGAAGGCGTCATAGATGACAAAAGACAGCGGCTCGGCCCAAATTGAGGGCTGGATCACAGCCCGGCACCGAGACAGCAATTGATGCTTTTCGTCGCCCGTCACAAAACCGCGGAATTCAACGCGGGGATTGGCCGCCGCGGCATTTTTGACCCACTGCAACAAAGGCCCTTTCCCAGCCACCAAAAGGCGCGGGGCGTTGCCGCCGAGGCGGCGGCGCAGCATATCCCAGCAATCCACCGCGACCTTGATGCCCTTATCCTCGATCAACCGCCCCATGAAGAGATAATAATCTCCCTCGGGGAAACTGGCTTCGGCATTCACTGGAACGCGGGGATGATAGAGGCGGTAAATCTTTTCCTCCGGCACGCCCGCCCCGATAAATTGAGCGCGCATAAAATCGGAGATCGCAACCCAGGCCTTGATGGCGCGGAACTGATTTCGCAGGTGCATCGAAGACAAAACGCAGCCTAATACAAAGGTTTTCAGCCGCGATTTCTGCCAGGCGCCCGCGCTAATTTCCCGAAGGTATGTGCGCGGCCACCGCCGCGCGCTCAGGGCTTGGGCATTGTTGAGGTAGCCGGTGATCGAAAACGGCCGAAAATTATGGATGTATTGAACGATCGGAACCTTTTGCCGCAATGCTTCGTCGTAAATGGCGGGAGAGCACACCGGGAATATGTTATGAACCAGCCACGCCTGGGCGCGGGTTTGCTCCTGTTTTTCACGCAGACGCCGAACAGACTGGGGATTATGAAACATCCAAATGGGTTGTTTCCATTTGGCGGGCGCGGTGCTTCCTTTCCACTCCGCGCTTTCAAAAATACATTCATCAAAGCGGCATTGGTCTCTTAGAATTTCGGCAAACTGGCCAACGGCGATTTCCTCGCCGCCCCGGTCAAGATAGCGGTTGAAAACCTGGAGAATCGCTGGAGGCACGAAGGGCATCAAAACAAATCAGATGAAAGGCGATTCCAGGCGGCTTTTCCAAAGGAAGGTTGGATGCTCGACATGATGCACAACCCTTCGGTCCGGACTGGCCAGGGTGTAGATCGCGTAATCAAACGGTTTTTGGCGGTAAAGGCCGCCGAACAGCCGGCGCAACCGGTGCTGCCACACCAGGGCAAACTCCAGCTTCCGCGCCCAACTTGGCGCCGAATCCGCCATAAGCTGCTTTTCCCTCTTCGCGTTGGCGCTCAGGTTCATATTCGCGCCCGTGTCGGTAAAGGTGGATGTGAACCGGCGAAGAACGCCCATCCGGATCTTTGCCTCCAGCAAGCGCAGCACCCACTCGGCATCACCCAGGTCGCGCCACTGCGTATTGAAAAACAAACCGTGATTATCAATGATTCGTCTGCGGAAAAACGTGGAACAGGTGAAGATTTGCAAATGCGAAACCATGGTGTGATATTTGAAAGGGACCTGAACCTTCCGATAACAGAAGCATTCGCCCTTGTCATCCACCACCAGGCAGTCCGCAAATAACACGTCAATGTCAGGATGGCGGTCGAAATAATCGGCCACGGCTTTGAGGGTCCCGGGCAAATACTGTTCATCGCAGTTCAAATAGGCCAAAAAATCGCCGCCGGACTTTTTTAATCCACGATTCACGGCATCATACATCCCCGCATCTTTCTCGGCGCACGCCCTGACCCGCTGGTCCAGCATGAGCCAGTCCAAAGTGCCGTCATCGGAAAGGCTGTCCTGAACAATGTGTTCCAACTCAATTCCCTGGTCCGCCACCGAGGCGATGCAAAGTTTAAGCCAGGCGGAACTTCTAAAACTTGGGGTGATTATGGAAAAGAGCATCCGGGCATCATTTCACTTCAATGGCAAAGGCTTGCGGCAGAGAAGCGCGCCCGGATTCCGGCTCGGGCTTGGGCTTTCTCTTGACCCCGCCGTTGAGGCTGACACTGAATCCAACAGCCCCCGTAAAAATAAACAGTTGGCCGCTAAAAGCGCCAAAAATGAACAAAAATTGAACAACATTGGCCAGATAATATGATAATAAAACGCTGTTGATCAGGCGCAATCTCGCATCGCCATACTGATCGTTCGAGTAAAGGACCCGAAAGCCCGCGATCAATACCCAGAGAAAAGCCACCGATCCGAATATTCCGAACGGAATTATAACGGAAAGAGGCCCGCTATGATAGTCCCCCACCAGCATCGATCCTTCAAAGCTGTCGAGTGTTCCCACGTCCATGCCCTGTGCCGTCGATTCCATCATGCTTGGATCAAAAGAATATCCTTTTCCGACTATCAGATACTTTGGAACTTCCTTCCACACCAAGGCCCACATTTGAAATCGCCACTCGGATGACCCCTTCGCGTCCTCCAGAGCCTCGGAATCCACGTTGACGGGCAAAAAACTTACGGCGCGCTGCGCCGTCAGCGGCATTCTGTTGGCAAAGAGCAAGAGCGACACAAAACCGGCAATGGCAAGCCCAACCATAATCGGAAACAAACGGGTGCGCAGCAGTCCTTCGAAATAGAATTGGAAGGCGAAAACAAGAAAGAGCAGCATGATGGTCGAGCGAAATCCCGAGAAGGAAGCCGCCCCAAAAATCAGGCATAGGAATACAAACCGCCAGGGTCTGGTCCAGTCAAAAAGCCCCCGGACGCCGTAGAGCGCCAGCAAAAAGCACAAAGCAGCGGTGCAGGTCGGCGCCAGACCCTGGATGCGATCCATATTTGACAATATATTTTCGCTGGAGGCCTGGGAGCTGGCGGGGCCGATTGGCACCAAATAAAACAAAATGTAAAAGGCCGGGCCTAACATATAAATCAAGTTGCTTAGAGCATTGGTCGTTCCGGCAAGGAAAAACAGGCCGGCCATTCTCCGACTCTTGAGAATCGGAATCTGCCCGGCCGTCAAGGCAAAATAGCCAAAGATGGCGCCCAGGATATAAATATAATTCTTGCCCCCATGAGCCGCCCCTCCCAGGGACCGGATGCCAATTCCGCCACGGCACCACGCCGTGCCCAGCACCACCGCCGCCATAAAAAGAAGCGACCGGGTCATTTCTGGAACGGGCAGGAACGGCCGCCGCCCCATGACATAGCTGAGAACCGACATCCCAAAACTCAACGCGGCGAATATGAGCCAAAAAGCGGGCTGGCCAGGCAGGAAAACGGCGTTGAACGCGGAATTCCAAAAAACGATCAACAAGGCATGATGCCATTTCAAAAAGAGGGGCAACGCCAAAAAAAACAAGAGCATGCCCAGCAACATGAAAGTCAGCTCATCCGGCGACGACGCCAGAATGCCGAGGATCAACGCCAGGGGAATGGCAAGGAGATAGGCGGCGTAAATTCTGTAACGATTCAACATAATCCCCAATCAAACACTCATTCATCCCGGCTCCATCACCACGGTTTGCGGGACGGGGATGGGCTTGCGTTTGGGCGCGGCTCTTCTCCTGACCCCGCCGTTGAGGCTGACACTGAATCCACAAGCCCCCAGGAACCAATAGAGTTGGGCGCTAAAAGCGCCAAAAATGAACAAAAATTGAACAACATTGGCCAGATAATATGATAATAAAACGCTGTTGATCAGGCGCAGCCTCGCATCGCCAAAACGATGGTTCCAGGAAAGAACCCGAAAGCCAGCGATCAATACCCAGAGAAAGCCGATCACTCCGAGTATTCCAAATGGAACGATAACGCTAAGAGGCCCGCTATGGTAGTCCCCCCCAAGCATGAACCCTTCAAATTCGCTGACCGCTCCTACCCGCACGGCCTCATTCACCTGAAACAAGTCGGCTGGATTAATGGAATACCCTTTGCCAACGATCAGGTACTTGGGCACTTCTTTCAACACCTCAGCCCACATATGAAGGCGCCACTCGCTCGTTCCCTTCGCGTCCACCAGAACCTCGGAATCCACGTTAACCGGCAGAAAACTGATGGCGCGCTGGACGGAAGCCGGCATTGAATTGGCAAAGAACAAGATCGGGATAAAACCACAAATGGCCAGCCCAACGATAATCGGCAAAAAATGCGTGCGCAGCAGTCCTTCGAAGTAGAATTGGAAGGCGAAAATAAGAAGGAGCAGCATGATGCTCGAGCGAAATCCCGAGAAGGAAGCCGCCGCAAAAATCAGGCATAGGAATACAAACCGCCAGGGTCTGGTCCAGTCAAAAAGCCCCCGGATGCCGTAGAGCGCCAGCAAAAAGCACAAAGCAGCGGTGCCGGGCGTCGCCAGACCCTGGATGCGATTCATACTTGACAACGTATTTTCGCTGGCGGCCTGGACGCTGGCGGCGCCGGTTGGCACCAAATAAAACAAAATGTAAAAGGCCGGGCCCAACATATAAATCAAGTTGCTGAGAGCACTGCTCGTCCCGGAAATGAAAAACAGGCCGGCCATCCTCCGACTCTTGAGAATCGGAATCTGTCTGGCGGTCAAGGCAAAATAGCCAAGGATGGCGCCATAGATATAAATATAATACTTTCCACCATAAGCCGCCCCGCCCAAAGCCCGGAGGCCAATCCCGCCGCGGTACCACGACGTGCCCAGCACCACTGCCGCCAAAAAGAGAAGCGGAACGGTCAAAACCGGGGCGCGCAAGAATCGCTTTTGGAACATGACATGGTTCAGGAATGAAATCCCAAAACTCAACGCGGCAAACGCAAGCCAAAAATCCGGATGGCCTGGCAGAAAATTGGCGAAGAAGGCCGAAAACCAAAAGACAATCAACAAGGTGTGATGCCATTTTAAAAAAAGGGGCAACGCGAAAAAAAACAGGAGCGTGCCTATCACCGACAAAGTGAACCCGTCCGGCGACGACACCAGATAGCCCAGGATCAACGCCAAAGGAGCAGCGATGGCATAAACAATTAAAAGTCGGGAAAATTTAAACATCCTGATCTCGTCGGGTCAGTTTACGCCGCGCACAACGAGCGTGGCAATCCAATTCTTTCTCCGCAATTCTTAAAACGTCCCCGCCAATCTCCGCGCGGCTTCCGCACATGGCTCATCCCCTGCCAAAACCAGCGCGGCCATATTTCAAAATCGGCAAAGAAAAGCGGCGGAATACTAAAGCGGACAAAATCCCGCTCAACAGGATGGAACCTCCCACAATCGCCGCATACAGGGCGACATTTCCGCCCGCAGGACCAATAATGGTACGCGCCCAAAGGACAATGGGTTGATGAAAAAGATACCATTCATAACTAATGATGCCGCACCAGCGCAACCACGGGGAGCAAAGGAAGTGTGCAACCGGGTGCTTTTGATTTGCAACGTAGCAAAGCAGGCATCCGGAGGCGATCTTTTCAATCCAAGGCAGGCTTTTGTCCAGTGCAGAGCCTTGCAATCCAGGGTGGGTGCCCGTCCATGCAATGAGCAGCAAAGCCAGAGGCCATAGAAACACCCCGGCGGTTCCCAGCAAAGCCCATCTTCTTCCCAGCGCACCTTGATTGTCCAATCCAGCAATCAAAGTACCCAGGCAAAAAGCATCCAGCGCTGATGGAAAATGCGTGTTGATTTCGGGCGTGATGCCGGCGCTGAATCCCGTGCAAGCGCGAAAGGCCACGGGGACAAGAAGAAAAATCAGCGGAATAACCCATAAACAAACCTTGGGTGGAACCTTTTTTAGCATGAGGAAGACCAGCGGCAGAACCATGTAAAACTGGACCTCTATGGCAAGTGTCCACATGACCGAATTTAATTTGCCGCTGACAGGCCATAAGAATGGAATGCCGGCCAGCCATTTGGCGGCAATTGGAATATATGACCAGTCATGATTCAGAAATACATAGACAGGTGTGAGAACAACAATTGACAAGGCCAATGGTGGATAAATCTTCCAGAACCGGCGCCAGCCATAGCCCCGCGGCACCACCTGTTCACCCCCGGCAAATTTCCTCTTCCAAAACGGCCATGAAATCAAAAATCCCGAAATGGCGAAAAACAAAACCACGCCGCCCGCTCCCGCGCCACAAAGGGCGCCCAAAAATTGAGTGACCGGCCCGGATTTCGGATTAATGTAGAGAATGTGGCAGCACACCACCATAAGAATCGCAATGCCGCGCAAGCCATCAATGAAATCATAATCACGATTGACACTCGGATTGACGTGCCAGGCATCCAGCCAGCAGTTCATGCCTGAATTAGTCTCGGTTTGGGACATGGGCCGTCGATTCAGTGTTTTCATCATGGACGCCGGGCCAGGAGATTGAATTCCACCGGCAGCCAGGGTGCTTCCATCGAATAGAGTGATGGATAAAATTCCACCATGCGCAGGCCGGCGCTGGAAAGCACTTCCAGCATCCGCCCCAACGCCTCCGAACCATCATTGCGCCGCACCAGCGACAGTTCGATGATCAGCGCCGTCGTGGCCCGCAACATCCGCATGCCGCCGCGCAATGTTTCGAACTCGAAACCCTCGACATCAATCTTCAGCAGATCAATCGTTTCAATGCCATGAGCAACACACAAGTCGTCCAGTGTGCGCACCGTGCAGGTCAATGTCTGGCGCGGCCGCGCCTGTGGATTGACTTTGAGGTACTCTTCACTGAAGCCGACAAGGCTGCCAATGGCGTCGGACTGCGGGTCCACGTAGAGCGTGGCGCTGCCGCCTTGACTGCCCAGCGCACACGGCTCCAGCCGCCAGCATCCGCCGCGGCGGGCGCAACGCCGCCGCAATTCCGGTTGCAGGGCGGGCAACGGCTCCACCAGCAGCACCCGCGCCTTCGGATGGAGCGCGCTGGCCGCAAGCGAAAAATCGCCGTGGTTCGCCCCGACATCCACGACTTGATTGACGCGCGGCAACTGAAGCCTGTGAATCCACAGCACAAATTGATTGAAAGCTTCACGATTGCCGGGCGCGCCGGGGCAGATCGACTTGGGAATGAGCGGCAGGCCACGGAGATTGGGACCGTGTTGCACCGCCGCGGCGCGCGCGTAGGAACTGAGCTTGGAGACTAGACCCATGCCAAACCCCGCCAGTGTGAAGCAGGCGCGCCGTCAAGTAAAGATGAATCGGCAAAATCTTAAGCGTCCACCACCCACCCGCCAGGATATTTGGTTGGGAATCCCTCCCCAAGCCGGGCCTTTTTCCAATGCCGCATTGTTTATCTTTACGCTCCTCACCGAAACAGGCATTCTGTTTTCAGAAATGTGATGCCGCCAGCAAGCTCATTAACCGTCGCCTGGATTTCCGATTTTCCAATCGAGTGGCTCCCGGATATTCCAGAGTCCCTCCGCGAGCTTCCCCGCGAGCATCCGGCAACGTGGGAAATGGTGCTTCTGTCTGAATTTGAACAGAATCCATCGCTTTGCGTCCACGTCATCATTTTGCGAAAGAACATCGCCCGCAGCTTTTCCTTCCAGAGAAACGGCGTCACCTTCCACCTTTTGAAATACCTCGGCGGAACACGGGGATCCACGCTCTTTTGGCTCGACACCCTGCTGATCCGGCGCGCTTTGCGCCGGATTAAACCGGACATCGTCCATGCGTGGGGCAGCGAAAGAGGCGCCGCGCTTGTGGCCAGCCGCCTGGATTATCCTTCCCTCATCACCGTGCAGGGCCTCTTGAGCTGGTATCAAGAGGTGATCCCCGGCGCCACCTACGACAAATTCGGCGCCTGGATGGAAAAACTCAGCTTCGCCAGGGCCAGACATGTCACCACGGAATCAAAGTTTGCCGTTGCTTATCTGCAAAAGAAATACCCGCAGCTCACCGTCCACCAGATTGAGCATGCGCCCAATTGGACGTTCCACCAAATCGAGCGGCAGCCGGCCGCGGTTCCGATTCGTTTTATGTATAACGGCACGCTGTGCTACAGGAAGGGAACTGACCTGCTGCTCCTGGCTCTGAATGAACTGGCCCCGGAATTTCCGTTTGATTTGCTCGTCATCGGCTCCCCAACCGAACCTTTCCTGGCCCCGTTCATGGCAGGATTATCACCGGAATTTCGGGATCGTATTGTATTCAAATCTGGTCTCCCTCCCACCGAGATCGCACGCGAGCTTTCAAGAGCGACCCTGCTTTTACTGCCCACCCGTGCCGACACCAGCCCCAATGCGGTGAAAGAAGCCGTCGCCGCCGGCGTGCCGGTGGTGGCCAGCAATGTGGGCGGCATTCCGGACTACGTCATCCCGGGCGAAAACGGCTTCCTGTTCACATCGGGCGACAAGGCGGAGTTTGTCGCGATGATCAGGGCGGCCGTCGTCCACCCGCTCTTCTCCCGCGGTCTGGTCACGCCGGCCTCACTGGCAAAGAACCGTGAATATCTCTCTCCGGCCCGGATGGCCCGGCTCTTTCTGTCCGCCTATCAGAAGGTGAAAAGCTTTCCGGCCCGGGCTGCGCCCGATGGGGTGAAGCCATGAACACGCCGGGCATTCTCCTGTCCAATTCCCATGTCTCGCCTTAAGCGATTTGCCCATTCCCTGCTGTCCGGCTACGTGCTGCTGGGAGTGAACATCTTGTTCACACTGGCGTCAGTGCCTTTGGCGCTGCATTATCTTTCCACCCAGGAGTTTGGACTATGGGCCGTCACCACCCAGGTTGCCGGCTACATTGCCCTGATGGACTTTGGTCTCAGCGCCGCGGCGTCGCGGATTCTCATTGACTACAAGGACCATCAGAACCCTGAAGAATACGGCGGAATAATCCAGACAAGCGCATGGGTCGGCTTGTCACAAGCCGCCTTGATCTTTCTGGTTGGAATTCTCCTGGCGTTTGTGATGGGGCCGCTCCTGCACATTCCCTCGCAGTTGGGGCGGAAGTTTCTTTGGTTGATGATTGGCCAATGCGGCGTGATGGCAACGATGTTTGCAACCCGGATTATCGGCCAGATCCTCACCGCCAATCAACGTTTTGATGTGGGCAACTACGGCAGCGCGTTTTCTTTCGCTGTGAACTACGCAGTGATGTGGTGGGGCTTTGCCCACGGCGCCGGAGTGTTCGGCATGATGTGGGGACAAGCGGCGGCCCTCATTGGCGCCCTCGCCATAAATTGGATCGGCTGTTACAAGTTGAAACTGTTTCCGCGACGGGGCCAATGGGGCCGGCCATCATGGGAAAAATTTCACGAACTGTTTGCCTTTGGCCGGGACATCTTTCTGTATGCGCTGGGATACCAATTTGTCAACTTCAGCCAGACCATGCTCCTGACACGGCTGATTGGATTGAACGCGGCTTTAACCTGGGGCATCTGCACTCGCGCCTACCTTGTTCTGGTACAGGTGATCGGCCGGATTTTCGATTACTCAACCTCGGCGCTGGCGGAGATGATGGTTCGCGGCGAGCGGGAACAATTGTTGCGGCGCTTTCGGGATATTACGGTGTTGTCCGTCAATCTGGCGGTGGCCGCTGGCGCGCTTTTCGCGGTCGGCAATGGCCCCTTTGTCAAGGTTTGGACGGCTGGAAGAATCCAGTGGTCGCCGTTGAATGATTTGCTCCTCGCGGTCTGGCTGGTGATTTCCATCGTTGTTCGTGTGCATATAGGCCTGGTCGGACAAACCAAGGCATTTCATTTCATGCGTTTTATCTATTTTATCGAGGGTCTTGTGTTTATCGGTCTTACTATTCTGTTGCATCGCTTTGGCGGAATCACGATGATGCTGATGGTTTCGATTATGTGCAGTCTTTGTTTCACTTTCCCCTACGGACTGTGGCGGACCCGTGAGTATTTTCACTTAAGCTGGGGCGATCTGGCTGGCTGGCACCGGGGCACATTGGCGCTGGTGGGCACGGTGGCGCCGGTCGTAGCGCTGGTCTGGTGGTTTGGCCGGAATCTGCCCGCGCTCCAGCAACTGATCGTGGAATTGACGGTCGTGGGAATCTGGACGGCCTTGATGTTCTTGCGTTGCGGCCTGGATGCTTCCCTGCGGGCAGAGGCCTGTCGCCGCCTGCCCGCCTGGGTGAGGACGATTCTCTCGCGCGCCGCCTTTGCCAAACCAGAAGATTAGCCGGGAGACAGCCGGCGGGTCAGAAATCGGCGCAACTTGTCGGTGTTGCGCTCAAAGAGCAACGAGCAACCATAAGAATAAGCCACCACCAGCGCGCCGAAAAAGGCAAATCTCACGAAGGCCCGGCCGCCAGGAGCCAGTCTTTCAGAATGAAAAAATGCGCACCATACGAAAGCCATGAAGCTGGTGTGAACCAGATACAGCGTGTAGGAAAAATCGGAAAACCACGCCGCTATTTTGCCAACCGGCGGCGTGAGCTTTACCACCCGGATGATCCAGGGACAGGCGACAGCAAGTGAGAACCCTATTCCCAGTCTAACCCCTGCGGTTTCCGGCTCATAGTGAGACAGGTGCAGCAGCAAACCGCACGCAAAGACGCTTGGAATCCCCACTTTCCAACCGGCAAAGATTGCGCCCAGGGGCCGGTTCTCCAGCGCCGCGACCTCGGCTCCGAACAGCCAGATGACAAAGCCGACGAGCACGTCGCGTGGCGAGATGACGATCAATCCCACGCCAGCAAGGAGCATTGCGACCCGACGCCACAGTTTGACGCTCCGCCCGAAGCCGACCCCAAAAAACAGCAGCGGGAATATAATATAATACCAAAATTCTGGAGCCAGACTCCACAGAGCGCCGTTGTCGCCATAATGCGGCACGTAGATGGTCTGGAGGAAAAAAGCGTTTCCCAAAAATGTCAGTACGTCCAAGTGAACCGGTTGCGCAGGGCCGGTTATGGGGTTCGCACTGCCGTTCAAGTAGGCTGCTCCTCCATAGTGGAAGTCCAGCATGTTCCAGACAAAGGTCAGTGCCAGGCTCGGGAGGAGGACAATCCAAAGTCTGGACACACGCTGAATCAGGAATCGGCGCCAAAACCCCTCCGGCTTGGCTGCAATGACCGATCCGCCCACAAAATAGCCGGAAAGAACAAAGAAAACCGTGACCGCTTGATGTCCAAAACAGGTCGCATAATAGAAAACCCTCACCGGCAGCCCCATGTAATGCGGTTCCGAATGATTGGCGTGAAAGTCGAAGATCAGTGGTTGCAGATGCGAAACCATAACCTCCAGTGCGGCCAGCGCGCGAATGAGGTCCAGGGTATGATTTCTCGATCGGATCATAAAGCCGGGGGATTTTACAGCAAGTCGCGGGCACCGTCCATCAATTCTTTATCGCCCGGGCAAGGTTCCCAGCGCAGCCAGATGGTTCACGATGGTTTTATCAAAAGTCTCGAAGCTCATCAGATCCCGGGTTTGTTGAAGGTTCTGCAGACGTTTCCCTTCCCGGATTTTGGGCCACCATCTCAATACCGCTTCCGCAATCGCTTCAGGGTTCCTGATGGGAATGAGTTCACCATTTATTCCCGGCTGGATCACGTCGGAAGCCCCGCTATTCCTTGTTGTGATCACGGGAAGGCCGCAAGCCAGCGCCTCTTTCACAACAATGGGAAAACCTTCTTCAATGGTGGGGAAGACAAAGAGATCCGACGTCTGAAACCGCTCCACGTAGCGTTGGCGCTGATCCTCAAACTGAAGATTGAAATAGGGAGACCAATCAATCGGCAAGCCGGCATAACGGCGCACAACTTCTTTTGCATCATCCCGAACCAGTTGGCTCAAACGCAAAATGGCGCGCGGCTCTTTTTTCAGAATCAAACGAAACGCTTCCAACAAGTAAGGGGTTCCTTTCCGCAAGGACAGTCCGCCGGTGTTCAGCAGGGTCAGGGGCCGGGATTCCGGCCGTTCGGCATCCGTGGGTCTGAACCAGTCCAGGTTCGCGGGCAGGAAATAAAGCAACACCCGGCGCGGGTCCCAGCCTTGATCCAAAAACGAGTCGCGCACGAAAGGGCTTTGCGCAAAGACGTAATCGCTCAAGGCAATGGTTTCCAGGCAGCGTTGGTTGTAAAAGCGGGCAACGGGCGGATAGGGTGATCCCCATTTCTTCTGTTCTTCGGTCAGAAGTTCCCAGAATAAACGGGGATGGGAGTTTCCCGCGTCAATAAACGTCACTCCTCCATGCTCTTTGGACCATTTGATCGCAGAGTTGGCGACGGCAAAGGTGGTGATGAGGTGCTGGCCCGGGCGCAGGAGCGATCTGACCCAGCGATCAAAAAGCGGAAACAGGCGAAAACGAAATGACTCGGCCTGGAAAGACGGCAGGCATTTTGCGGCCGCGTAATTCAGCAGGCCAAAAACAGGTTTCAGCCGGGTGTGTTGCTCTGAAACTCCCTGCGTCCCGCGGCGTGTCCCAAGCGCGCAAAAGGCCAGCAGCCCATGCTTCTCCAGCAGCTTCGCGAAATTGTCGTGGACGCCGCGCGTGAACGAAGCGACAACAAAACTCTCCGGGCTGAAGTGGACGTCATTTTTTGAGGATGCATTCATCGGTCGAGACGACTTTTGGCGAGAATCCTATTGTATAAATCAGCATAATGTCGAGACATCTCCTTGCGGGTCATTCCCCTGGCCTGGATGTGCGCGGCGGCCTGTTCGCTGAAGCGGCGGCGTGTGTCGGATTCGACGACCAACCGTTCGATGGCCGCCGCCATTTCCGCCGGTTTGCCAGGCGCCACCAGCAGTCCGCTGACGTTGTCCTCAATTATTTCCGGAATTCCTGAGACCCTTGTGCCAATGGCTGGTTTGCCCAGCCAGAGTGCTTCCATCAATGCCATCGGAGCGCCTTCGTACAGTGAGGGTTGCACATAAATGTCCACCGCCTGCCAGAAGGCCGTTTTGTTGGTCAATCCGCCCGGCATCTCCACGCTGGCCTCAAGTTTTCGCAGGCTGATTTCATCGCGCATCCTGCGCACGTAATCCCCATCCGGTTGCGGGCCGGCCAGGACGAGTCTGAGGCGGGAAAACTTCTGCCGCGCCAGGATGAAGGCCGACAGCAGATCGTGCTGCCCTTTTCTCCACCCGATGTGCCCCAGATTCGCAATGGTGACGACCTCGGGCGAAAGAACGGAGCGCGGCGGCGAACCCTCCAAACCGGAGTTGTAGATTGTTCTCATTTTCGTCTTCGCCCAGGGAAACCACCGGTCTATTTGGGCCCGGTTCTCATCCGAGGCGAAAACTTCCTGACGGCAAAAAGCCAGCAGGAAACACTTGGATGACCAGGCAAGGACTGATTTGAGAAACTTTTTGGCGCGCGGATACCGGGGAGGAAACAACCCTTCGGTGAAAGATGGCGCGCAGTGATTGGTAAAAACCCAAGGCACTCCGGCCAGGCAAAGACGGTGCAGCGGGCTGCGCCAGGGCAGGTGCGCGTTAAACGCGAATGTTCCGCCATGAAAGTGGATCAGATCATGGCGCCCTGCCTTAATTTGTTTGAGAAAACGCTCTTTGTCCGGCTGGTTCCAATCGGGATGCGGGATCGAAATGCGGTTTTCCAAACAGGAAGCCAGTTCTTCCGGCATGCCGGACCATTCAGCGTCAGGCGACGCCAGGCTGATGCGATAATATTTTGAAAGGTCGCCCGCCAGCCACTGGACAACCTTGCCCACCCCTCCAAGATCAAAGACCGGCACGCCGGAGACTTGGAGTATTCGCGGTTGATTCATGGGGCTGATGAGACGGTCGAACCCGTAAAAAAGCGCGTCATGGGCCGGAACCGTCCGCAAGCCGGGACGGCGCAGCATCCGGCGTCATCGGCCACATAAAAGCCGTTTGAATTTGCAGGGGCGGCGATTTACCATTTGTCCATGCCATCATTTGATGTTGCCTCAGAGGTCAGTTCAATGGAAGTGGAAAATGCCGTCAACCAGGCGAAAAAGGAGCTGGCCAACCGGTTTGATTTCAAGGGCAGCAAGGCGGAAATCGTGCTGGAGAAAAATGAAATAAAGCTTTCCGCGGAAGACCAGTTCAAAATCAAGGCGCTGCACGAAATTGCCATCGGCAAACTGGCCAAACGCCGGATCAGCTTGAAAAATATCGAGTCCATGCCTCCCGATGTTTCCCCGCTCGGCCACGCCCGCCAGGCCATTAAAATCAAACAAGGCATCGAACAGCCCGTGGCCAAACAAATCACCGCCCTCATTCGCGAAACCAAATTAAAGGTCACGACGCAGATTCAAGGCGATACCGTTCGCGTCACCGGCAAAAGCAGGGACGATCTCCAGGCCGTGATCGCGGCCGTGCGGGGACATGATTTTCCCGTGGCGCTGAATTTTCAAAATTTCCGGGATTAGTTCTGGAAAAACCGGGTGCACATTAGAATTCAAGCGCTTTTGCAACGACTTTGAGGTCAACGGCCGATCCATAACCGAGGTCGCCTTTAAAAACCACGTAGCGGTAATTCGCACCGACGCACTGGGCCAGCCCTTCGAAAACTCCATTGAGAAAAGTGCTGGCGCACAACTCGAGCACTTTGCAGCCGGGTTGGCACCACAATAGATTTGTCAGCCCGGCCCCGTGCGGCGCGCAAATGATTTCCGCTTGCGAGAAAAGCCGGATTTGTCGCGCCAGCGTGAGTTGTTCGGCGTCCACGATGCCCCAACCGCGCTTTCGGAAAAATTCCAGCACCTCCCGCTCATTGGTGATGGGACGGAACTTTCCCACCCTTTGCAAATAAAAGCGGCGCGGGCCCTCATAAGCAGTGTCGGCCCGGCGCAGGAAGGAACGGCGCAGAAATTGCACCGCGAAGGGATTGTAGCAGCCTGTCATGGACGTCATTGAACAAAAATAATAATTCTCAACGGTCAAATGCTTCTCCGCCGTTGGCCGGACCCGGTCCTCCAAACCGAGCCACCGCAGCGTGTCCAATTGGTACGGGGCAAGCCGGGGCGGAACCAGCACTCGCGTGTCTGACGGCAAATCTGGAAGCATGACCAGACGCGGCAACGCATCCAAAAGCCAGTGATAATAACCGTCCCCCCATCGGCCCACCACGCTGGTCCAGTTCCCTGGCAAGTGGATGGCTTTGGGAAGAAAGAAATTTTGCCAGGCAGGATCCTGCAGGTGGGCGCAGGGGCCGAACGCGCCTTCCAGCGAGAGGCGCTTTTGTTTGTCCAGTCGAAGGAGCGACTTGCCAATCAGCCGGGCCTGTGTCTGGCGGGTCCAAAAGACAGGCCAGGGTTGTTCTTCATCCTGTTTCAGCCCGCACAGCTTGCGCAGACTGTCGGGCGCAACGAGCGGACGTTCCTGCGATTGGATTAAAACCCTTCCGGGCACCTGGTTTTTTAGAAGCAACTGGTACTCCGAATAAAATCCCTTCGGCGGTCCCCAGAGACATCGAACCGGCACGACCCGGCGGAGCAAACCGGCAAACAAGGCGGTCAAACGATCCCGCATCCAACACCGGGCGCGGTTCAACACAGGCACATAAGGCAACCAACTGCGCAGGATTGTCCGAACCGAAGTCATCATCATGGACTTGGATTAGGATGAAGCGACGGGGAGCAGGGTGTCAAGGCGGCTTTGAACCTTTCACGGCAGACGCCTCCAAACACCCAGCATCGCCAAACCAACTTTAACCACCCCGCAGCAAGCGCTTTAGTGATCCAAGACGTCCGGTGCGCCTGGGAAATGTTCGCGCCACCGCCGCCACTTGCCGGGCGCGCAGAAAGGAGACGATTAATTCCTCCATCGTATCCGTCTCCAGCAATGTTCCGTCCATGTCCACACACAAGGGCCGGGACGGGACTGTCAATTGATCCATGGAATTCTCGCCGAACAGGCAGCGCAGAGTAAGGGAAGCCTGCGATTTTTCAATGGGAATCTTCACCCTGGCAATTGCCTGATTCGCATTATTCGTTGACACGGCAGTGAGGATGGGCATTCTCCAAGGGGGACCCCTTTATGGGTCTATTTGCCATGCGCAACCTTGTTTTGACGACCAGCAGCGGACTTTCGACCGAACAGCTCTGGCGGTTTCTTTGCTCGTTTGGCAAAACCAGGCAGGCAGCATCAGAACTTGTCGTTTTTTCCAACCGCTCGAGGTTCATTCTCTTTGGACGGGGCCGGCCCCTGGATGCCGGCACCGGGCGGTTCCTGGCGCAATACGCGGATGAGGTGGTGGGTTTCAAATCCATGAGTCTGAGGATGCGGCGTCCAGGATGCCTGCTCTGGCCTTTGTGGAAACGAGTCTTCCCCCGCTTGAAAACGGAAGCGGCTCGCCGGCGGCTGGCGTCCAAAGTGGTCAGCCTCTTTTTCCTGCGTTTCATGCTCTACCTGGATTACCTCGAATCGCTGCCGGAGAAACCCGGATGGGTATTCCTGACTGACTGCCGGGATGTGATCTTCCAGGACGATGTTTTTTCCCGCATCACCGAGCCTGGCCTCTATTGTTTTCTCGAAGGCTCGCGGCAGACGGTTGGCAATTGTCCGTTGAACTCGCAGATGGTGCGCCATTGTTTCGGAGAGCAGGCGGTCAAAGAAATCAGCCATTGCGAGGTTTCCTGCGCCGGAACGGTTTTGGGCGACTATTCGAGCGTGCATGCCTATCTTCGAGCGATGGCCGGGCACACTCTAAAAGTCCGGAAAATGCCGATGATATCCGGCGATGACCAGGGCCTGCACAATTATCTGGTGCATAAACGGATGGTGCCCGGCGTCCGGCTGGTGGAAAACGCCGCCGGCCCGGTCGGAACTCTGGGAGCGGTGCCGGCAGCGGAGATCCGGCAGTCGCCGGAACATTTGGTCTTGCAGCAGGATGGACAGCCTTACGCCGTGCTTCACCAGTACGACCGTCATCCGTTTATTGTCGCGAGCCACCCGGCCTGCCGGCCCATCACTGCTTGACCCTTTATGCCTGCGGGCGTTGTCAAGAAGGCTGGTTTCACGGCGGGTTTTTCTTGACTGAACAACCTTGTCCAAAGAGAATTTTCCAACGTTATGTACATCGTCCGCAAATACCAAAAACAGATTGACCGTTTCATTTGTTCAGGGAACCGAGGCGCGTACTTCCGGGCTTGGGCGTTGCTCGTGGTTGCGCTGGCAACGCTGGGAACACTGATTTTCAGGCTTGGGGCGCCGGCCATGAATGGCCGCTCTTGGGATACGCCCATAATCCTGGACGGCGCCTGGCGCATCGTCAACGGGCAGGTGTCGCATCGGGACTTTTACAACTACTTGGGCGATTTGCCTTTTTACATGACGGCCTTGGGGATGAAACTCGGCCGGCCCTGCGTTTCGGCGATTGATTACGGGAATGTGGTTTTGATGGCGGCCTTGGTTCTCCCAGCTATGGCGGTTCTGCGTCGCCGGACAAGCGCGCTGGCCGCTTTTCTGTTCAGCCTTTTTATCGGATTGCTGGTCATCACGCCAAGGCCGCTGGGCGATCCTTACGACTACATCGATCACGCGATGCTCTACAATCGCTACGGAGAAGCGTTTATTGTGCTTTTGGGAACGATTGTTTTTCTGCCGCCGAGGCCGGGTTTTGGCAAGAGGTGGGCGGACTGGGCGGAGGCGGTGTTGGCGGGGGGCGTATTGGTGGCGCTTCTGGGCTGCAAGTTGAACTATTTCGTTGTGGGCCTCGGCTTTTTTGGCGTGGCTTGTGTCATGGGACGGCTCCGCATCGGCTGGATGTTGCTGTGCCTGTGCGGTGCCGCGGCATTTCTGGCCATTGCCCTGGCTCTGTCCAAAATCCCGCTCTCAGACTTGGTGAATGATTATCGGATTATGTCAGCGGGCCAACGCCCCGGTGGCAAGATTCACGTCCTCGTTATTCAAGGGCTTAAGAGTGTCGTGTGGCTGCCGGTGCTCTTGCTGCCGGTTTGGGAAGGCTTCCTGGGAGAAGCGGAACGGGTGGATCACCGACAGCCGGCCTGGCGGCATATCCTTGCGATTGTGGCCATCTTCGGCGGCGCACTCCTGCTGTTATCAACGAACACTCAAATTGGAGAAATGCCTTTGCTGGGATTGGCGGCATTGTATGGCGCGGAAATGATTCTGCGGCAGCCGAGTGCGCCCGCCGAAGCCCCGTTTTTTGTCACGGTGCGCCACCTGGGGGCGCTCCTGCTGGTTTTGCTGTTTTTGCTTCCCCCGATTCTGGCCGGTTTGAAAACCATTCGCTTCGTGACGTTTGCGGTAATGAAGAAGAACTGGGACTCGCCGGAAGCTTTGCAGTCAACACGCCTGAATGATTTTCGGTTCGTCCGGGACGAGGCGACACGAGGAACGGATTCGCGGGCGTATATGGAAGAACTGAATGAGGGGATTGAGTTGTTGCGCCGCCACGCCGATCCAGAAATGCGTCTGAACGCGCTCTTGTTTTCAAACCCATATCAAGTTGCGTTGGGGCTGCGCCCGGCTTCCGGTGGAACTGTTTGTCTGTGTCGCGTCGGCTTTACCGAACGATCTCATCCTCCCTTGGCCCGGCTGCTGGGAAATGCCACGCACATCTTGACGGAGCGCGGCTGCAAGGAGCTTAAGGAAGTCTATGGAGCCGAATGGGACGCCTTGCATTTGCAAGTCGTCGAGCAGACCGGGCATTTCACCCTCTTTAAAATTCCAGAGGGACGGGCAGGACAACTGGACAAGGCGAAAATGGATGGGAAAGCGCGCTAAGAATTATGAGGAATACTCCGTCCCGGGGCGCAGAGAAAAGGAACCAAGCTATGGGTTGATTTTCCTGTGGCGCTGAATTTTCAGAATTTCCGGGATTGACGGGCAGCCGGGCGGGCGCTCACGCGCCGGTTCAACTGGCCAGCCAGATCACCAGCACAATCAGCGCGCCGTTGCAATAGCTCGCCTTGTCCTTCAGAGCGAACAGCACGGGATCATCATCAATTTGATCGCGCGAGGCCAGAAACCAGACACGGGTGATCCAGTAAAGAAGAACCGGACAAATGAACAGGAGCAAGGCCGGCCGGTTGTAAAGCATTCGCACTTCCTCGCTGTTGATATAGAGCGCAAGCACCAGCGCCGCAAGATAGCCGCTGACGGCTCCGACCGTAAAAATGCTGGAAAGGTCCTCGAAGCGATAATCGCGCCCGGCGACCAGCTTGCCGCCGTTGCCGCCCAATCGCCGCAATTCAATGTACCTTTTCAGCATGGCCAGGCCAAGAAACAGGAAAAAACTGAAGCCCATCAACCAGTTTGAATAAAGGATGCCCGTGGCGGCATTGCCCGCGACAATCCGGATCGAATACAGCCCCGCCAGCATGAAAACATCCACCAAAAGCACTCTTTTGAGATAGACGCAATACAGCGTGGACGACACCCAATATCCCCCCAGGCAAACCTGGAAGACTCGAGGTTGCGTCATGGCGACGAAACAAGCCAGCCCCAGCAACATAGGCGCCAGCGCCAGCGCTCCGATTATGGGGAATTGCCCGGCCGCCAATGGCCGGGTTTTTTTCGACGGATGCAGGCGGTCTGCCTCCAGATCGTGCAGATCGTTCATCACATAAACACTCGAAGCGGCCAGGCAGAAGCTCACCATGCCCAGCCCCGCGTGCGACAACGCCTCCGGGTCGCGCAACTTGTGTCCGGTCAGGAGCGGAATCAACAGGATTAGATTCTTGGGCCATTGATGAACGCGCAATAATCGCCTCAGTGAATCAAGACATCCCGTGCGTCTGGGAAATACTCGGGCAACCACCGTCACTTGCCGGGCGCGTCGTTCCACACTGCGGCTGGCATTGACCACAATCGCCTCGGCGGCCCCGCGCCAGACCGGGATGTCGGCGGAGGAATTGCCCGCGTAATCGAAGCCCTTTGGCCCGAAAAGTCCGGTCAAACGCCTGAGCTTGGCCTCGGTCCTAAGATTGGTTTTGCCGTCGCTGCCGATCACGCTGGAAAAAATCTTGAAGCGCTCCGCCACCAGATTGACGATCCGTTCATCGGCGGCGCTGACCAGCACCAAAGTCCGCCCGCCTGCATGTTGCTCCTCAAGAAAGCGGACAAAAGCCGGATTCGCCGGAAGGAGTTCCACCCGCAACACCGCTTCTTCGGCCAGCCGGCGCTTGAAATAGGCCCTGCCGCGCAGAAGCCAAAACAGCAACGCCCAGCACCGCCAGAATTTCGCGCGCAGAAAGGAGACGATTAATTCTGCCATCGTATCCGTCTCCAGCAATGTTCCGTCCATGTCCACACACAAGGGCCGGAGCTTGGCGGACGAATCCGCCGCCTCCCGCCAAGATGGGACTGTTAATCGATCCATAGAATTCTCGCTGAACAGGCAGCGCATTTTTGGCAGCCGCTCCTAATCTTAACCTTCTGAGGATTAAGATTAGGAGCAAGATTAAGATTAGGAGCCGGAAATCGCCACCCAAAAATGCACCCGCGCCCGGTGGCGCTTTTGCTTGTCTGGAAGGAGGCGCGTGGACATACTCACGCCGAAATGAATGCCTTTGTTGGCCATGAATGATTATCCGCCCACCACGCAATTGACCTCTGTGACCGTCATTCTGCCGGTGATAAACGAGACCGTATCGTTGAGGCAAACCATGGAGATCATCCTGCGGGACGTGCCAGGGGAATGCATCCGGGAAATCCTGATTGTGGTGTGCAAAAAGACCATCCCGGAATCGATGGCCGTTATTGCCGAACTCCAGAAACAATATGGCGAACTGGTGGTGGTGCTTCATCAAAAACTGCCTTTCCTCGGCGGGGCCTTGCGCGATGCGTTCGACATTTCCCGCGGCAGTCATGTCATCATGATGGCCAGCGACCTGGAGACCGATCCAAAATACGTGGGGGAATTGATTGAGGCGGCGCGCAAGAATCCCGGCGGCATTGTCGCCACGTCACGCTGGCTGATTCCCGGCCAGTTCCACGGTTACTCGAAGGTCAAGCTGGCCTGCAACTGGTTGTTCCAGCGCTTCTTCTCCATTCTCTACGGCACTCACCTCACCGACATGACCTTTGGGTACCGCATTCTCCCGACCAAACTCGTCCAGGCCATCCAGTGGGAGGAAGTGCGCCATCCGTTTAATTTGGAGACCATTGTCAAACCCCTGCGCCTGGGGGTGCCCGTGACGGAGATTTCCACCGCCTGGCGCGCCCGCATCGAAGGTGAATCGCAGAATCCGTTCTTCCGCAATTTCGAATTCTTCAAAACGGGCCTCCTCACCCGGTTCGCCTCGCGCCGTTCCATTTTAAAATCCAAATCATGAAAAAAGTCATCGTCACCACCTCCATTAATCCTCCCACCGAAGCCATCGACGCCTTTCAGGCGATGCCGGACTGGGAATTGGTCGTCATCGGGGATAAGAAGACCCCGCGGGATTATCGTCTGGGCCGGGGCGTTTACGTCACGCCCGAGGAGCAGGAAAAATACGACCCGGCGCTCTCCGAAGCCATCGGCTGGAACTGCATCCAACGCCGCAGCTTCGGCCTTCTTTGGGCCCACGACATGAAGGCCGACATTGTTGCGGTCGTGGATGACGACAACATTCCCCTGAAAGGCTGGGGCGCAAACCTCCTGGTCGGCACGGAGGCGGAAGTCAACTATTATGAAACCGGCCTGCCGGCGTTCGATCCCGTTGGCGCCACCAACCACCCGCACCTGTGGCACCGCGGTTACCCCCTCCAGCTTCTCCCCAAACGGCGCTATGATCGGAAAAGCCGCCGGAAAATCCGGGCGGACGTGCAGGCCGATTTCTGGAACGGGGACCCGGATATTGACGCGGTTTGCCGCATGGAACACGCGCCGGAATGTGATTTCGATCCGGGCCGGTTTCCTCTGGCGGCCAACAAAATGGGGCCGTTCAATTCGCAAAACACCTTCCTGCGCGGCGCCTTGCTGAAAGATTACTTTCTTTTTCCGCATGTCGGACGCATGGACGACATTTGGGCGGCCTACTACATCCAGGCCAAAGGCGCAAAGGTGGTGTACAACAAAGCCTCGGTTTACCAAAAGCGCAACGTCCATGATCTGATTCGGGACATGCGGCAGGAATATTTGGGTTACGAGCACAACCTGCAGATTGTCGAAAGCCTGGCCAGCGAGCCTGAATCGCTTCTGAACTATCTGCCGGGTCGCTCGGCCTGGGCTTTTCAACTTTACCGGAGACATTTCAAAAATGCGTAAGATTCTCGTAACCGGCGCCGCCGGGTTTGTCGGGCGGCATCTCGTGCGGCAGTTGCTGGAGGGCGGGGACGAAGTCCATGCGGTGGATTGCGTCGCCCCTTACACCGGAGGAATCGACCCGGCTTCAGGCTGGCCGATCTACGATCCGCGCGACTGCAAGAATTTCCACTTTTACCGCGAAGATTGCCGCGCCTGGTTCCAACGCGTGACTCACACCGACTTCGACTACGCCTTCCATTTGGCGGCGATGGTCGGCGGACGGCTGATGATTGAGAACAACCCGCTGGCGGTGGCCGACGACTTGTCCATCGACGCCGCCTACTGGCAATGGGCCAGGCTGGCGCATCCGCGCAAGAACGTCTGTTTCAGTTCCAGCGCCGCCTATCCCATCCGCCTGCAAACCCCGGAACACTACGTGCTGCTCAAAGAGGACATGATTTCCTTCGAGGGCGACATCGGCATGCCGGACATGAGCTACGGTTGGGCCAAATTGACCAATGAATACCTGGCTCAACTGGCCTGGCAGAAGCACGGGCTGCAATCCATTTGCTACCGTCCCTTTTCCGGTTACGGCGAAGACCAGGACGACGCCTACCCCTTCCCCAGCATCTGTAAGCGCGTTCTGGCCAACCGCAACGCCTCCACCCTGACCGTCTGGGGCGCCGGCACTCAAATGCGGGACTTCATCCATATTGACGACTGCGTCACCGGCGTCCTGGCCACCATGGACAAAATCAACGACGGTGGCGCGCTCAATTTATCCACTGGCATCTTCACCAGCTTCATCGACTTTGCCAAACTGGCCGCGAACATGGCCGGATTTAGTCCCGAGGTCCGGGGCATGTCCGACAAACCTGCCGGCGTCCACGCCCGCGGTGGAGATACGGCCAAACAGAAGCAACTTGGGTTTCAATACAAGATTGGATTCAAGGAGGGAATAAGCAAGGCGCTGGCGTATTACTCCCGAAAGGCGTGATTTTTATGCGCCGATTTCATTTCAACGTCCGTCACTTCGCTTCATAAGACGGACTCCCGCCTTGCGCCCTTTTCCGGGGGTGCATCTCAGTTTTTGGGCAGCCTCTCCTAATCTTAATCCTAATCCCATTCTCTGCACGGGGAAGATTAAAATTAAAAGCGGCGCAGGGCCGCCGCAGTCCAAGACGCTGGCGCGTTGTTTGACGACTTGCGAAAAGCGCGAAGCGTTTTGGAGTGCGCCAGTCCTCTGGCGCTTTGGGATGGGTTGCAAGTCCACAACGACCACAGGTTGGTTTGAAAATCGGGATGAAGAGTCAAGTTCGCAAAAAGCTTGACGGGAGGGGATGGGTCAACTGCATATTGACCGCCATGAAGATTAAATCCTTGTCATTTTTAGCCCTTTCCACCTGTCTGGTTCTCCTGCCCGGTTGCATCGGCACCCAGGATGGCCACAGCGTGGCAGGATGGCCGATCACCCAGGACCGCATTGTCAGCCGCTATGAGCGGCCTGTCGCGCAACTGGCCGCCGCCACCCGCGTCGTGCTCAACCGCAACGGCAAACTGCTGGTGGATAACGCGGTCAACAATACCTTCGAAGCCAAAGTCAACCAGCATACCGTCTGGGTGAAAGTCGCGGATGTCGATGGCAAAGTCACGGAAGTGACCGTGCAGGCCCGCGGCAGCATGAGTGGCGATGTGGCTACAGCCGCCGAGATTTCAAAACAGATCGGCATGATGCTGGTGGCAGGCCCAAGCCAGAATTAGCCTCCGGCCCGGGTTCATTTGGCCGCGACGGGTTCCGGCTCCGCCCGGACGGGCTGCGGGGGTGTGGTGGATTGGCGCTGGCTGTCTGTTTCGGATTGCGCCCCCAATTGCGGCGTGTGGCCCGGAAGGGACGGCGGCGAATGAAGCTGGCGCATGGTCTTTAATCCTTTTTCCCACGCTTGCATGCAAATGTCGGCCAGCGCCGCGAGATCGGCGTCCGCGGCATAAAGGGTCAGCGTCTGGCTCATATCCAGCCATTTTTGGCGGCGGGCCGCGCATTCGATCAGCCATTGCGGCCCAATTTCAAAAACCGTCCGCTCTTTCCCTTGTGCAGCGGGTTCGATCGAGGGACTGGCTCCGGTGATCCTGGAGCCGGCCTCCGTGGACGAGATGGCCGTGGTGGTGCAATGGCGCAGGCCGTCGCGCCGGACCGCGTCCCGAACCATGTCCCAATCCTGTGTCATGGATAAATCAACATCCACCGCCATTCCGCGCTCGGCGGCCAGCAGGGCCAGCGTATCCACCGGCAAAAGGCCGTGGCTCCATTTTGATCCCGCGTAACTGGGATAAGCGCCGCGTTCCCGGGCCAGACTGGCGGAGGCGAGGATGGCGCAGTGGGAAATGATTTCCAAGCTGCGATCGGCGAAATCCGCCGCCGCCGCGCTGGCGTACCCGGCCTTGAGCCAATCCAGCGCATCCTGGAAACCGAGAACCCCCAGGGCCGCCGGACGATGTTCCCGGCTCGTGGCCCGCGCCGCCTCGTCCGGATACGAACTAATGTCAATCGCATTGTCAAGCATCCGCATGGCGGCGCCGACGGTGCCGCGCAAAAGCGGGAGGTCCAGCGGAACGGGAGAGTCCCCGGCCAGATGCACGGCCAGATTGACCGAACCGAGGCTGCAAGCCGGGGCTTCCAGCGGCGAAGTGTTCAGCAAAATGGCGGTGCAAACACTGGCGCCATGCACCACGCCCGCGTGGTCCTGGGTCGAACGGACGTTGGCCGCGTCCTTGAACCCGAGCCAGGGCTGGCCGGTTTGAGCCAGCGACGCCAGCATTTCCTGCCAGAGATCGGCGGCATTGATCCGCCGGAAACCGCGCAGTTCGCCGCGGTCCGCCTTCTGTTCGTACTCGAGGTAACGCTTCTCGAAAGCCCGGCCGAATTGCTGATGAAGATCGGGAACTTCGGCCGGTTCGAACAGCGTCCAGCGGCCTTGCTGGCGGACCCGTTTCATAAACAAATCAGGCACCCACAACGCCTTGTTCAAATCATGGTTCCACGCGGGGCCGCCCGGAAGCGGGCGTTCCAGAAAATCCCAAATGCCGATGTGCCACGGTTCCAGCCAGGAACAGGTCAAACCCGTTTTTTTGCGCTGCCCCATGCGGGCTTCGCCTTGCGCGCTGACGTGTTCCAGATCGCTCCAACTGGTCGTGGCGAAGCAGGTGATCAACCGCGGCTCAACCGTGCCCGCATGGCAAAGGACCGGCTCCGAAGGCACGAAACGGAAAGTGGAAAGCGCCTCGTAAAACTCCACCGCGCGCGCGTTGCGCTGTTCGCCCTCGTTCAAAGCCAGCCCCATGGCCACGCGCATCCAGAAATACTGCGGCGTCTCGATGCGCCGGCCGTTGTCGCGCAGCAGGTAATCGTCATGCAGCGCATGCAAGCCGGACAGCGGAAACAATTCATCCCGTTCCAATCGCAGGGCGCCCGCCAGCATTTCCAAATCAAAACCCGGCATTTCCGGCGAAAGCAGCTTCAAATACTGCCCTTCATGGATGTAAACGCCGAAATGCCCGCGGTGAACCGCCTCCAATTCCAATTCCTCGTCGCACGGGGCCGTCGGCAATGCTTGACTGTAAATTTGTTGCAACAACGAACGCGCCGCCCCCGGCGGGCTTTCCACGGGCGGCGTCCCTTTGACCAGTGACGCGATGGCGGCCGGGGGCGCGGCGCGCCCCTCGCGCTCAGCCCGGGCCTGGCGGCGCTTCTCACGATAAAGGATATAACGCCGCGCCACCGCCAAATGGCCGTCCAACATCAACTGGTCCTCCACGGCATCCTGAATCCGTTCCACCTCCAATTGCTCGCCCCGGACCGCGCGGCTCAACACCCGCTCCACAACCACCTCGGCGCACTTCTTGACTGCGGCCTGCAAAGGCCCGGCCAGCCTGGCATCGCGGCCAATGCCCTCCACCGCTTTGAACGCGCTCTCGATAGCCAGGCAAATCCGTGCCTCGTTGAACTCCTCCACACGCCCGTCCCGTTTGCGGACAAAAAGCTTTTTACCCTCCAACGGGTCCATCCCGGGCAAGTGCAACTGGTTCTGAAGCTGGTCTTTCATGGCAAACTGCCGACGCAACAAGCGGCCTCGGAACAACCCCACCGCTTGTGTATCATCAAGATAATGACCCTCCTAATAGACATCCAGGCCGGTTTTGTCAATGGGTTTTTTGCCATTCCTGGAGTGCTGGATCGTCGGGGGCATCTCAGTTTTTGGGCAGCCTCCCCTAATCGTAATCCTAATCTTAATCCTAATCCCATTCTCTGCACGAGGGAGATTAAAATTAAAAGCGGCGGAGGGCCGCCGCAGTCCAAGACGCTGGCGGGTTGTTTGACGACTTGCGAAAAGCGCGAAGCGTTTTGGAGTGCGCCAGTCCTCTGGCGCTTTGGGATGGGTTGCAAGTCCACAATGACCACATGTTGGTTTGAAAATCAGGATGAAGATTAAGATTAGGATTAGGATTGGGAAGGAAACAGCAGGTCCATTTTCTTTCGCACGGCCTCGTCCATTTTAATCAGCGGCGGCCACTCGCGTTTGAATCCTTCGCCGGCCAGCTTTTTGGTGGCGTCAATTCCCATTTTTGTGCCGATGGCGAATTGACTCGTGGCATGGTCCAGCACGTCCGCCGGGCCCCGGGTGAAAATGGCGTCGCGCTGCGGATCAGTCGTGGCGCACAGACGGAACAACACCTCGCTGGTGTCATGCACATTAACGTCCGCGTCCACCACCACGATGTATTTGGTGAACATCATCTGGCCCATGCCCCACAGGCCGTGCATGATTTTGTAAGCCTGCATCGGGTGGGTCTTTTTGATGCTGACAAATGCCAGGTTGTGAAAGACCCCTTCGGCGGGCAGCGCCAGATCGGCCAGTTCCGGAAAATTCATCTTCAAGACCGGCAGGAACAATCGCACACTGGCCGTGCCAATGTAAAAATCCTCCATCGGCGGCCTCCCGACAATCGTCGCCGGATAAACGGCCTCCTTCCGATGGGTGATGGCGGTGATGTGAAAGGCGGGATACAAATCCGGCAGCGAATAATAGCCCGTGTGATCGCCGAAAGGCCCTTCCGTGTGCAACGGCTCCTTCGGGTCCACATAGCCTTCGATGACAAAATCGGCGTCGGCGGGGACCTCCAAATCGTTGGTCAGGCATTTGACCAATTCGATGGATTTCTTGCGCAAATAGCCGGCCAGCAAAAACTCGTCCATTCCATCCGGCAGCGGGGCCGAGGCGCAAAAGGTCAGCACCGGATCGCCTCCCAGGAAAACGCTGACCGGCATGGGCTGGCCGGTTTCGCAATGGCGTTTGCCGTGGCGCGCGGCGACTTTTTGGAGTTGCCAGTGCATGCCCGTGGTTTGGCCGTCGTAAATTTGCATGCGGTACATTCCCACATTGCGTTCGCCGGTGTCGGGGTCCCGGGTCACCACGCAGGGCAGCGTGATGAAGCGCCCCGCATCCAGCGGCCAGCATTTGAGAATGGGCAGGGCGGCCAGAGTGGGGCACGCCTCGCGCGCGCCGCCGGCCAATTCCGCCGCCCGAAGCGCCACCTCCTGGCACGCGCCCTGGCCAACGCGCTTCGGTTTGGCATGGCGCAAATCCAAAGCCAGGCCAAGCAATTTGATCGCCTCCCCAAAACCAACCGGCGGTTTGGCCTTGAGCAACACGCCCAATTCCCGCGCCGCCTCTTCGACCGACCCGGCCCCCATGCTCAGCGCCATGCGTTGATGCGAGCCGAGCGTGTTGATGGCCACCGGAAAGGGCGACACCCGCCCGTTGATCGTCGGTTGTTCGATGAGCAGCGCCTTGCCGCCGCCCGGCGATTTCATTTCACGATCGGCCAACTCGGTGATTTCCAATTCAGTGGCGATCGGCTGGGAGACCCGTTTAAGTTCGCCGGCCTTTTCCAACGCTCGCACAAACTGGCCAAAGGAATCGTAGGCCATGTTATGATACGCGACTCGTCATCGGGCGACTTTAGGTGTTTCCGGGCCAAAGTTCAAAGTTTTTTGAACCAATCAATGAGGGGAGGTTCCGGTGGATGCCGGCCGCGCCTTTCCCTCGATGACGGTCAATGTGCCGCAGTCGGTGACCAGCGGTGCTTCGCCAGTGGCTTGCGCGCACTTGGCTTCGACTGTTGGGCGGAACGGCGAATCGCTTTCGATGACAAACGCCATGCGCTGGCCGCCACCAAGCTCCCACCGAGGCACGCTTTCCTGATAAACCTTGGGCGTCCAGCCGGAAATCAAGCCGGAAACGGCCCGCGTTTCATCGCTTTCAAAAATCAAGGGATAGACGAATGAGGGGGTGGCCCAGACGGAAGTAATTTGGCTTTGACCCAGGCACTTTTCAACCGCCTCGATGTCCCGGCCCGGAACACGCGTGACATGAAAGTCTTTGTATGGCCGATTCAGCATCAATGTTTCGATTTGATTTCGCGAGCCGGTTTCCACCAGGGCGCCGACGCCGCAAACCAGGATGGCCAACAACAGCGCGGCGCCCGCCAGCCGTGGCAGCGCCGCGGGAACGGCCAGGCACCGCTCCACCAACCGCGCCATGAGAATGGAAAGAAAAAAACAGCCGCCCAGGAAATAACCGGGGACCCGGGTGGGAGCGGCCAGATATGGGATGAAGCACGCCGCCGTGAGTGCCAGCATGAGAAAATCCCTGTTTTCCGCGCTTGCCGCCGCCTGCCCCCGCAAGGCCGCGCCGATTTTTGCCGGCGTTTTCAGAAACGGCCAGAGCGCAACGGCGACGGCCAACAACGCCACGAAATACAACACCAAACCGAGCGCCGGCGTTTCCGGATAATACCAAAGCACCGTGTCGGGACCGAAAAATTTCGGCATGTCATGGAGGAAAATCGTCGCGAGCGTGCCGGAACCAAAGAGAATCGAAAGAATGTGCTCGTTCGTTTTGGCGGTGAAGACATATTGCCAATTGCTGAAATGATGCGTGAAGTTGAACAGGATGGCGGGCCCATACCCGGCCAGAAAACCGGCTGCCGCCGCCAGCCCATTGCGGGCGGACAACTTCCCGCGAAGCCCCAGCAGCAGCCACAAAGCGGCGTTAAATGCCAGCCCCAATTCCAGACACCACACGCTCAATCCCGACACCAGTCCGAAGAGAAACATCTTTCCTGGCCGCGCGGCCGGAGGCGATTCCAGGGAAAGGAAAACGCTCGTCAACACCGGCAACGACAGGAAACACCACGAATAACCACGCACCTGAAAATGCCATTTCAGCAGCGAGGGCGACAGGGCAAACACCAGCGCGGCCAGCGCCGCCAGCCGCAGTCCATACAGCGCGCATGCCATCCTGTAAAACAACCCAAGACAAACCAGCGACAACACCACTATGCAGCCTTTCAGCGGCGCCACGCCCACCCCGAAAATGGCGAAGCTGGCTGCGGCCAGATAGGCTTCCCACGCTGCTCCGGCGTTGAAGTCCTGGCCATACATGTAAAAGGGATGATACCAACCGGCGAGGATGTGTTTTCCCATCAAACCAATGATCGCCTCGTCACTATGCACATGAGTTTGCGAATGAAACAGAATGAAAAATCGCGTCGCGGCAGCCAAAGCCAAAACCCAAAAAAATAACGCATGTTTGCGCATCAATGAAAATTCATCAAAAACCGCACCCCCCCGAAGTCAACCTTGCAAGTGCTATTCCTGAGAATCGCGCATTTTTGGCAAAATTTTCCAAACCGTCTTTCCGAATGACAAATGAGAAATTCCCAATGACAAATTTACAATTCAGTCTCAGTGCCTTGGTTGCGGCTCCGCCGCGCTGCGGATTCGCCGATGACGGCAGGACAATGCGGGATGCCCGGCGCGCCGGCAGAGCGCCGCATTCACCGGCTTTCCGCCGAAAGCCGCTGCGTGGTTGGACTGTTGCCTGTTTTCATGCTTCTTGAGTCTTACTTCTTAAATCTCTCCGCGATGTAATCCCAATTGATGACGTTGAACCAGGCGGCAATGTAATCGGGCCGGCGATTCTGGTACTTCAAATAATACGCGTGCTCCCAAACGTCCAGGCCGAGCAAAGGCTCTTTGCCTGCGCTGATGGGCGAGTCCTGATTCGGAGTGGATTCGATTTTCAAATCGCCGCCGTCTGAAACAAGCCACGCCCAGCCGCTGCCAAACTGACCCGCCGCGGCCTTCGTAAATTGGGTTTTGAACGCGCCGAAGCTGCCGAACTTTTTATCAATCGCCTTGGCCAGTTCTCCGGAAGGTTCGCCGCCGCCATTCTTTTTCATCATTTGCCAGAACAGCGAGTGGTTGTAATGGCCGCCGCCCTGGTTGCGCACGGCGGTGCGAATTTTCTCAGGAACGGCGCTCAAGTCCTTGAGCAAATCCCCGACGGGCTGCTTTCCGAGATCAGGAAATTCAGCAACGGCTTTATTCAGACCCGCCACATAAGCGGCATGATGTTTGTCGTGATGGATTTGCATCGTCCGGGCGTCAATATGCGGCTCCAGGGCATCGAACGCATAAGGCAGCGGCGGCAGGGTGAAGGGGCCGCCGGGGGCGCTTGCGGCAGCCGGGGCTTGAGCCGGTTGAGCGTCGGCCATGCGCAGGGATGAGGCCGCCGCATAAGCGACCGAGGCCAGCGCGGTTGTTTTCAAAGCTTGTCTTCGAGTCATCATAACGGAATTCCTTTCGTTCGAGTTACTTTACGAGGTTTCAATCCAAGCGCAACATAATCCTGGCCATTGGCCGGCGCGCCTTTTCGTCATTGGGTCATTTGGCCATTGATTGGTCATTAGGATTTAGTCATTCGTCATTTTTATAGTTGGCCTTTTCCTAATCCTAATCTTAATCTTAATCCTAATCTTAACAGTTGACTCTAATCGATTTCATTTTGAATATTGTCGGCTTGCTGCTCTGGCTCAATTGGCGGGCCGCCGAGTTGCCTGTCGGGGGCCGGCCCGGAACCTCCCTCCTTTCGACTCTTCGCCCCGCCGGGCCGCCGCGGCCGCGCTATTATTATTGGGCGGGTTTGCCGGTTCTTCTGGCGGCGCGGGCGGTCTTTTATTGGCAGGCGGGCCAGCCGATTCATTGGAGTCCGCGGATTCCTCTCGGGCCAACCACCCTGTCGTTCCGCAGCGATTTGCCGGGGCGCATGGTCCTCTTTTCAGTATTGAGCTTCGGCGTGGCCCTGGGGATTTTTTATCTCTGGCTCCTGTTGCTCTCCTGCGTCAATTCACAAGTTCCCGACGCCGACCCCGTCCAGCGCCTGGTGCGCCTCTGGCTGGGAAGGCTGGAACGATGGCCCGGCGCGGTCAGGTTGCTCCTGCCGCTGGCAGTCACCGTGCTGGCCTGGGGTCTGCTCCATCCGCTGCTGGCCCGGCTCAACCTGGTGCCTGCCAACGCCCCGGGCCGCTTGCTGGCCCAGGGGGCGGCAATCGGGCTGTCGGCCTATCTGACGCTCAAGTACCTGGTCATCGCACTTTTGATATTGTACCTGCTCAACAGCTACGTTTATCTGGGAGAATTCGCCCTCTGGAATTTTGTCGATGCGACCACGCGGCGGCTATTGTGTCCGTTGCAAAAGCTGCCCTTGCGCGTGTGGAAAATCGATTTTGCCCCGGTACTCTCCATTATTCTGGTTCTGCTGGCCGCCGAGTACGCGCAGCGCGGCTTGGCCCATCTCTATCAAAAATTGCTGTAAGCCAATCAGGTTAAACCATGCCTGATCCTAATCTTAACTTGCCCGCCGTAGCTCCGCCTCGCGGAGAGGACTTGTCGCGTCAAAGCGGAGCGGAGACGGACGGAAATAAAAACATGCCCTTGCGCGGGACCCGTTTATACTGATCCCCTCCTGGCGAGTCCAACGTTGCAGGTTATGGCAATGGCCTGAAGGCCCGGATACGGTAAAACCCCGGTTCCCCGGTGTCGTAAAAGCCCGTACTGTGCCACCCCAGCGTCCAGTTAATGAGCGTATCCGTGAACGGTCGAGCGGGGTCGCCGAGCACGCTGGTCCGCTGAATGTAATAGTAGCGGGTCGGCACAGATGACCATGACATGAGGTTGTAGCCGGTCGCATCCCTCGTGAAGTTGGTGATGCACAGGCAAGAGTTGGGGTTGTTCGGATCCGTCCCGGCCAGATATTCCTGCATGTTGGACATGCCGTCATGATCAGGGTCCGCGTTGGGGTCAACTCCGGTGTGGCCGAAGTTCGCCATTTCCCACGCAATAGGCAGGCCATTGGTATCCAGCGCGCCTGGCAGGATATGGTCCGCCTGCACGAAGGCGAATGCGTTGCTGAGGCTGATCCAGCCGCAGTTGGCGCTCCAGACGTAACCGCTGAAAATGCCGGTTTGCAAATTCACAGTGGGCGCGCCTGTGCTTTCGAAGTTGATCCAGCCGATGTTGGCGCCCCAGGCGTAACCGCGCAAATTGCCCAGTCCGTCGTTGTTCACGCCAAAATCGCTTCCGGAAAGGTTCTGGTAGCGGATGCTGTTGGCGGGCGAGCCGCTGCCCAGATTGATCCAGCCGCAGTTGGCGGCGTAAATGTAGCCGGAACAGACGTAGTCGCTGATCACCGCGCCGTCGGCGCCGTCGGCATACCAATCCATCCAGCCGATGTTGGCGCCGTAGGCGTAGCGATTGACGGAGTCAATGGTGGTGGCGGCTTCGCTGCAAACGAGCGGGCCGGCCACGAGCAGGAGTGCCAGGAGTTTTTTCATAATTCAAATTCAGTTAAAATGGTAATGGTTTAATTTCATGCGGTACGGCGCCGGCTGGAAAATCTTCCAGCCGGGCCGCTGATTTCACCCGGAGTAATGGGCTTTCACAATGAGCGTCTTCGTGGCGTTTCAGTACGAGAAATTGCCCCAAGGATCGGGATTCATGAAATTCCCTCCCGGCGGAAGAAAGATCGTCGCGTTCTCGGTGCCGCCCGCAGCGAGATCCAAGCTGTAGTTCACATTATTGTCGTGCGCGCTGTTGCGAATCACCAGGTCGGCGGCGGACCCGCTGCAGTCAATGCCGGCAACTTTGTTGGCCGTCACCGAGTTGCCGTCAATGCGGTTGCCATCGCCGAGGAAACCTACATAGATGCCGTCGTTGCCGTTGCCATCGCAGGTGTTGCCCACAACCTGGGAACGCATGCTGACGACGATGCCATTGAAATGGTTGGAGCTGGCCGTGCAGTCCTTGACCGTGCTGCCGTATTGCACGACGATGCCATGGTTCATGTTCGTCCGCACGGTGCAGCCAAGGACCGAACCGCCGCAGATGGTTTCAATCCCGTTGTAGGCATTACTGCTGGCGACGCAGTCGCTGACGGCGCTGCCGTTTCCGACAAAGATGCCATCGCCCGGACCGTTACCCGTGATCGTGTTCAACGAAGCGCTGCAATCGGCGACTTTTGACTCATCCCCGGTGAGGATGCCCTCGTTCATGTTGTTGTTGGCGACGCAACTGATCACGACGGAACCTGCGCCGGTGCTGATGCCTGGCCCGGAGTTGGCTTGCGCCACGCACGCTTTGACCGCGCAGTGGTTGCCCGTCCAGATGGCAGGCATGCCAACCGCGTAGGAACAATTTGACTGGACCATGCATTCGCTGACAAGGGAGCCGTCACCGATGTGCAACGCGCTGCGACCGATGGTGGACACGCGCAGCTCTTCCAGCTTGCTGTTCCTCGTCAAGGCAGCCGACACACCCTCGCCGGACCATAACGTGATTGAGCCGTTGAGCACCGCCAAGTCCACTTGCGGCCCGGGAGCGGTGATGGCGGGCACATTTCCGCCGAACTGCCCTGCGCCAATGATGGCGAACCCGCGCAGGTCAATCGTGACGTGGTCGGCCGCCACCGTGATGTTGGATGGCCCCCCAAGGCTGACCAGATTCGTGGTGAGGTAATACGACCCGGCGCTGGAGATGACGTAAGGCAGCGCCGAGATGGGTGTGCGCGGCTCGACTTGTGTGAGTGTTTTCATCGTCGGGGCTGGCGCCCCGGGCGGAGTCAACGCGCCCTGGCCAAAGGCAGCCGGCGCAAGCGCGGTGAGGAACAATGCGGTGCTTGTGAGGACGCACCGGAGAATTAATTGCGTTTTCATAGTTTTATTTTTTTAGATTCTTAGTTTCGGTCAAGGCATGTTATATTTGTGAGAGATGCTTTCCGAACTGGCGTTGCAGGAAGGATGCCAAACAGTGAAGTCCGTTGGGAAATGCCTGATTCAGAATCGGTTGTGACCGGGCAAGCTCCAAACCTGGAAGGCGAACCACCTGCTTTGTGCCAAAGTGGCAGTGTCGACACTGCCATTTTGGCCGGTTGGGGTCACTCGCCCGGCTTGTGGAAATGCCGATACATCGTGCGCGGCGGAATGCCGAGCATCCGCGCGGCTTGCAGCTTGTTGCCCGCGCATTGCTCGATTGTCGCCTGCACCAACCGCTTCGTGGCTTCATCCACCGTCGTGCCGATGGGAATGGAAACACACGAACCACTCTGCGGGGTCGCCCGTTCCTGCGACGCCCCGGAAACTTTTGGCGCGAAAACAAGGCCGGAGATGGTTTCCCCTTCGCACAATACCACCGCCCGTTGAATGACGTGCTCGAGTTCGCGGACATTGCCGGACCATGGGTGTGCCAGCAATTGATCGAGTGTCGCCGGGGCGATGGCGCGGATGTCCTTGCCCATATCGGCCGCAAATCGGCGCAAGAAATGCCGGGCCAGCAGCGCGATGTCCTCCCGTCGTTCGCGCAGCGGCGGCAGCGTGATCTGCACCGTGTTGATCCGGTAATACAAATCATGCCGGAATTTTCCCTCCCCGATGGCCTTGGGGATGTCATCGTGAGTGGCGCAGAGCACCCGCACGTTGACTTGAATTTCCTTCGTGCCGCCCACCCGCTGAAAGATTCCGTCCTGCAACACCCGCAGCAGTTTGGCCTGCAACTGCGGACTCATTTCCGCGATTTCATCCAGCAACAACGTTCCGCCATCGGCCAGCTCGAATTTGCCGGGCCGGGCGGCGGTGGCGCCGGTGAACGAGCCGCGTTCGTGCCCGAACAGTTCGCTCTCAAGCAACGTTTCAGGAATCGCCGCGCAACTGATTTTCACGAACGGCTGGGCGCGGCGGCCGCTCAAGTGGTGCAAAGCATCAGCGGCCAACTCCTTGCCCGTGCCGCTTTCGCCCTGAATGAGCACGTTGACATCAGTCGGCGCGATTTGCCGGATGAGTTCTTTGACCGCCTGCATTGGCGGGCTGTCGCCGATGAGTGCTTCGACGCCCCGCCGTTGCTGAAGCTGGTGGCGCAACTGCCGATTCTCGCTCGTCAACCGCTGCTTTTCCAGAGCCTTGGCCACCGTCTTCAGCAACGCGGCGCTGTCCAGCGGCTTCTGAAGGAAGTCATACGCGCCGAGTTGCATCGCCTCGACCGCCTTCTCGATGCTGCCGTGGCCGGTGACCATCACCACTTCGGCTTCCGGCATCAGTTCGCGCGCCTGTTTCAACAGCGCGATGCCGTCCAAGTCCGGCAGGCACAGGTCACCGATCACAAGTGCAAAGGCTTTTTGCCGCAAGACCTCCAACGCTTCCCGGCCGGAGGCGGCGCTGACCACGCAATAACCCTCGGCGGCGAGCACTTTGCCCGCGGCGTTGCGCAACCGTTCATCGTCGTCCACCAGCAAGATGTGTGATCGGGCAGCCATTTCAGGGTCTTTCCACCAACGGTAGAAAGAGACTAAGGGTGCTCCCCTTGCCGCTGGTGCTTTCGCATTCGATGTGGCCCCCGTGTTCGGTGACGATTTGATGAACGAGGACCATGCCCAGTCCTATGCCCTCTTTCTTTGTGGTGAAGAACGGCGTGAACACCTGTTGCAGTTGCTCCCCGGTCATGCCTTTGCCGTTGTCGCTCACCCGCAGAACCACCTGTTCGCCGTCGCGCAACGTGCTGATGGTCAGTTCGCCGCCGCCGGGCATCGCTTCGCGGCTGTTGTGGATCAGGTTCAGCAGGGCCTGCCACAATTGATTGGCGTCGGCGTTGATCGCGGTCAGCGCCGGATCGAGATGGGTGCGCAGCTTCACGTTCGCCCGTTCCAGCTCGCTGCTTAGGAACGCCAGCTTTTGCTCCAGAAACGCGTTCAAATCCACCGGCTCCCGTTGCAGCTTCGGCAGCCGGGCGAATTGCAGATAATCCTCAATGACCCGTCCGATCCGACACACCTCCTCGCGCATTTCTTTTATGAGCGTGTGCCCTTCGTTGGGCGAATGTCCTTTGCCTTCTGCCAGCCTGTCTATTTCCCTGCACGTAAGGTCCAGATTCAGCGTGATCGAACCGAGCGGATTGCGAACCTCATGGGCGACCTGTGCGGCCATCTTCCCCACCACAGCCAGCCGTTCAGACTGAAGCTTGGCCACTTCCAGCCGTTCCCGTTCTTTGATCTCCGCCTGCAACGCCTCCAATGCGGTCGTCCGCTCTTGCACTGTCTCTTCGAGAAAGTGATGCGCCGTCTGAAAGGCCGTGAGAAAATAGACCACCACCAGGAAAAGCACCAACAACATCCCTGAGTTCCAATACGGGATTACCGGATGCTGGTAAGTATAGCCCGACATTAAATCGGCAATAAGCAATGTAACCGCACCGGCCATTGCCAGCATGATCCCAGCCCCCCGTCCGCCCACCCAGGCGGCCCAGCAAATTGGCGCCAGATAAACTGCCGACACCGCAAGATCGTGTCCCGTGGCGTAGTCCAACCAGCCAATCAACAACGTCAGTGCCAGCGCCACACCCACAACCATTGGCTTTGGCAGAGACAATAAACGCTGCATCGGTCGGTTCATCAGAACGCAACACCGCCCCCGTGGCGCGGACAGGCGAAGTGTTCGCAGAAAAGCGATCTCAGATCCCGAGTTGATTGCGCATTAGGGATCATCATTGCGCTGACCAGCCTACAACAGTTCCGCTAATCTGTCTGTAAGGCATACTACCCTTGCTCTTGTGATGCGCAACCTTACAAATCCCTTGATAAAATGTCAACAAAAAAAGTTCCCCTTTTTTGCCACCCTGCCGGCAAGAAAAACCAGGTGGCTCGGCTGGGTTTCAATCCGCGGCCCGCGCAGGCACAGGCAGATCCGCCCAATCCATCCTATCGGTCCAATCCTGTGCCTCCAAAGCAACGCGCAGCCAGCCCAAAACTGCCCACCCCACGCAAATGACCAAACCGTGGCCAACCGTCCGGCTGGGCGAAGTGCCGCGACCTGACCATTGACCATTCTACATCGTTCATTGTCCATTGGCATACGTAAATACCTTGCTGACAATTGGTTGTGACTATTCAATTGGAAAAAAACGGAAAATTTTACGGTTTTTTGCGGGGCACATTGCTCTTGAGAAAATCAAAGCTCTTCAAAATGCAAGGGTTCGTACGGTAATGGAAAATTCCTGATGAGACTTGACAGGCGGAAATTTTGGGGGATTGTTGGGCCGCCATGATTATCAATCTCAAGACAGCCGTGCTTGCTGCCTTGGCCGCAAGCCTGTTTTCCTGCCGTGTCCAGGCGGTTGATTGGACGCAATTCCGCGGGCCGAATCACGACGGCACAAGTCCCGAGAAGATCTTGACGGAGTGGCCGCAGACCGGCCTGCGCCAGATTTGGAAGGCCCCGCTTCAGGACGGCTTCAGCGCCCTGACCATCGGCGGGGGCAAAGCCTTTACCCTGGTCAAGCGCGAGGTGGAAGGGGCTGATCAGGAAGTTTGTGTGGCGCTCGACGCGAACAGCGGCCGGAAACTTTGGTCCGCGCCCCTGGGCATCGCCCATTACGATGACGGCGGCAACAAAGGCACGCCCGACAATGACGGCGGGGATGGTCCGCGTTCGACTCCCACATACGACGATGGCAAGGTTTACACTTATTCTTCCCGGATGGTGTTGCAATGCCTGGATGCCGGCACGGGCAAACAAATCTGGGCCTGCAATTTGATAAAGGAACATGCCGGCCGGAACATTCGTTGGCAAAGCGCCGCGTCTCCACTCATTGACGGCGATTTGGTCTTCATCGCCGGCGGCGGGGCTGGACAGTCGCTGCTGGCCTTTGACAAGCGCGACGGGCATGTCGTGTGGCAGGGCCAGGACGATCAGATGACCCACTCCACCCCTGTGGCTGCGACGCTGTTGGGCCAGCGCCAGATCATTTTCTACACGCAGAGTGGGTTGGTTTCCGTCGTGCCGCAAACGGGCGCGGTACTGTGGCGTTATCCGTTCCGGTACGCCGGTTCGGCGGCAATTTCGCCTGTTGTTTCCGGGGACGTGGTCTATTGTTCGGCGGGCTACGGAATCGGCTCCAGTGCCTGTCGCATCAGCAAATCAGCCAATGGCTTTGCGGCGATACAAGTCTGGCATCAGCCGGCCAATGTTATCGCCAGCCATTGGAGCACCCCGGTCTGCGCCAACGGTTATCTCTATGGAATATTTGGCCAGGCGAAATTTGGCCAGGCTCCCCTCAAATGCGTCGAAATGGCCACCGGACGCGTGCTTTGGTCACAGGACGGATTTGGGCCGGGGGGATGCATCTTGGTAAACGGCCATGTGCTGGTATTAAGCGACGCGGGCGACTTGGTATTAGTCAAGGCAACCCCGACGGCCTACACCGAGGTGGCGCGGAGCCATGTTTTGGCCGGCAAATGCTGGAACTGCGCCAGCATCAGCAACGGCCGCATCTACGCCCGCAGCACAAGGGAAGGCGTCAGCCTGGATGCTTCCGTCAAATAGAGCTTGTTTATGGCGGCAATCTTGGCAACATGGTGCGGCTGCGCGGCGCACAACGGCGACGAACCGGCGAAGTTGCTGCATAATGTGAATGGCATGAAAGTTGCGTCAGGACGTTTCGGGCAAGTTTGATTGCAATTGTTGGAAAAAAAAAGTGGAAAGACATGCGCACACTAATTTTAATGCTTGTTTTTGGTTTTGGATTGTTCTCCAGTCGCTTTGCGGCCGATGGTCAGGCCCAAGTGCAGGTGACTCTCAGTTGGAATGCCTCGACGAATTCCAAGTTGGCCGGCTATTATCTTGCCTGGGGCACCAACAGCGGAGTGTATTTTGCCACGAACACCTACCCTGCCGCTCAAACCAGCGGGACTATAAGCAATTTGGCGTACAGCACATTGTATTACATCGCCGTGGCCGCCTTTGCCAGCAACGGCCAGGTCAGCCCGTTTTCCAGCCAAGTCACTTTTAGCACCAACGCGCCGCCTGTTGCCACCGTTGAGCCTGTCGGCGGTCCGCCGCCGCCGCCGCCACTGCCGTTGCCGGGCGCGGCGGTCAGCAGCTCCGGAGGCGGCACCAGTACGGCGGTAGGGTCCGGTTCCAGTTCCAGTTCCAGTTCCAGTTCATCCGCCGCTGCTTCATCCACGAACGTCACCCAGGCGCAAATATGGGGCATCCCGCCCATCCTGAAATTGACCGTTTCCAATGGCCAGCCGAATTTGAATATTGGGGGAACAGTAGGCGCGACCGTCAACGTGGAAACCACGACCAACCCGATCGCGCCTTTCTCCTGGACGACACTCACGAACGTGGCGTTGACCAACATCGCGCCAATGGAAACCAATGCGGTGCCTGGCCAACCCCAGGACGCCATCGATCTGGCGTATGTTCCCGCCGTCCAAGTCGCCCCGCTGCCCACCACAACGTCTTCCGCCCGGATGCAATTCTTCCGTGTCGTCATGCCCTATGACTACATCATTCTGGCCGGCTCGGTGTTGCCGGGCCAGGGATACTCCGCCAGGCTCATTGTGGTGAACATGCCGGGGCTCAATGACGATGCTTGTTACGTCAGCCAGGCCGGCAGTTTCATTCATTACAACTGGACAAATTCCGCCCTGCAACTGGAGGGGTCCGGTTCGACCATCCGGCAGATTGCCACGACCCTGGCCGGTTCATTGAATCTGGACTGGACAACCGCTTCCGAATTCATCTACTCTAACGGCATGGGTCAGATACTGGCCACCGTCGTTGAAACCGAGCCAGCATCTTCAGACCCCGTTGCGGGGACAACCCCGGTCAGTACTATTGCCATTAATTTTTGACTTGTTGAGCAGCGCGCATGAAAGAAAAAATTGAGCAGCGTGTCATCGGCCTTTTTGTGCTGATGCTGGCCATCCTTGTCTTTATCGCCGCGTCCGCCGTGACGACCATCCAGGAGGCCATAAAAAGCAGCGACTGGGTCAATAAAACCCATGCCGTCATCATCGAAGTCAACGCCATTCTCTCCTCCCTTCATGCGGGCGACTCGGCCTTGCGCACCTACTTGCTGACCGGCGACCCGCGCGATCAGGGCGCTTATCGCTCCGCTTATGCGGAAATGGTCGAACACCTGACCGTGGCCAAAGCCCTGACGAAAAGCGGCGAAGAGAAGGATTTGCAGAACCCGCAAATTCTCGAATTGGAGAGCCTGATCAGCAACCGCATCGATTTTACCCGGTCCGTCGTCCAGGCCCGCGCGCAAGGCGGCCTTGACGCCGCGCGCCAGGTCATGACCGCGCATCCCGACGTGGAGCCCATGGGCAAAATCCAGCGCCTGGTCAAAAACGTCACGGATCAGGAAAACAATCTGCTCAAGGAGCGCGATCAAGACTCCCATCTGAAGGCGCAGGCGACGCGCACAACGGTTTATACGGGCGTATTGGTTAATTTCGTGCTGCTGGCTTTCGTGGTGTGGCTCATGCGCGACGACCTTGCCGCCCGCCGCCGCGCCATCCTTGCCCTGGAGGAAGCCAACGCGCAATTGGAAGCCAAAGTGCGGGAACGGACGGCCGAATTGCTCAAATCCAACCAGTCCCTCAAACAGGAAAACCTTGAGCGGCGCTGGTCCGGTCAAGCCCTGGACCATCAACTCCGCTACAGCCAGCTCATCATCAATTCCATTGGCGAACTGGTGTTCGTCATCAGCAGAGCCATGAACATCAGCCGCATCAACCCGGCCGTCTCTCATCAAACAAACTGGGAACCGCAAGAACTTATCGCCCAGTCCCTGGATCGTGTCCTGCGGTTGAACGCGGAAGCTTCCGCCGGGTCGCCCCCGCAAAACCCCATCACCTTTGCCATGCACGAGGGCCGCGAAATTCAGGACCGCGACGCCCTGTTGCTCACCAAGTCCGGCAAGACCGCCCCGGTGCGTTACAGCATGATTCCCTTGCGCGACCACGACAAAGTCGTGGGGGCGGTCATCACCGTGCGCATGCAGAACGGGTCGCAAAAACCGGCCTGACCCAGAAAGGACCACCGCCTATGAAGAAACACATTCTTTCCGTCGATGACGAACCCGATATCCGTGAATTGTTGCAGGAAGTTCTGACCATCAGAGGCTATCGCGTCTCCACCGCGGCCGAGCCTGAGCTGGCCAAGAGGATCGTCAAGGAAGACCCGCCCCAATTGATCATCATGGATTTCCAAATCGAAGAGGGCGACGGCTTCACTTTGATCGAGGAGTTCAAGAGGCTGGCGCCGAACACGCCAATCCTGCTGTTGACCGGCGCGGTTTTTGACCGCCAGGTCGTGCGCGACACCATTCAAAAGAAGGTCGCCAGTTATCTCGACAAGACCGCGTCCCTGGGCACGATTGTCAGCGAGATTCAGCGGCTGCTGGGTGATCCCCAGGACGCCCCGGCTCCTGCCTGAACGCCTTCCTGCGGCGATTTTAGCCGGAAACGCAGAATTGATATGTAGGTCCAAAAAATCGGTAACACGGTAACAAGTGTTGATAGTCAACGACTTAGCCGGTAACAAAATCGGTAACAGACCAGTAACATGTTACTGCTTTCTGTTGCCTCAGCGAGAAAATGGCTAAACGGGGATTCTGTACCCCCCCCACCCCCCCGCTACAGTGCTACAAACGTTGATTATCAACGACTTAGGGTGCTACAAGGGTGCTACAAATTGGCTTATTTGTAGCACCTGTAGCACCCTGGCATCACACCCATCGCGTCTGCTCATGGCAAGGGCGGCGTGGAGGCCGGAATCCAGGCGACACTTGCCGCCAAGAATGGCAGGAAGCGCAAGATTGATAGATAGAGGTCCGGAAAATCGGCAACACGGCAACAAACCCCATTTTACAAGTGTTTCGTTGCCCTTTTCCGCCGGCAACACAGCGGCAACA
>Ga0326728_10003434_pt1 | contig 49231 bp, 38 predicted proteins | sample MB3enrmetagenome_FD_207602 | JGI IMG/M metagenome (GOLD analysis project Ga0326728, IMG submission 207602) | Lab enriched peat soil microbial communities from McLean, Ithaca, NY, United States - MB31MN | ecosystem: Environmental > Terrestrial > Soil > Wetlands > Peat | place: USA: New York... | reverse complement strand
AGATTCAAAATTCAAGAAACAGCAGGGCGGAAAAACTTGCTAAAAAAACAAGAATTTGCGACCGCGCAATGTGATTCTGGAGACGGGGTGCATCGCAAATTTCTCTTCCGGGATCTTCACGGGTTCTTTATCACTTATTTAGCTGGTTACCGGCAGTCGCTTGTAACGTTCTGCTTCGCTTCCTGGTGCGCGATCGGGCGAAGCAGGCTGCTCGTGCTGGGGCGCTCGTCCGGGCCACGAGGTTTGGGTCTCCAAGACCGTCTTTTGTGCTACGACTGCCGACGCCCGTTCAGTGCTGTTGCGGCAGCATCGACGGGACTTAATGGACGTGTGGCCACCGATCTTTCGACGTGGGATTACTTCCAGATGGCCGACCACAAGGGCGTTGGTTGCTTGAGCCAACACTACGCCGTCACAGAGGGTCTAAAGCGCTTGGCGGCCATTTTCCAGGATGCCGACTTTTCAGGCCCAATCTGCTCGTGGCAATATCGATCAACTGAAAATCGGTGGTGGGGTGGGGATTTTTCACAAGGAATCGGCGGCGGTGCCATCGGTAAACACTACGCCGTTACACAGGATCTATATTGGCTGCTCTCATTTCCAGACAGCGTCTTTCAAGGCTGAGCCCTCGCTGACAATTGCAAGCTTCTCACGCGCCGCGGCTCGTGGGCACGCCAGACGTTGCAATCAACGGGTTTTCTTTCCGAGACGTACGGGACGGGATCGCGGCAACCGGTCTCACCGTTGGGTAGGAACGGAACGGCGGCGGGCAGTTCCAAACAATCGAGCGGCGCGACGCGCTTGACCGCGAAAGTACGACGCCAAGTGCAGTTCGAGTGTGGGTGAGACCCTCGTGCCGGACGACTCAGGACACCAAGCCTAGGCGACGCATAAGCCGTTGAAACCTCGGATCGGGACGCAAGCGGTCGAAGCACGGTTCGACTTTGATCATCATCAGATCGGACTCATGCTCCTCGAAGGCTTTATCGAGCGAATCCAGAGCCTTATCATTCTCGCCGAGGCCCGCCCAAATGACGGCTGCCTGGTACGCGTACGTCCGGTTGTCGTTGGACCTCCGGGCCAACTCCTCCAGCAACTTCAGGGCTTGCTGCCGGTGGCCAGACACACCGTACAGGTTCCCCAGCCACATCATTGCACCGGGGTGGCGCTCGAGTGCAAGGCTCTTCTCGAATTCTGAGATCGCTGTCCGAGCCTCGCCTTTCCTCTCCTCATTCAACGCCAGCAGCAAGTGCCCGAAGTAGAATTCCGGATTAGCCGCAATGAGTTCATGGGCAAGGGCCATCGAATCCTCGTAGTGTCCCCAGAAGTAATCGTTTGTACCCATGGCAGAAGTCACGCCCCGCGAAAAAGGATCGACCTCGCGCGCTCTCTGGATTTCCTCAGAAGCTTGCCCAAAACGTCCCAGCCACATCAGCATCAGTCCGTACCAGTGGTGGGCGGTGGCATAGCCGGGATCAAGGTTAAGCGCGATGCGGAACTCGCGTTCCGCATTGAATGGGTCTCGGTCAAAGTCAAACTTGACGGTGGCCAATGAAGTGTGCGCTTCCGCCAACGAATCGTCCAGGGACAGTGCCTTTTGGGCGGCAGCCTCAGCCAAGGGCATCCCAACCCGGATCGGCATATGGTCGTTCACCACCATTACGGTGTAAGCGTCTCCCAGTCCGGCATACGCTGGGGCGTAGCCGGGATCCTTCTGGATCGCTCGCTCAAAACAATCGATGCTCTTGTTCAGGCTTTCGGCGGTGCGCTGCGCCCACAGGTAACGGCCTTTGAGATACGCCTCATATGCTAAGGGGTCGACAGAGCGAACCGATGCGAGGCGGGTCTGCTGCGCAGGCGTCAAGTTCAACTGGATGGCACGAGCCATGGCTATTGCCGCGCGGCTCTGCAACGCCAGTACATCCTTTACACGACCTTCGTAGCTCTGGGCCCACAGATGAGAATCGGTGGCCGCCCGCACCAGTTGGACCCTGATTCTGACCTCGTCGCCTAAGCGAGTTACTGACCCTTCTACCACTGCGTCCACCTTCAGTTCACGCGCAATTTCGGGCAGGGGTTTGCGTACTCCCTTGTAGCGCGTCACCGAAGTGTGCGAGACCACTCGAACGGTCCCCACCCGAGCGAGGTCTGTAATGAGTTCATCCGTGATTCCATCAGCGAAATACTCCTGGGCCGGATCACCCGAAAGATTCTCCAGCGGCAGCACCGCGAGGGCACGGATCGGGGGAGCGGCTCGACCCAATGATTGGTTGTGCCAGCGCGCAACTGCGAAGCCGAAGGCCACAACAACAACCACTGTGCCTCCCAGCAGTGTCAAGGTTCGGCGAGGCAGATGCCGGGCCCAAACCCCCGGAACCGCCTCAACTTCGGAGGCGACCGGTTGAGTGGACTCCGGGTACGGCTCAGAACGCGGTGAAATAACCGTCACTCGCGGGGCGTCCTGCCGCGTCGCCCCCTCTGTTTCTTCGTTTCGCACTTCGCGCGCATTCGCCACGAAGCGGTATCCCAACCCGGGCAAAGTGACGATGTAACGATGCTCGTCCGGACTCTCGCCGAGAGCCTTGCGCAGGGTCGAGATGTTGCGGCTGAGATTCCCCTCCTCGACCACGGTGTCCGGCCAAACACGGTGCATCAACTCGTCCTTGGTAAGGGTTTCCCCCTGCGCCTCAAGCAAAACCAGCAGGATGTCGAAGGCCTTTGCAGTGAGCGGCACCGGCTGTCCCTCGCGCAGGAGAATGCGTTTCAAGGGGTCCGCCCGGAACGGGCCGAACACATACAAGGGCTTAGGGGTATTGCTTTCCGAAATTTTCCGAATTTTTCCGGCGTGGTGCATAGACCTGTGCCCTTTCACACGCCTAAGATCCGCCCCATGCCGGAACGGTGAGGAATGGTTGCTCCGGAGCGGTCGAGCGCGGCGGCCCCTGCAATGCCGCAAATTTTACACCTCGGCATAGCGGGGGCGCAACAGGTTGTCCAGTTTCCAGGTCAAGACCACACGAGCGGCCGGATGCTGCAGCGGACGACGGGCTCCAAGTGGTTCCTGCTGCCCTCCGGTTGATTAGAAGCGCACAAGGAGGAATATATGAGGCGACTGAACAGTCTCTCTGAATTGTCGTCGGTGTTCTTAAGCACATTGCTATCGTGTGTGCTCTTCGGCGCTTGCTTTGGAGGTGGGGGCGGACACGGCGGCGGTGGCGGAGGGGGCGGCGGGAATCAGGTCATCAACCTCAACATTGGTTCCTCTCTGAAAGGCCCCAACCCCACTTTTGCGGTCGGCACAAACACGTCCTTCGGTGTCATCGTCTACAACGTTGGCAAAAAAGCGTCCGACGAGCTCGTTACAGTTACAGTGGGCCTGCCCGCCGGAGTCACATACGTTTCCTATACTTCGACAACTCCAGGGTGGAGCTGTACTGCTTCCGGACAAACCATTACCTGCACAACCTCGGCCTCGATTGCCGGCCTCACCACCACAAGCGACGGCAATACGTTGACGCTCAATGTGAGCGTGGCCAGCAATGCCTCTGGCAACCCATCCATGACTTTGAGCGTCTCGACTCCGGACGGCACGCCAACCACTAATACCCTTTCCCAACCCGTCATCTTCTCTAACCCTGTGCCCACCATCACGTCGCTTTCGCCCTCCAGCATTGCCGCGGGTGCCGCGGCCTTCACCCTGACGGTGAACGGCACGAACTTCGTCGCCACCTCTCAAGTGCAGTGGATTGGCAGCAGCCGCACGACCACTTTTGTCAACAGCACACAACTCACTGCCTCGATTTCGGCGGCCGACATTCAGTCGTCGGGCATGGCAAGCGTAACGGTCGTGAACCCTGCGCCCGGCGGCGGGACCTCCAACGCCTTAACTTTCACCATCGGCTCAGGGGGGAATGCGCTTTGCGTGCCACAGGGGAGTGAAAACGCATTAGCCGGCCCGTGGATACTCCTTGTGAACGGGCTTGGAAGCGATAGTAACCCTATGAGTATTGCCGCTGGGTTCGTTGCGGATGGCAAGGGCGGTATCAGTTCAGGGACCGAAGATATTGCCACTGCCACGTCGGCCCTGCAAGCGCTTACTTTGGATCCCACCAGCAGCGCCACGGGAAGTTCCTATTCGCTCGATAGCTCGGGCCGGGGTTGCCTCGCGCTGGTGTCCACGTCGCAAGAAACGACCGTCAGCAAGACTTTTCATATGGTGATGACCGGTTACTACGGTGGTGTTCCGAATAGTGGCCACATTATGGAATTTGACGATTCCAGCCTTCCGGAGCGGGCCGCCGGGTTGATTGAGCCCGCCTATTCCGGCAGCATCAGCAATGCCTCTCTGAATGGGAGTTTCAGCTTCGGGCTAGGAGGCTTGGAGACTGCCGGACACCACGTGAGCGTTGGTGGACATATTACTTTTGACGGCCAAGGGGGCATCAACACCTCTGGTTCCGGCCTGGGCGATACCGACGACCAAGGCAACTTGGGCACAGATCAGACAATTGGGGCAGGGTCTTACCGCCTGGCCGCCAACGGACGCGGCACAATTTCGTTTGCCGTCGGGAACATCCCCATCAATGGTGTGATCTATCTAGGTAAGTACGGCGGCTTGAATATTCTATCCTTTGCCACCTCGCAAACAAATTCATCGCTGAGCTATATGCTGAGAGGCAGCGTAGCCAAATTCCAGGGGCCACTAACCAACTCAGCCGTCTCCGGGTTCCAGTTGGTGACAGGGTTTGGCAACGGGGGCGCCACGATCGGAATACTCAAACTGACTTCCAGCGGCGGGCTCACGGGTAATTTGTGGCAATCCGGGAATGGTACTTCTGCCCAGTCAATTACGGGCAACTACACTATCACTGATCCGGCCCATGGACGAGTTACCTTCTCCATCCCCAGCTTCAACAACCCGCCTGTGGCATATATGACTGGCTCGACGAATGGCTCGGACGGTTATCTTGTCGGCACCGGAAGTAATGGCGGTGCAGGAGGTGTCATCTTTCAATCAGCCACGCCGACCAACTACACTGCCGGTGACTTACAAAACCTTTCTGCGGCGTATCGTCAGGTCGAGTCCAGCGGCGGCGGCATAACCGGGTACACCACCCGAATAGGGCTGATTACCTTCGACGGCGTCGGCAGCTTCTCAGGCACGTACGACGAGAGCGGCCCGAACGGTTTAACAACCAACAATCCCGTTTCGGGCTCGTACACAGTTAATGCCGATGGTTCCGGGACATTTGAGCAAGACACTTGGCCATGGGTGATCATCGCCGGTTGGGGCTGGTACATTGACGAGAGCCCAGGCAACTTGAATCCACAAGTTGATAGTATAACCAAACATTAGGCTCATGACTTACGTGTGTGAAGGGTGGGAGCACGTCGGCATGGCCAATGCCGAAAGGGAATAGCGAGTCATACGTGCCGGCTGAGAAGGCTGCGCAACTCGTCGTGCAGCTAGCCGCGGGGCGGGCGGACGCACTCTTGGGGCGACGGGGATGCCATGATGGGAAACAGCTTGGCCAGTCATCGGGGGGGGCGGCTTGCGCACTCATCTTAGGCCGCAGGCACGGTCGAGTCAACACGGAGCTGCACAGGGGAATTCATGCGACACCGGAAGTGCTGGGAGCGCGGGAGGGCACGCAGAAGGGTCATTCCAGGACAGAAGCGCGGATTAGTCCTTCCTGGCCTAGCGTTTACCTACGTCGTTGCGAGATGAGGCCAACCCACCGCAAGAGCCGGATCCGGAAGGATAAACGCCCTTCCGCGCCCGAATGCCGCCGGCCGCAATTCGCAGTGTGCAGTGAGACGAGCGAACGGATTCGTTTGCGGCCACATGGGAGTAATTTCGGAGGGGCGGGCGATTCAGGAGTTGAGCGACATCGCTCTACCCTGCGGCGTTGATCGCGGGTAACCGCCGATGGCAGATGCCACGCGTCGGGCGCGGGCGTAGGGTACTTCCGCGGGTACCCGTTTAACACGTCCAGGTGAATTGCTTCCGCGTACGCCGTCGCGCGTGCAGAATCTGGGGAGCGTGGTTGTTGCTTGTTTGCTTCTTTGTTCCGGCCCCTCAATGTCCCCTACGGTAATCTGATTGGCATGGGTAATCTCACTATTGACACAGCGCTGGACGCTCTCCTGGACCCCTTGAGCCGCTGCCTCGGCGCCGAGTCGGCTCGGCGAATTGCGGAATTGCGGGTTGATCCAGCAGTACAGTTGCGGATCGACGCCCTCGCCGAACGCGCCAATAATGGTGAGCTCAGTGAGGAGGAACGGGCAGAATATGAAGCCTACATCAATGCGAGCGATTTCATCGCGATCTTAAAGCTCAAGGCCCGGCGACATCTGGATTCGAATCAAAGCTAACGATGGATGCCACCACGCGAGACGTTGCCCGGCGCAGAGCGGATAACCGTTGCAAGTATTGTTTGCTCCCGCAGGCGCATAGCGAGTTAACGCATCACATCGAGCATATCTTCCCTCAGACCTTCAAGATGCATGACAACGGCGTCACGTATATTCTGGTGTAGCTCTTCAAGCGTGGCGGCGGTGGCAATGCAGCCCGGCAGGTCCGAAATGTACGCGGCATAATTGCTCTCGGCTTTCTCAATAACTACAAGGTATCTCATCTCAAACCATATCACTCCGAATAGGGCTCGGCACCCGGCACCAGTTCTCTAGATTTTCAAGAATAGCTTCTTGCGGTACATCCAGAAAAGAATCAACCAGTACATGAAGAGCACCGCCGCGCCCTGTGTCAGAGGCTCGAGCGCCGTCCCGAAAATCTGGAAAACATGTTGGCCTAAGTTGATGTGAAACGAATCGACAATGAAGTTCTCAAACAAGTGCGCGATGAGGTAGGCGGCGATCGAATTCATTCCAATGACCACGAGGGGGAAAGACCATTTCTTCCACCCTTTAACCTCGATGATCCAACTGAATCCCGCCAGGAACAGGAAACAGGCTCCGCCGCTGAACAAAGTCCAGCTCGGCGTCCAGATGCGTTTCACCACCGGGCAGATGCCAGTGACGTGCAGCAAAAGACCAGCGGCGATACCGATGACGCCGGCGAGCAAGAAGCGTTTCATGGGAATGCGAGGAGCAGCCGCGCGCAGCCAGCGGCCCGCAACGAGACCCAGGATCATTGTGCCCAGCGTGGGAATGAAGCTGAGGGTCAAATACCCTCCCTCGTTATAGGCAAACGGTTTGGGACGCGGAAAAAGGTTGAGAAACCACAGATCAAAAGCCTGACCCAAATTGCTGTTTTTGTTCCAGTGCGCGGCAAACCCCGTGTAGTGATGCGCCCAATCCGGCGGCACTCCTGCCGCCAGCCAATTGAATCCCGGACCCGGGGCCGGGTAGAGCGCCCAGGCCAGCCAATAGCCAACCAGGATCACGGCCAGCGTAGTCCATTGCCAACGCGGGGAACGAAAGCCGAGCAGAAACAAAAACACGTAGCCGAGCCCGATCTGGGTAAGTGTGTCTTCAAAGGTAAAGTTGGTCTGTGGACTGCTCGTGGAGCGCAAAAAGATTCCCAACGCGATCAGCAGCAGCGACCGCCAAGCGGCGTGCGCGAACAATCTCGAGAAGGTTGCGCCCTTTGCCAAGCGGCTGGCAATCGAGTAAGGCATGGCCACGCCCACCAGGAATGAAAACCCGGGCTGGATCAGGTCGTGCAGCGAGCAGCCGGCCCACTCGGCGTGAGTTTGGTTGAAGGCCAGAATTTTCCAGAACCAGCTCGCCGGAAATGCCTCGGAGATGCGAGAGAATTGCAGGACTTCAGCCATCATGAGCAGCATTACGAAGCCGCGGTATGCGTCCACGGCGACGTTGCGAACCGCCGGCTGGCGGGTGCGGATGGGTTCTGCTGCGACTGGCGCGGCTTCGAGTACCGTCGACAAGGGTCACCTCCCCCTACTCGACGATACGTTACACGAAATTGAATTCGCACACCATAACTTTGGAATGGGTTGGCGCTACGATGGCGGGCACTGAGCGAACTGCGGCGTATAGCCGGCAGGACGTAATAAGTGAGGCCCGACGGCTGAGAGCCGATAGCTGAAGGCTGACGGCTGAAACCTGATGGCGATCTACGCCTGGCCTGAAACCGTTCCCTCCGCGAGAGGCGTAGAAACCTCCTGGCTCAATTCTTCCATGGCGCGGCGAACTTGCTGTTGCGTTTCCGGATCCAGGCCGCGTTCCACGAGCGGGAACAGCCGGCCGTTTTCCTTCATCAGATGCGCGCGTACCCACTGAACGTAGTTGCGGCCGCGCTGCATCACTTCCTGCCGATTCTTGCCGCTCTTCACCCACTGCTCGATGCACTGGAAAAATGCCTTCTCCGCAGCGTCACCCGATTCGTTCTCGCGCCGCATGCGTTCGAGCGTTGCCTCGATGCCTTGCATGTGCCCCTCGAGCGCAGGATATAAAATCTCTTCCTGCTGCTTGATGTGAGTATGAAGTGCTAGCATAATCTTTTTTGACAACACTCCCAGGCGCCCCGCAGTTGTGTCCAAATCGCGCGCCAAGAAGAGCACTTGCAGTTCCTCCTGAAGCTCATTTAACAGTTGAGACAGTTCTTGCTGCTCCTGTCCCAGGTAGTCTGTGACAAATCGTGTCATTAGAGAAAATGACCTCCCCTTATAGTGATGCGCCCGCGCCCGGAAAAGATTGATGCGTTCACGGTCAATGTCATTCAAGGCAGGATTCAGGAGCCAGGATTCAGGAGTCAGAATAAGAGCCATGCGCGTCATTCCCGCGAAGGCGGGCTCGAAGAGCGACTCTTCGTCCCACACGTCATTCCCGCGAAAGCGGGAATCGAGCCGATGGAGAGCGCATTGCCAGAGGGTCTGCGAAGTGGATTCCCACTTTCGCGGGAATGGGCTTGGTTGTTGCGATGTGTCCGTCGTTGCGCATGGCCTTTATTCTGACTCCTGACTTCTGACTCCTGAGTTCTAATTTCCGCGCGTCCATCCTTGCGCGGGGCTGTTATTCTAACTCCTGAATCCTGGCTCCTGCTCTTCTCGCCCCGCGAGTCTTGCCAGGGCCTCCCCGCTCACCCGCATGGTAAGCCATTCCTTCATCACCTTGGCGCCTAGCGATTGGTAGAACTCGATGGCGGGTGTGTTCCAGTCGAGCACTTGCCACTCAAAGCGCGCGCAGCCCTCAGCGACGGCCATTTTCGCCAGACGCAGCAGGAGCGCTTTGCCGATTCCCTTGGCGCGGAAAGGCGGACGCACAAACACATCCTCCAGAAACAGTGTGGGGCGGCCCATCCAGGTCGAGTAGTGATAGAAGAAGAGCGCGAAACCAGCAGGCTCCCCCCGCCATTCGGCGATTAGCGCTCGGAATATAGGGTTGCCAGTGAACCCGTCGCGGCGCAAATCTTCTGCCGTCGCCAGCGCTTGCTCCGGGGCTTTTTCATATTCGGCAAGCTCCCGGATAAATTGCAGGATAAGCGGGATGTCGTCCGCACTGCCGTTTCGCATGTTCAGCATGCGCCCATTGTACCAGCCTCGACCCAGCTGACGCACCCATCGGCCGCTCTATGTCCGCCGCTCTGAAATTTGGAATCTTGAATTTGGAATCGCAGGAGCGCCCTGTCATTCTGAGGTCCCCAAGAAGCAAAGTGTCATTCTGAGCCCCCTTTCCTGAGGGGCCGACATGAGGGGTCGAAGAACCCCCGCAGTTTCTTTTTTGTGTTACACTCTTTGTGCGGCATTTATAGAAGCAGATTCCGTGAGTTAAGCGAGTGCCGGGCCGTTAGCTCAATTGGTAGAGCAACTGACTCTTAATCAGTAGGTTGGGGGTTCGATTCCCTCACGGCTCACCATTCATTATAAAGGGCTTGCTCAATATCAAAACATGCGCTGATATTTCAAGATGCTACCCACGTGCTACCGGGAGCAGGAAAAAGGATAATTCGGGTTACTCCTGCAACGGAGGCCGGGCTTGCCGATCGCATTGGACAATCGAGGTAATGCTGGATATACTCTGGCAGAAACAGAAATGCCCCGGTTCGCGGTCGGACCGTGGGGACTCTTGTGCGACGCAATTCCAAGGGTAGCACAGGAACGGGCCCATAAGCGATGTTCGATTTACGTTGAGTGTCGATTTCGCCTTTAGTTCATTTGGGCACAGAGAGGGTTCTACTATGTCCGATTCAGATTGGGTAAGTAAGACAGCCAGGAAGTTCCAGAATGCCCTTTCTGAGAAATATCAAAGAGACCGCTTATTTCTCGAAGAGCAAAATATGAAACGGTCTTGCCTGGATGACTCGTGGGGCAAGCTCAGGGCAGCATTCATCAGTAAGTCGGACAGCTTGAACCAACAATTTGAGAAGGAAATTCTTACCGTGGAATCCGGGGATACTCTTGACAAATTAGACGTGAGAAGAAACGAGCCAAGCGTTGAGCGCCTCGAAGTGTCGTGTGATCGAGAAACTTTCAGCATAACAATTGCTGCAAGTATGTTCCAGAGGGTTTCTCTGGGAATAGCTGTCGATAATAATACCGGTAAAGCATTCTTATGCACAGAGAACGGAGATCCCTGTATGCCGGAAGGGGTAGCGGAATCTTCAATCGAAAAGCTTCTTAATTATGGCTTCTAATATCTTCTATCTGACCACTGCCAGGGAATCACCTTTCCAAACTTTCGCGCCCTAAATTCTAACTGCACCACTACCCGGTTTTGGGTAGTGTCCTAAATGTATGTTGATTTTTCTTTCGAGCGGCCAGGGTTACTTTCGTGCTCTTGCCTTGTTAGCTAAGCCTCCAGTAGCATCGACTCCCAGGTGGCCCGGCCACTCCGCAGCTCTGTTCGTGTAGTTCTCAACCGTCAGCGGGGAACCGGGCCTCCCCAAGAGTCCGTTCTGTGCAAATTGTGTCTGCTGGCTCAGGAAGCGGATCGTTTGCCAAGTCTTCTGGGCGGTATTACGGCTTTGCAAGATTGCTTGCTGGTGCAAGAGCAGTAGAATCCCGGACAAGGAGTTGAGGCTCGATCAATAGCTCGTTCCCTGGAGCTACAGAATCGCCACTATCTGGCACGAGAGTCCGGAAGGCCAGCCGCCCAATTCGCTCGCGCGGGACGTCAAGCGTGGTAAGGGCCGGGGCCACGAAATCCGAAAGATTGATATTGTCGTGTCCAGTCACTGAAACGTCCGCTGGGACCTTCAATCCCTGTTCTCGAAGAGCCTTCATAACTCCGATAGCCATAAAATCGTTCGTGCAGACGATCGCGGTGGGCTTTGACCCCGAGGCAAGGAGGCTGCGGGTGGCCTGCCTGCCTCCCTCCGCGCCGTCGCGTCCGGTCGCCGTCGCAAACTCGACCTCGCCCGCGTAGAGCTTCATCGTCTCCAAAAACGCCTTCTGCCGCTCGTGCAGAGGCTGCAGACCTGCATGGTGGCCTATGAATGCCATTCTTCGATGTCCAAGCGAGTAAAGGTAAGTGACTACCTTCCGCATGCCGCTTTGATAATTCACCTTAATTTTGGAAATGCGGCCCCCGGCCTCGCCCACGTCAAAGAGGACCACCGGGAGGTTCAACTCTCTGAGTTCTTGAAGCAGGCCTGACTCCATTTCGGAGACGACCACCGCCAGTCCTGCTACACGCCGTTCGATCATCAGGTGGACTTGCGAAACCAGACGCCGCGGAATGTAATTCGTATTTGCCACCGCGACCTCGTACCCGTGACGGTTCGATTCATCCTCCAGTGCACGAAAGATATCCACAAAAAATGGATTCTCGAGATTCGAAACCACCATTCCCAGCGTCCGGCTCTTACGGCCGGCCAAAGCCCGGGCATTGCTGTTGGGGTAATACCTGCACTGTTCGATCGCTCTCAAAACCCGGAGACGAGTCGAAGCCTTGATCGGGCCGGTGTCGTTTAAGACCCGCGATACCGTGGCCGTTGAAACCTTTGCATGTTTAGCAACTTCTATGAGTGTCATTATCGGCCCCGTAATTAGAAACTGTCGCAGATTGTAATATCCGCGACTGAAATCACCCACACAATTCTCTTGCGGAAGCCCACCGCCACGCGCACATGTTGTGAAGGTAGTACTTAGAGCACCCGCGCCCACGCACAGATGTCACCATTCGCCATGCCCTACACGCGCGTGTAGTGGCGCGCAAAGAGTTGCGCATACTCGTACGCGAGCTTGGCAACGCCACACAATGTGCAAGCGCTTTCAATACGGGTACTGTGGGACTTCCTTGTGAGCAAAACCTGCGCAACACGCCAGGAGCCGTTCCTCGTTGGAGTTCACCTGTGACATAATACCATGCCGTGGTACTTTAAGCAAGGTCTTTATTCCTTTCGGTAGTGTCTCAGTTTGACGTAGAGGCGGCTTTACGCCGCCACATGGCGAGGTAAACTCGCCGCTACAACTTCAAACTGAGACACTACCATTCCTGTCTCGTTTATTCCACGACTCGACTCGTTGAATTAAGCAAGCGCTTACAGCCGGCCTCGAAGCTGAAGGAGTAGGGCATGCCCTACCCCCCACAGCGAGGCTCGACACACTCAGGGGACGGCAAGCCGTCCCCAACAGCATCCTACCAGCTCACCACCACCAGCGAGACCCCTTGGAGCGGCAGCCTGAAATCGATGCCCACCGATCCCCCATTGCTGGTAAGCCAACGCGGCGATTCGAGCTCTTGAAGCTGGCCGCCGGCTCCGAGCTGTGCGTGCTGGTCCGGCGTCGGGCTGAATGGGGATCCGAGCCGCTTCCACAATGAATAGGAATTACTGTGATCGCCGTCAATCCGGTAATGGTGCAACAGGACGCGTCCCGCGTTGCCGGGTAGTCCTGTAAGGGTCAGCCTGATCGGCCTGTCGGCGCCCGGTCCGTCTTGATCAGCGTAGTTCCACACGAGCACCGAGACTTCGTGCTCGGACGCGGCAGCCAGCGCGTCCACGTCGGACCGCTCGCCTACCCCGTGCGCGACGATCGTGTCCAGCCCCAGAGCACCGCTGCTCTCAACGCGCAGACGTTCGCCGCCCATCAGGCCTAACATGCGGAAGAGATTGAGAATGGGCTTATCGACGCCGTTGGTGGCCAGCGTGCGGAAGCCCGCAAAGTAAGGCTGATTCTCGAACTCAAACGCCCACGTCAACATCCCCTCAATGTCCGCATGGCGGCGGTCGGCCAGGTCCAAGATGCTGGTGAGCGCCAAAGCTGTGTAGGATGCATACAGCGGACCGTTGCGGTAAGCGTTTTGCGGATAACTTTGCGCCGAGCAGGCCGCGCAACCTTCAGGGTCCGACTCACTCAACACGACCGGGAGGCTTTGGAACTGAGGGAACTCCGTGATCACCTCGAGCCCCTTCTCCACGTCCTGAAGTTGGCGCGCCAGGCCCATACGGAGACGGCCTTCCGCAACGTCAGGGCGGCCCTTAGCATGATAGCTGATGAAGTCCAGCGGGGCTCCATCCCGCCTGGTGGCGTAGTTCTTGCCGCGCGCACAGTGGGCCAGGAACTGACGAAGAAAAGCGGCTGCTCTTTCACTGGCCGGACCCGTGGTGGCAGGGCCGCCTACACGCGCGCCGGGCAGCACCTGTTTCACGGCGGCGGTAGCATAGTCGTAAAGTCGATCGTAGTCTTCGTGGGAGCCGTGCCAATACATAATGTCGGGCTCGTTCCACACCTCCCAGAACCATGAGTCCGTTTCCTCACGACCGTAGCGCTCCATGCAGTGGCCTGCCCACCGGCGAACCAGTTCGCCCCACTTTTGGTAATCCTTGGGCGGGTAGGCCCAGCCTGTATCGATGCCCCCCTGCGGCCACCTGTGCTGGTACGGCTCCGGGTGAATGGAGAGAGCCTTGGGCATGAAGCCGATTTCGATAAAAGGCTTCGCCCCTGCTTGAATATAAGTATCCAGAATGCGGTCCACAATCGTCCAGTCGTAGACGGGGTTGCCGGCAGCGTCCTCCGTGTAAGCGTTGGTCGAACCCCACTTCAAGGCCGGCGTGCCATCGCCGGTGGTCAGCAGATTGTGAGTTCGAATGTAGACCGGCGCGGAACTGAGCTCAGCAAGCTCCCCAATCAGCCTGCGCCCGTTTGGCATCGTCGTGTAATTGGGCTCGTCGTAGCCGAAGAAACGCCAGATCGGCGTGAAGGATCCCAGCTTCCGGGTGGCGTCGACCCGTATGGAAACAGGCTGCTGGGCAGGTCCGGCGCGGGCTGTCGCGAGAAGCCACAGCAGCAAGAGAAGATGAGCCGCCGGCAACTTCGCCAGGCGAGGCAAGAGACGAGCCACATAAGCCGTCGTTCGCACAGAAGAATATTTGCACGGCGCGACCTGTGGCCGCAACCCAAAAACTCACTCCAGAGGCCACAGAGTTCGCAGAACCACTGCTCAACGCAGAGCATTTCCGCGGGGTGGATTCCCGCGTTCGCGGGAATGACTCTTCTCACCTGCTGCTCCCATACCCACTCTCCATGTAGTAGAATATTCTCGTCTTCGCGTGGGTGACTGACAGGCTCCAACGAGGGTAGGGCACGCCCTACCCCTACGGGTGGCGGGTAGCGTGAGGTACAAAATGTGGCAAAAGCTCGTTCGCTTAATTGTTTTCCTAATACTGGCAGTGGGGATTCTGCCGGCCCAGGAAACCGGTCGCCATCTGCTGAGTCAAGACGAAGTCTTACGCCTGATCAAGCAGGAGAAGCAACAACCGGATCTTCTTGAAAAGACCTTACACGAGCAGGGTGTGGATTTCGACCTCAATCCCGACATTGCAAAGAGGATGAGGAAGGCCGGGGCGACCGACGAGATTCTCCAGGCCATCTGGGCGGCCGGCCCCACGGTTCGGAATTTCAAAGGTGCGACCCTCTTGAGTGCGACCGGCGCCCCTCTGGCATCTACTTACAAGGAGGCCATGGGCTACAAGACGCTGGAGCAGGCCTCCGATCCGGACACCAAAACACGTATGGCCATGGAGTTCGCGCAGACTTTTCCAAGCAGCGAGCTCCTGTCTTACGTCTTCACGCAGGCGGCGGCCGCTTTCCAACAGAAAGGCGACTTCCCCAACGCTGTGAAAACGGCCAAAAGAAGCCTCGAGCTGGATGCCAACAACACTTACAGCCTGCTCATTGTAGCCACGGCGCTTTCCGAACCCAGCATGGTCCGCAACTCCTCGGACAACGGCGAATGGGAACTTATAGAAGCGGGGACCGACGCGCAGCGGGCGCTCGATCTGTTGCCAAAGTTGCCGACCAAGTCAGGTGAGACGCCCGAGCAGTTTGCGGTGCGCAAGGCCGGCATCGAAGCCAGCGCGCACGCCGCCCTCGGCTCGGTCGATATGCAGCAAGACAAAAACGACGAGGCCGTGGGAGAATTCAAGAAAGCCATTTCGCTTTCCCAGCCTCCCAAGGCTTCACTTTACTTTCGCCTGGGGGAAATCTACTCCAACATCGGGGAAAAGCAGGAAGCGATCAAAGCCTTTTCGAAGGCCGCGGAATTGGGCAAGGGAACAGTGATCGAGACCTACGCCACTCGAAGCTTAAACGAACTCCAGCACAATTAACGATGGCTGGGAGCGCGGGCATCCTGCCCGTATTCCCGATTGCAGGTCCACGCACGGTGCGGGCAGGATGCCCGCGCTCCCAGCAGTCGGGCACGTCGTGATCGCCCCATGAAGAGCTGCGATTCGTGTATAATTCAGAAGATCTTTGACGCTGGCGATAGCAGCGAAGCGCGTCTTTGGAAGTACGCCGGGCTGGCACTAGAATCTTGCCATGGACGAAAGATCTGAGCGCAACGGGACGCCGAAGGCCTCCAGAACGCACCCACGCGACTGGCCTCGATCCGCTTTCCTCGCTTCAATCCTCTTCCTGCTTGCTGGCTGGGCTTCATCCCTATGCTTCCCTGAGACAGCAACGAAAGCGCTTGCAGACCCCTATAGCCGAGGGGTTGTTCTACTGACCCAGCAGAAGTGGAAGCAAGCGGCGGCGGAATTCCAGCAGGCTATCCGAAGTGACCCAAAGAACAGTCAGGCGTACGCTGGACTGGGTGTGGCGCTGACCAGATTAGGAAACCAGAAGGATGCCGAGGCAGCCTTCGGCGAGGCCATTCGCCTCGACGCTAAAAACGTGCAGGCCCATTATTATCTCGGCCTTATTGCCGCCGAAGCGCAGCATTTGGAAGATGCGACGAGGGAGTTGAAGGCTGCGGTGGAACTCAAGCCCGATTTCGAGCAGGCACGATTGGCGCTGGCGCTAGCCATGGAAGAAAGCGGCCAGATCAAGGAGGCAATCGGAGAATACCAAACGGTTCTTAAACGGAATCCCAAATCTGCCGACGCCCATAATGATCTTGGGAACGCCTATGTTCAGAATAATGAAATCGCCGCTGGAATTGAGGAATATCGAAAAGCGGTCGAGCTGAAGCCGGATTTTTTCCGCGCCTACAACAATCTCGGCTCAACCCTGGCCAGCGTGGGGCAATTTGACGCGGGCTACGCGGCGATTCGGAAGGCCTTGGCCCTGCGTCCCGCAAGCTTTGAGGCCCATCTCAATATGGGTGTGATCATGCGCGCCAAAGGAGACCCCAAGGGCGCGCTAGTCCACTTCGAGCGCGTCCTGACGCTTCATCCCCCGGGCGCGGCCGCTTACCGGGCCGAGTACGAGAGTGCCCAGGCCTACCGCCAGATGGGCGACCTGGAGAAAGCGGTGCAATGCCTGGAAGCGAGCCTTCGCTTGGAGCCGCAAAGGAGCGAAGGCTATTACGCGCTTGGCCCGGTCTTGAACCAGCTTGCCTCGAAAACACCTCACACCTCCCCCGCGCCTGCCAATCCCGATGCCGAGAAGCTTTGCGATGAGGCGAGCCGTAAACTTATCGAGGGGGACTTGGAGGGAGCGGTGGAAGCGCTCGACGCCGCCCAGCGGGCCGACCCCAGCTACGCCAAGGCCCACAACCTACTCGGATTTATTCTCGGCCAGCAAGGCAAGTTGCCGGACGCGATTGCGGAATTGAACCGAGCAGTGGCGCTGGACCCGCAATCCTCCGCGGCACACTACAATCTTGGTGTCGCATTATGGTATGGGGGCCAAAGAACCGAAGCGGTGACCCAATTGAAGGAGGCCGTCAAACTGGATCCCGCTTCGGGCGCGGCATACGCATTTTTGGGCATGAGCCTGAAGGACCTTGGCGAGGATGAGCCTGCCTTGGACAACCTGGCCTGCGCGCTGGCTCTCAACGCGAATGACTTTTCGGCTTATATGGATCAGGCCGTTATTCTATTGAAGAAAGGTGAGCTCGGCCCGGCCCTTCATCAATTCGAGGCGGCTCTTCGGTTGGAGACCCAGGCTCCAGTGGCCCAAACTGATTTGGCGGAAGCAATTTCTCAGCTCAGGCAGGAGGCCCAGGGAAAGGGCGACCTGCCGGAAGTACACTTCGTGCTTGGCCGCCTGCTGGGCTTCGAGGGCGCCAACAAAAATGCGGTGATGCAGGAGTTCCAGACCGCGATTCGGGAAGCCCCCGATTTCTATGAAGCCCATCACGCGCTGGGGTTGGTGTACGTTCAAGCCGACCAGGGCGAGCATGCCATCGAGGAGTTTCGCAAGGCTATTGAAGAGAAACCCGATTACACCGAAGCTCATGCCGATCTGGGCGCGGTTCTGACGGAGAGCGACCTGGAGAAGGCGGTCAAGGAGCTTCAAACCGCGGTGAAACTCGATCCCACGCTGGTCAGCGCGCACTACAATCTGGGCATAGCCTACGGGCGGCAAGGCAACGTCGAGCAGGAAATCTCGGAGCTGCGCAAAGTGGTAACGATGGCCCCTCAGTCCGTGGATGCGCAATACACACTGGGCAAGCTGTTGGTTGACCAGAAGAATCTACAGGAAGCGCTCGTACACCTGCGTGAAGCTGTGAGACTGGATCCACAAAGGGGCGATGCCCACTACCAGATGGGCTTGGCCCTGGGGCGCCTGGGGCAAACCCAGGAAGCCGCCAAGGAGTTTCAGCTCGCCGACAAGTTCAACGCGACGAAGACCAGGACACAGTTTGCCGATTCCCAGTTCAGCCTGGCGGAAGAGGAATTAGCCATGGGGCAGACCGATGCCGCCATCGAACATTTCCGGACGGTCACCCGGTTGGAGCCCAACTCGGCCAGCGCTCATAAGGAGCTTGGAGAAGCTTTCCTCAGGAAGGGAGACTCCCAAGGGGCGGTCCGAGAATGGCGGGAAGCCGTGCGGTTGAAGCCCGGCGATTCCGAGGCCCGATACACCTTGGCGAAAACCTTGCTTGACAGAGCCGACCTCGACTCCTCAATCCAGCAGTTCGAGGAGGCGATCCGCTTGCGTCCGTCATGGGCCGAGGCCTACAACTACCTGGGGGTAGCGCTCGCTCGAAAGGGCGAGGTGGAGAAGGCCGTCACAACATTTCAACAAGCTCTCAAGCTCAATCCCCAGTACCATGAAGCGCAAGAAAACCTGGCCTCCGCTCTCAAGCAGCTTGGCGGATCGAAGCCGGCTGTGGCGCACTGAATCGGAATCAGAAGAGACGCGGACCCCAAGACCACCGGTCCGCGCCGCTTGCTTGCTGGTTGCCGTGAGGTTAAGATTAGTAGGGAGCAGATATGGTCAAAACGGTAACTCTTACAACAGACATCCCGGCCAGTCGCGAACTGCGCATCACCCTGCCCTCAGACGTACCCGCTGGGTCCGCCTCCATAGTAATTATGGTCTCTCCCTCTGGGTCCATGACCTCGACGACTTTTGGCGACTTGCTGAGCTCGGAATTCTTCGGCATGTGGCGCGATCGCGCTGACATCGAGGATAGCTTGAAGTTCGCCCGGAGGTTGCGGTCGGAGGCGTGGAACGAGCCCGCGCGATGAACCTGGTTGGCGCACTCAACATTCCGGATTGTCTTATCGCGGCTACAGCTCTCAGCCGGAACGCCCGCCTTTACACCTTCAACCTCAAACATTTTCAGGTTGTGGCAGGGCTGGATGTCGCCCAGCCTTATCCCCGCGGCTGATCGAATCCTCCGCTGGCTGGCGCATCTCCGCGACTTTAGAAAAACACCGCGGGAGAGACGTGGAATCGCGCGCTCAATTTCTGGATGTGCGTTTTGCTCAGACCGCGTTTCTTGTGCAAGACTTCGGAGATGATGCCTTCTGAGCCGAAGATTGGGACCAGGTCCTTTTGGCGGAGGTTATTGGCTTCCATCAAAGCGCGCAGGACTTGGAGCGGAGAAGCATCAGGTACGCGATGATGCTCTTGTTCGTATGCTTCGATCAAGGCCATCAGGACCTCCGCATACTTCTCTTCCTCACTCGTTGGATGCTCTTTGGCCGCCAGCTTGTCCAACACAGAAAGGTACTCTTCGTGTTGGCGCTCCGAGGTGATGGGCGTCGGCGCGCCAACCTCCAGCGCGTATTCTTCTGATACTGCAATCATGATCTTTGCCAGTCCTCCTGGTCGTATTCAGCGTGGCTCAGGATGCGCCGGATGTAGACCATTCTCCACTTGTATTTGATCGTCGCAATCAGCCGGCACTTGTTGTGGCCTATATCGAAGACCACAAAGCGCCGAACCACGTCTGAGTTCTTCCAACTGTTGCGAACCTCGGCAAAGTTGTTCCAATCTGCATCCTGGGTTATCTTGTACCAGGCATTGAGAGACGCGCACCGTTCGCTGTGTCGAGCAGTCGCTTCTCGAAGGGCCTTTCGACTTACGATGCGCACAACCCATCTTCTCGTTATGAGAAGTCCATGTCAACTGAATAATGCGGCCCAGCCCTGGCGCGCAAGCACAACTGGTAGCGCGGGGCTGACAGTCCCGTCATCGCAGAGCTGCGCTCTGCGCCAGCCCCGATCGGGGAGAAAAGGCGGCCGGAGTTTCGACATCGCGGTAGAATACAGCTCGGTGGCGATGATGGCTACCAAAAAGGCGCGGTCCGCACGATCGGCGGTGCGCGCTTTTCGCTATACTATATATTACAGGAATACCCCGGCTGTATACAGGAGTCACACACATCGAGAAGTCTTGGTTTCAAATCGACCTAGCCATGCCGGTCACTCTGACCACTACGTTACAGCGCGACATCTTCACGTCCATCCGCCCGCGGTGGCCCATAGTGGGTATTGAAGTTCAGCGCTTGGAAAGAGACGTATTCCGGCTCAAGCTGTCCATGCCTTCCGAAGACGTGGCGGACAAGTTTTCATCCAATGAAAAGCTTATAGAATTCCGAGATTTCATCGTTAGCCTCGTGGCGTTTTCAACAATGGTCCCGGTTCAGCTAAGGAGCAAGGGCACCTTTGACTTGCCAACAGGTGACAAACAGCGCAGGGCGATATCGCTCGGCGGAATGAACTACCAAGTGCCACCATCGCCGTTATCGAGCCTGGAGCCCTTAGTATTCGGTTTGGCCCTGGATCCAAAGTATGCTTCCGTGCTCCATTTCCTTTGGGAGGCGCTTAATTCTGGGCACCCGCTCTATCGGTTCATCAACCTCGCGGTTGCGGTTGAGTTACTCGTCCGCCATGACTCCCCAGTGAGTGGCTCACGCCATCCGAAGTGCGGAGATCCTAAATGCGGGTTCGAATTAGACAGATGCCCCAACTGCGATCGGCCTTGGAAGATCCCTTCCCAACTCAGGGAGCGTGCGGCCTTCTTGATCCCTGCGGATATCCTTTCTGAGTTCATAGGAGCGAGGAACGAAGTGTTCCACGGTCTCTCGGACGAACTCCAACATCAGTACTCACACAGTCTCCCAAAGCTTAATGTCTCACTCCTTCTCGTGCTTAGAAATTACCTCGGCCGACAGATGGGATTGCCACCGATCGCTGCGGATCACTTGAGTATTGCATTAAACCTGCCCGAAGTGGCCGTAACTGTTTCTTACAAGCTCCCGTGACGCAAGCACAGATATCAGCCTACATCCTGAAAGGGAGATGACATTCGAGATCAAACGGAAATCGGTGCAGAAGGATGACGGTCTTTTGAGAACGGAGCTGGCGCAGGGCGAAGCCCTGCAGTCTCCTGGAACTGAGGCTCCGCACCTCGCAGAGTTGCGCTTTGCGCTGGCCCCGAAGAGCGCAAGATCGTCGAGAGCGCGTTCATAGGGGGTGAAATGGGATACAAGGTCTGGTTTCTCATGGTGCATCAGTTCTCGGGTTTCCTCGATCTGCTAAACCGCTATTCGAATATTCTGGTCGCGCTCGCGACGCTTGTGTATGTAGTCCTCACCTATCGGATGTTGAGAGCATTACGCCGAGAAAGCACGCGGGAGCTCCGACTCCGCCATCTGCAAGATATTAAAGAGAAGGTCGTCCAGCCGCTGCATGATTGGATCAATCAAAGTGCGGTTCCCGCCCTGCGGGGGGGGGCCAACTTCCTGGTCGTTACCTCGAGGCCCTTTCAGCGCCAGAACGTAGCACTCGGTGAGCCTGCGTATGATTGCAAACTGGGATTGGAGGTTAGCCTCCACCCGCGTGATGCTATAGGGGGGCATCTATTCTGGCATACAAAACAGAGTCACTTCCCTAAGGAGCTGGACGCGGCTGAGCACCTCTTGGAGGAGATTGAAAAACTGACATCGGACTCCCTTTCGGTCGCTCGACAGTGGGCGGATGAGATGGCGAAGGCGACTCCGCTCCTAAGAGGCTCAGGAACTGTAGGCACCAACGAATGTGCTGACTCTGACTTCCTTGCCACCGTATGCTTGACAAGCCTTATCGCGAACCGGGAGCCTGATCTTCGAGTGCAGGTCCTCGTCCATGGGGCATTGGAGATTTCCGACTCCGGGGGGAGACCCGTCGCCAGAGGGGCTACCGACACTGTCCGAGCCTGGTATAGCAGTGCGAAGAAAATCGCTGCCGAGGGTTGGCAGGCAAGCGGTTTGGGTGAACGAGTCCAGGACCTCTTGCGAGAGACGATTCTGGTTTCGGAGCTCGTTAGCCGACTCAACCTCACCTACGACCTTAGAGGCGACTGCGAATACATAGGAGGTCGGAACCCAGGCCGAATCAAACGCCTCTGGCGACGGCTAATGCGTCGTTAGGCGGGCTGGCAGGGCGAGATAGCATGACCACGGCTTTGGCAGTGCGCGCCTCTTCGACCTCGTGATGGAGCGATCCAATTCGCCGGTTGGCGCTGAGCGAAGCTCTGCGGTCGTCGGGGACTGAGAGTCCCGCCATCGCAGAGCTGCGCTCTGCGGCAGCCCCGATGGGAAGACTACAAGCGGAGAAGGAAAGAGCAAAAGGAAGGTGAGTGATAATGGCTTTGACCGGAGATTTCCGGGAAACGATCCAGGCGCGGGCGAGGAGAGATCCGGCATTTCGAAAGGGACTGCTGAGCGACGCCCTCGAAGCCTATCTCTCCGGCGAAGCGACGCTGGGCAAGGAGTTGCTGCGTGATTACATCAATGCCACCGTCGGGTTTCCTAAGTTGGCCGGCGAGACCGGCATTCACGCAAAAACGCTTCACCATATGTTCGGCCCCGATGGAAACCCGACCACCAGCAATCTCTCGCAAATCGTTGCCTACCTCCAACGCGTAGAGGGCGTGCGCCTGGAGGTGCGACCCGCGCGTCCATCCTCGCGCCACAGGCGTCGGCCATTGCCGCACAAGCCGATCCGGGCGAGCGTAACTGCGATGGGTCGCTAAGGGCTGTGCGCGGGCGGGGCATACACAAGAATCAATGTATCCGCCGCCGGCGCGTGCACTGTCCGCCCGTTACCTCAAAAACCATAACCCACGGTATCGGAAAAATCCGCTCCTTGTTCTTGCGTGGTTGGTAGTGACTCGGTTTACGGTTACACGGGCATTGTGCCCGTGCACGGTCATGGCCGAGAAAGCCGTGCCACAGCAAAGCGAGTCACGACCGCATTTTTCGCTTGACAAATCCTGAAGATATGATAGCCTACTACAGTGGTCATATTGTGGACATCTTGTCGTAGACGGGCGCTGCGCCCTGCCGAGGCACGTGGGATGGCGAGAAGGTCCCGTCGCCTGGGGAAGCACGGGCTTCGAATAAATACAAAATAATACGAACGAACCCAGTATGTCATTGAAAACAAAGAAAGGCGCATGAAAAACGAAGCTAAAACGAACCGCAATTGAGTGTGAAATGCGCGCCTTAAATGCAAAGATCGAACTTTCTGACACCGCTCGCGTTCTCACCTGGGGCGGGAGCGAGGCAGAGGCGCCAGGGTTCGATCTTGGCCGGCCCGCGGAGATTCGGAGGAGCGAGAGAAAACACGAAAACAGTGGGAACGAAGCTAAGAAGTGGCTGAAAACAAAGGACGTCACTTTTTTGAATGCCGCAAATTATGCGCGTTTTGCGTGCAGATTTGCACGAATCTAGAGTCTGAAAGGAGCAAAGATAGCGCATCTTGCGCAAAACGAAGTCAGGGCTCATGGGGCAAAAGCGTGGGCCGGAAGAGGACAAACTGTCGGCTAGACGGGCTCGCGATTTGTATGGATACTGACTTGAAGGTGTGAAAAGGCGCTGCAGAGGGAATGGATGATGTCGAAGTCAGCAAAAGACCCCTCACTCGTCGCACTGCGGTTGATGAAGACGCCGCAGCGTGACACCCTCTCCCCAAGGGAGAGGGCCTGCTATTCATTTCCCTTTTTCGGGTTGGGCGGCCGAATGTTGTGTCTGCTGCTCGCCGTTGCGGTTATTCCCCTTGCTCTCGGTTCACAGAAGGACGCGCCCAATCAGGACAGAGCGACGAGAAGCTTGGCTACCCACAGCCCAGATACTCTTGCTCAAGCCGCGGATGACGACGCGCTTAAGCCCCTAGAGAACCTCATTGAACAGGGGCAGTTTCAAGGGGCCGTGCCAGGGTTGCAGCACTACCTTCAAAGTCACGACGGCTCGGCCAAGGCGCACTACGACCTTGGTTATGTCTATTTCCGCACCCATCAAATCGGGGGGGCTGTCCGCGAGCTGTCAAGGTCGCTTCAGCTCAACGTCAAGGACGCCCAGGCCCATAAGATCCTTGGCTTGGTCTGCACCTTCGTGGGTCGTTATGATTTGGCCGAAGTGGAATTGGAAGCCGCGGCGCAGTTGGAACCGAAATCGCCTGAGATTCACTACTTTCTCGGTCGAGTCTACTACACGAGGCAGGTTTTCGCTTTGGCCCAAAAGGAATTCCAGACCGCCATCCAGCTTGATCCTGGGTACATGAAGGCGTACAACAACCTTGGCCTGGTTACGGAGACACTGGGGAAGAATGATGAGGCGGTTCAGGACTACACAACGGCAGCCCAAATGAATGAGGCGCAACACTTGAACTCGCCCTTGCCTTTTGAATATCTCAGCGCCCATTACAATCGAATGCGACAGCCCGATCTCGCGATTGAATTTGCAAACAAGGCGCTATCGATCGATTCGCAGTGCGATCTCGCCTACTATGATCTTGCCAAGGCGTTTCAAACCCGGAACGAGTGGCAGAAATCCGCCGACGCCGTTCAAAAAGCCATCGCCATCAATTCCAGCACGGCCGAATATTTCTACCTTCTCAGCAAGGCTCTGCGGAAGCTGGGAAAAGTCCCGGAAAGCGAGGTGGCTCTCAAGAAATTCGAAGATATCCATAACGATGAGAACGCCACGGCGAAACTCTGGCGCGACGCCAACCACGAACGCGAACCGGACCTTCCTCCAGTCCCACCAGCGCACGATGATGAACACTGAATTCAAAGGCAGCCTTTCGAAGTCACGGCGCGAATTTCTCCGCTCTCTCGGGCGCCTGGGCGCTTCAGTGCCGGCCTCTGTTCTCGCCCTCGCATGCGAGCGTGCCATGGCCGGCCAAAGGTTAAAACCGCGGAGTTCGCCGGAGCATTTGGGCGGCAGGTTGGGTTTTTCGTTCACAAACGTTGCCGCGCACGCAGGGCTCGGCCAAGCGATAAACATCACCGGCGGAAAAACGACGAAGCGCTACCTCTTGGAGGAGATGGGGTGTGGCGTAGCGTTCTTCGACTACGACAACGATGGTTGGATGGATATTTTCATGGTGAACGGAACCACGTTTGACGCGCCTTCCTCCGGCCCGCCACCCTCCAACTTCCTCTTCCACAATAATCGCGATGGAACTTTCACCGATGTCACCCGGCAAGCGGGTTTGGTCCGGACAGGCTGGGGACAGGGTTGTTGCGTGGGCGATTTCGACAACGACGGCTTTGACGATTTATTCGTAACCTATTGGGGCCAGAATGTTCTTTACCACAACAACGGCGATGGGACTTTCACCGATGTTACAGAAAAAGCCGGTCTTATCCAGCCGGGTCCGCATGTCAGGTGGAATGTCGCGTGCTGCTTCCTTGACTACGACCTTGATGGGCACCTCGATCTGTTTGTAGCGAACTACGTGAATTTCGACCCGGCCGTTGCTCCCGCGCCCGGCGCCAATGCGCTCTGTAAGTATTACGGCGTCCCCGTTGCTTGCGGACCTCAAGGTATGGGCGGCGGAACGAATATCCTCTACCATAACCGGGGAGACGGCACATTCGAGGATGTCTCGGAAGCATCCGGCGTCGCCATTCCACGCGGGCTTCCCGACCCTTATGTCGTCAGCAACAACTGGGTTCCCGCAGGCTCCTATGGGATGGGCGCCGCGGCCGCGGATTTCGATAACGACGGCTGGCCCGACATTTACGTTTCGTGCGACGAAGCGCCGAGCCTCCTCTACCACAACAACCATGACGGGACTTTCACCCAGATCGCCACGCCCGCCGGCTGCGCGCTCAACGGGAACGGGGCGACCCAAGGTGGGATGGGAGTCGCGGTGGGCGACTACGATTGCGACGGCTGGCTCGATATCCTGAAGCCAAATTTCGCAGGCGAGAATGTCAGCCTTTACCACAACAATCACGATGGCACTTTTTACGATGCCGTTTATCAATCCGGACTTGCCGCAGCCACGGCCAACGTCGGTTGGGGAGCGGGGTTCCAGGACTTTGATAACGACGGCTGGCGCGATATCTTCATTTCCACCGGCCACGTTTACCCGGAGATCGCCGGGCGCGGACTAATGGCAGATTATCCGTCACCGCCGGTCGTTTATCGGAATACAGGGAACGGAAAATTCGAGAACGTCGCGCCACGGGCCGGGCCTGGCGCTCTTCAGCCTCATACCAGCCGCGGTTGTGCTTTTGGTGATTACGATAACGACGGCGACGTGGACATCATCGTGATCAATATGAATGAGCCTCCGTCGCTGCTGCGCAATGATTGCACGCCGGCATACAGTTGGATCAAGGTCAAATGCGTGGGCGTGAAATCGAATCGCAGCGCCATCGGAGCGCGCGTCAAAATCGTGACCGGAAATCACACCCAGATTGACGAGGTGATGAGCGGCGCCAGCTATCTCTCCCAAAATGACTTTCGCCTCCATTTCGGGCTTGGCCACGCAAAACAGGTGGACTCGATCGAAGTTCGCTGGCCCTCCGGACTGGTGGAGCGGTTCGAGAAGATTGAAGTCAACCAACTCGTCCACATTCAAGAAGGTGGGGGAATTATTCGAAGAGAGAAGTTTTCCACTGGCTAGCGGCTGTAGGGGCGGTCCTTGTGGCCGCCCTGAGGCAACCACAACTGCGGCTACTCGATTCGGGGCCGAAACCTCACGACCCTGGCAAGACGTTGGGCGTTATCGTTGCGGGGGGTCGCCCCGCGCGGCTACTAAATGACTTCGTTGCGGGGCTGAGAAATATCTTGCGGGTTGTGGACGACTGAAAAACAATGGCCGGTCCCGTTACGGGACCGGCCATCGGTCAGAGAGGCGGGAGAAACGGCCTTAGAAGAAGATTTGCAGGCCGAGTTGTATACGCCTCGGGACGTTGCACTGGGTGAACGTCGTCCCGAATGCCGTGCCGGCGTCAATGTCCGAATTCGGGGAGCAGTAATCCACCCGATTGAACAGGTTACCCGCCGAGGCTTGGACCCTTACATACTTGCTCTCGCCGAAGTACGTATCCTTGTAAATCGAGAAGTCCTCGTTGTAGAAGTGGAACCCTCGGATACTCGACGTGGACCGCGGTGCGTCGCCGAAGGCGTACGTTCCGGGATCCGCAAAGGCAGCCGAGTTGTAGTACGTTTGCGTGTAGGGATTCGTGAACGACCCCGAGTTCACGGGCTTTTGGCCGGAAACGGTGTTGGGGAATTGTACGCCGCCGGCGAACAAAAGGCCGTTCAAGATGTTGTTTGTGGTCATTGTTTGCGGGCGCCCCGACTCGTAGGTGAGGATACCTGAAATGTTCCAGTTGCCGAGGAGCTTGTTTACAACTGCTGAACTGTTGGCGCCAAACCTCTGGCCGTGGCCGTAGGGCAGCGTGAAGACCTCGCTGATGGCAACGGTATTCGGAACGTCGTCGGCGCTGGGTCCCCACATGTCGTGCATATTGCTTGGATTCTGGAGAGGGCTATCATCCCCGGACGCAATGCCTGACTGTGCCTCGCCGGATTCCGCAGCGTTGTTCATGAGCCGGGACAAGGTGTAGGAAGCGGTGAGCAAATTGTTCCGCCAATGCTTATTGAGCTGCACCTGCAAGGCATTGTAATGGCTGGCTCCGGTGTGTCCCTCGCGCCAAGCGATGCTTTGGTATTGTGGCCAGGGCCGCAACGCTTGGGCGAGGTCTCCAGTGAAACCCGGGTAAGGAGGAGTTTTGAACCCGGCAGCCACCAAGGCGGCGTTGGGGACGCCGTTGGTGAAGGATCCGTTCGTCAGTAGAGCGCCATACTGAAGCACGCTGCCGGCGTTTTGATTGGCCTCCGGTCCCAGGTTCTCCGAGTTGATGGGCAAACGCGTTGCGTGGTTCCCCACGTAAGCCACGGTGAGGTCCGTGTTGCCGTGCCACTGGTGTTGGAAGGAGACGGTGTAGTTCAGATACCTGGGCATCTCGTAGGAGTCGGGAAGGACGCCCACCGGCGAGGCCCCGTTCTCGAGCGCTGGACTCGTGTTCGGCGGGTACGTAATGGCAGAGCTGGGGAATCCGTTGGCAAACTGGAATGTCGGATACTCATCCCCGTTGGTATTGAACAGCGTTGGGCTTGTCGAAAAGCCGTTCACCGGGTAGGGGTTCCCAGCCCAGGAGCCGGAGATAGTGGCCCCGTAATACTCGGCAAATCCTCCCCGGATTACGCTGTTTTCCCCTAACTGGTAGGCGAATCCGAAGCGAGGAGCCAAGCCGGTCGAGCCGTTGCCGTAGGCTTGGCTGCCAAAGACCATCGCACCCGGGACTGTCGAGCCGTTAATAGTCTGGGTCGCGGTGGGTGAGAAGGTCGAAAAGCGGCCGTATTGCTCGGAGAGGCCTGAATTCCAATCGAGACGCAGGCCAAGCTCGAGGGTGAGATGGGGCGTGACTTTGTAGGAGTCATTCACCCAGGGAGAGGCGTACCAGAACTTCGGCATGTAGAAGGTGGGAACGGTGAACGACGCATAGTCGACTTGGCCGAGCAGCATGGCAGCAAACGCGTCACCGGTCTGGGTGCTCAAGTTAGTTCCGGCGTTGTTGTACCCGGAAACCAAGCCGGCGGCGAAATTAAACTGGCCACCGGTGTTGACGGCCCAGCCGGTTTGCGGGTAGGTGTGGTACTCCGTCTGAACTCCGAACTTTAAAGTGTGCTTGCCGACAATCCAGGTGAGGTCGTCATAGAACTGGTATCGGTTGTTGATGTCGCCTCCATCAGCGTACCAAGGTGTACCATAGGTAGTGTAGCCGACCGGACCGCCAATAAAGTTGAGCGAGGGGAAGCCCGCCTTATTGAATTCAGGCTCGTTTGGCAGGCCAAGCCCCAGCTTCTCGTTCCAGCCAACCCCTGAGGACAACTGGTGGCCGTCCATCACCCAACGGTCATAGGCTAGCGTAGCGTGGTTAAAGAGGTTCGGCTTGATCACCGTGCTGATCTGGAGGTGCAAAAAGTGGTTGGTGATTAGCTGGTAGAAGCCTTGCCCAAGATAGGTGTCGTTCGCCTCGGGATCGGTTTCTCCGTTACTCGCGGTATTGCAGCCCTCCGGGCCGCCGCAATGGGCGGTTCGAGGCCGGTGATTCTGAAAGTAGGTGAAGGAGGCGGACCACTTATCGTTGAACGTGTGATCGATCCTGAACAACCACGTCCAGACATTGATCTTGTCGTTGTCGTCCGAAGTGCCGCCGAATTCGTTAGGAGTAAACAGCGTATTTCGGTCGAGCGCGGGGACGATGGAGGCAACATACTGGGCGCCAGCATTCATCTTTAACAGCGGATCGGTCCCCGGAATCATGTTCGCCGTCGCCGTGGGCAACCCGTTCGAATCAAATCCGTAACCATCGCGGACGGGAACTCCATTGACCGTCCGCGTGGTAGCCGGGTTGAAGATCTCTCCAGAGTAGATGGGCCGGCCTAGCGCATCCGTCGCAATCTGGCAGGGAGGGGCGCTACACTTATATTGCAGCAACTGGCTGAAGTCACCGCCTCTCTCAGCCGGTGTAGGAAGTGTGTTTTGGAAGCCGGTGTTGACCGTGCTGTGGTAATCGAAACGGTCGTAGTTGGTGAAGAAGAAGGTCTTGCCCCAGAGATGGACTTTGGGAACGGGGCCGCCGAAGGTAAAGCCCGCGTTATTCTGCGTCAGGGGGAGAATATTTACACCTGACGAATTCAGGAAGAAGTTGTTCGCGTCGAGCTTGGCGCTGGTCAGAATATCGTACAGGTTGCCGTGGAACTGGCTGGTGCCGGACTTAGTGGTGTAGAGCACTATGCCGCCACTGGTGTGCCCGTACTGGGCGGAAAAGTTGTTTACCGTGGTGGTCATTTCCTGCACCGCGGCATAGGGAATCGAGCTCTCGTGCGTTTGCTGATGGCCTTCGGCGTAGCCATATTCGGCGCCGTCAAACCAGCTCTCCCAGGAGACGGTTTGGCCGCCGTTGATTCGCGATTGAAACGCGTCGCCGCGAAAGATCGCGTCGCCGTTGGGCGCAGTGGGAACGTAGCCGGGTGACAAAACGAGCTTGGTTTCGGCTAAGCGCACGTCAGCGCCCATGATGTCCGGAAGGTCCTGATAATACTGCTTGCCAACCTGGTAAGAGACCTCGGTGCTCTGAGTGTTGATGAGCTGTGCGCCCGCGCTCACCTCGACGGTCTGGTTTACCGCGCCCAGTTGGAGCGTGACGTTCTCCGTGTAGGTCCTTCCGCCGATGATCAGCGACATGTCGGGGTGGCTGTAAGCCTTGAACCCTTCCTTTGTCACCTCCAAAGTGTACTTGCCCAGAATCATCGCCGGGGTTGTGAAATTACCGGCACCGTCGGTGGCCACAACGGTCTTTACGCCGGTGTCCTGGTTCAGTAGCGTGATGGTCGCATTGGGAATAGCGGCCCCGGACGGGTCGGTCACGAAACCCGTCACGGCCACGCGGTCAGCTCCTACCTGCGCATAAACGGCCCTTCCGGTGAGGAGCGGTAAAAGAGACAGCGTCAGTATCAGAGTCAGAAAGCGAACTTGCTTTTTCACTGCCCACCTCCATTGGGTTTTCCGAACAAAAGGCCAGACCAACTACCCGACCCGATTCGCAATGCTCCGATAGCCAAGCCACGGACTTTCATCCCTCAGAAAATAAGTGCGGCAAGTCAACCAAAACTGAGTTTCGGCCCAGTCCGTGGTGCCTGGGTCGCGTTCACAGCCCGACGCTAGTGTAAGCGCTTGCATCCGTGAGCCATATAAAATCACCTTTCGTAGCCTGTGTCAAGAGGCTTTTTAAGATTTTTTTTCGGTGTTCTGCTACAAACAGATTAGGCAACAGGTGATTCATGCAGTGTTTAATTGGGTTAGCTCAACCTTGATACTGAAAGCGTTTGCACGGCGCCTGGGGGAGCAGGCATCCTGCCGGCACGCCGAGTAGAACTTCAGCCGGAAATGCGGGCACGATGCCCGCGCTCCCAGACACTACCGTTGCGCATCCATCCAGACAACCATCTTGCCCAGCCCACGGTTTCCCCAGACGCAGAAAGGAACGGCAGTGACTGGGAGCGGCCTGGCCTTTGCCGGACGAATCGTCCGGTAGAGCACGTCCTTCCAATCTTCAAGCGGGCACAATAGTCCCTGACCCTTGATCGCCGTTATGCCCCCCAGGAGCTCATCCGTATACTGGCTCTTGAGCTGTGCCTCCCGAGGCAGCACGATCTGCTCGAGCGGCGCCTCTTGATCGGCCTGCTCGAAGCAATAAATGAGTGGTCCACGCCGCAGCGCATTCTTGCCATGGTCGTACAAGACCTGGGGATTGGCCTCGAGGCGCTGAATATCCATGGGCAGAGTGAGTTCAACCGCGTCCCCGTTCGCCCAGGACCGGCGGATTTCAGCGTAGCCATTCACGAGGCGAGGAGAGAGTCGCCGTCCATTCACCTGGAACTCTGCCCTGGCAGCCCATCCTGGAATGCGCACGTGTAGGACGAAATCTTGGGGTGCTTGCACGCCCACCGTCAACTCGATCTTTCCATCCCACGGGTAATTGCCGGACTGCCGCAGAGTCACCTGCTTGCCTGCTAGGTCAGCCTTAACCTGACCGGCGATGAAGAGATTCACCCACAAACCGTCCGCTGACTCACTGTAGATGTAACGACCGAGAGCCGGCACAAAGCGGGCGATCGTGGTCGGACAGCAGGGTACGCCGAACCAGGGATCGCGCTTGAAGTCGCCACTGCTCGCGAGCGGGGTCACGTAGCAGAAAGTATCTCCCGTTAAGGAAACGCCCGCCGCCACCGCGTTATACAAGGACAGTTCCATTCCGTCTGCGTAGCGCGCGTCACCGGTGAGTTTGAGCATGCGATAGTTCCAGAACACCATTCCCGCCGAAGCGCAAGTCTCCTGATACGCACCTTGGTTGGGCAGGTCATAATCAGCAGTAAAGCCTTCGTTGCGCTCCGAAGGGCCGATGCCCCCGGTCACGTACATGCGGTGATTGGTGACACTGTCATGCAAACTCTCGAGAGCTTCCCACAATCCTGGATCGCCTGTCTCATAAACCAAGTCTGCCATGCCGGAGTAGAGATACATGGCCCGCACGGCATGACCGACGGCCACGCGCTGCTCGCGGACCGGCAACTGATCTTGCGAGTAGCTCGTGTCGAACTTCGCCGGATTGATGAGGAAGAATCGCCGGTAGAAATCCTTAATACTCATCGGGTGGTCCAGCAACTCCACCTTCCTCTCCCCTAATTGTTCGTATTGACGCTCGAAAATCGACGGCTTTTGACCGCGTGAATCGATGAAGTACTCAGCGAGCTGGAGGTAGCGCTTCTCGTGCGTCAGGCGGTAGAGTCTCACCAAGGCCAACTCCACCTCTTCGTGGCCGGGAATGCCGGCCTGCTTGCCGGGTCCGAACGTGGAATCGAGGTGATCGGCGAGCCGCAAGGCCACATCGAGCAAGGAGCGTTTGCCCGTAGCCTGGTGGTGAGCCACAGCCGCCTCGAAGAGCGAACCTGCGCAGAACATTTCGTGATTGAATGCCAGGCTCTTCCACTTCAGGTCCGGGAGTTTCAGTTGAACGTAGGTGTCCAGATAGCCGTCCTTCTGCTGGGCCATCGCGATCTTCGCGATCAACTGGTCCACTTTCGACTCGAGTCCAATGTCGGGGTGCAAAGCGAGGATGTACGAAGCGCCTTCGAGCCATTTGTAGACGTCCGAATCGGCCCACCAAGGTCCACCGAAACTGGCCTGCGCCTTGCCGGCGGCAATATCGAAATTTCGGATGCACCCGGTCGCTTCGAGCTCCTTGTAGACATGATCGAGGGTTCGGGTGCGATTGACCTCCAGGCGCGGCGACCAGAAAGCATCCTGAATCTGAACGGCAGTGAGGGGCAGTTCACGAAGCCTCGAACCCGTGGAAAGCAACGCCACGTTGCCGTTTGCTGCGTCGTGATTGCCCCCGGTTCTGCCCGCGAGGGGCGCAGCCAATAACCCGAGCAGACTAGTAACAGTCAGGAGTGACTTCGCGTTTGAGTTGAGCATTATGTTGAGCACCTCAGCGTTTGACGCCGCTGCGCGGAAAGGCTCCGAACGTGTGAAAAAACTCGGAGCCTGTCATCCTGGGCGCAGCGAAGGATCTCCGCAGTCGGTTTTGATCCCGGCGCTTACGCACAACGCGGAGATCCTTCGCTGCGCCCGGGATGACAGGGGAAACACATCATCCCGGTCATTCTACTCGAATCGAAGAACCGTCTCAAGCATGATCTGCAAACGCTTACAGGCACGTCGGCTTCCCCAATCTCGCCAACTGAGCGCGCTTGACTTCTTCGCCGGACCCGTATAAGCTGGCCCGCGACTTGAGGTTCTACTCTGCACGCCCCGAGCCTTGAAAGTGAAGTTGGGTTGGGTCATCATATCGCGTTAAGCGCTTACAGCTTTAGTTTTTGCTCGCTTCATCCGCTTCGAACGTCGCCACTTTATTGTCACGAAAGGAGGCCAGAATGGATTACTTCTCCAGACGCCGATTTCTCGGCAGCACCCTGATGGCAGGTGCTTCGCTAGCAGCAGACTCTTCCTGGTTGGTGCGCGCCGCTAAAGCGGCGCAGGATACTTCCGGCGCGGGGCGCGTCACCATCGATCCGGACCGTTGCATTTCTACGTTGGACCGCAATCTCTTCGGGTCTTTTATCGAACACCTGGGTCGTGCTGTTTATGAAGGGATCTACGACCCTGGTTCAAAGTTCGCTGATCCGAACGGATTCCGAACAGATGTTCTGAAGGAGGTCAAGGCATTGGGTGTTCCGATCATTCGCTATCCCGGGGGGAATTTCGTCTCCGGCTATAACTGGCTTGACGGAGTGGGACCCAAAAAGGACCGCCCACGCGTGCTCGACCGCGCCTGGAACACTACCGAGACCAACCAGTTCGGCATCAACGAGTATGTGACGTGGTGCCGCGCCGTGGGGACGGAACCCCTCATCGGCACCAACTTCGGCACCGGCACACCCGAGACGACGGTCGCCCTGCTCGAGTACTGCAACGCAGACAAGGGGACCAAGTGGAGCGAGCTGCGCCGCGCTCACGGATTCGAGAAGCCTCACGGCATTAAGTACTGGTGCCTCGGGAATGAGATGGACGGGCCATGGCAAATCGGGCATATTCCCGCCCTTCAGTACGGCATTAAAGCGCGGGATGCCGCGCGCCAGATGCGAGTGGTCGATCCTTCGGTAAAGCTCATCGCATGTGGATCGAGCGGTCCCTTTATGCCAACTTACTTGGAGTGGGATCAGCAGACACTGGAGCAATGCTACGAGGAGGTCGACGCCATATCCCTTCACCGCTACTTCGGCAACGACGAGGAAACCGGAGGGGATACCACCAGGTATCTGGCCATGAATCTCGACATGGACCGCCAAATCCAGGAGATCGTGGACGTATGCGACCTGGTGCGGGGCCGCATGAGATCCAGTAAGACGCTGTGGCTGTCCTTCGACGAGTGGAACGTGTGGTATCGGGCCCGCAGCGGAAAGGCCGTGGATGGTGAAAGGCAGGTAGCTCCGCATCTGTTGGAGGAGATTTACAACCTCGAAGACGCCCTGCTCGTGGGCGGATTGCTGAATACCTTGATTCGCCGGTCCGATCGTGTACGCGTGGCCTGCTTGGCACAGTTGGTAAATGTGATCGCACCAATCATGACCAACCAAAATGGCCTGTTCCGGCAAACGATCTATTATCCGTACTCTTGGGCTCTGCAATATGCCCGCGGAAAGACGCTCGAGTTGGCGGTGGCCTCACCCGTTTACGAGATTACTGCCTCAGAACGGACGCGGTTCCGAGGCGCTGCCAGCCTCTCCGTGCCCTTCCTCGACGTCGCCGGAACTATCGATCTTGACAACAAGGCTGCCACTTTGTTCATCTTGAACCGGGACTTGCAGCAGGCTCGCGACCTGCTCTTGGTTTGGCACCAGGCGACGCCCACGCACGTGAATACCTGCCAGGTGTTGACGGGCTCCGACCTCAAGGCCGCGAATAGCTTTGACGCGCCTGACCGGGTCGCTCCGAAACCCCTCGACCCTCCGCAGGTGGGCTCCAAGATGGCCTTGCAAGTCCCGGCGCGATCCTATACTGTCTTGAACCTCGTGCTGGCGTAGGTAAAACGAGTTGATTGTCGAGAGTTCAGGGTCTGCGTGGGGATCGTGTCAGTCTCCGGGCAAAAGCGACGCTGCCGCCTGGTCTCCAGGAGCTTCATCCGACCCTGAGCGGAGCGAAGGGGAGGAATCTCGCCTTGATCCATTCTCCGCGATCCCCCGAAGCAGAGCGAGATTCCTCGCTGCGCTCGGAATGACAGCGAACAAGCAGACGTTTCTGGTGAACAATGGACAGCAACCAACTTCTCTGGAGCAAAACATGAGATCTCTGACTTGCACTTACTATTTGCTCTTCGTGCTCGCCATCGTTGGCGCTGCATGGGGTGCTGCGGACAAGCCCAATTCGGGCATTAAAAGGAGGATATTCGGAAAAATGGCAGACGGAAAACCAATTGACCTCTACACCCTGACCAACAACCAGGGAATGCGAGTTGCCATCGCGAACTACGGTGGGGTAGTGGTTTCAATCGTGGTACCTGACCGCAACGGTAAGCCGGGCGATGTCGTGCTCGGCTTCGATAATCTCGATGATTACCTGGGCAAGCAGCCGTATTTTGGGGCACTCGTCGGACGTTACGCAAACCGCATCGGGAATGCCAGGTTCAAACTGCACGGCGTCGAATACAAATTACCTGCCAACGATGGCCCAAACACCCTGCACGGCGGCATACAGGGCTTCGACAAGCGGGTGTGGATCGCTCGGGCGATCCCTGGTGAGCACCCCGCAGTGGAGTTGACTTACCTCAGCAAGGACGGCGAAGAGGGCTACCCCGGCAACCTGCGCGCCAAAGTGGTCTACTCACTTTCGGAAGATAATGCGCTCAGAATTGATTACACAGCAACGACCGACAAAGACACGGTGGTGAACCTCACGAACCATTCCTACTTCAATCTCGCCGGCGAAGGCAAGGGCGACATCCTGAAGCACGAAATAATGATCAACGCCGACCGCTTCACTCCTATTGACAGTACGCTGATTCCGACGGGCGAGCTTCGCAAGGTCGACAGTACTCCTTTTGATTTCCGAAAGCTGGCGGCGATCGGTGCGCGGATTGATGCGGACGACGAGCAAACCAAATTTGGCAAAGGCTATGACCATAATTTCGTTTTGAACCGCTCTGGCGCCGGCCTCAGCCTCGCTGCTCGAGTCACCGATCCTGAATCGGGGCGCGTACTGGAGGTGCTGACGACTCAGCCGGGGCTACAATTCTATACGGGTAATTTCTTGGACGGCAGGGTTCACGGAAAGAGCGGTAAGTCATATGGCCGCCGCTCTGCGTTCTGTCTGGAGACGCAGCACTTTCCTGATTCTCCGAACAAGCCGAGCTTTCCATCGACCGTGCTCAGGCCCGGCGAGACATTTCGCGAGAGCACCGTCTACAGGTTCTCCACCAGCAAGTAAGCAGCGTCTCGTTTAACTCGGGAGCCCGCTGGCGGGCGCTGCCTTGGGCAAAGGATGGTTTTGGTCAAGTTGTCCTGCTCGGAGGTATCGCTGAGGATCACGGACCCGGGCAATGGCGTCAAGCTTCCTGAGCTTTCGCTTGGTGATCCCTATTGACGACAGCACGGAACCGACTGATGCCGTGTGGGGAGACCCAGATCGGGTGGACGGAGGACCGGGAGTAAAGCGCTGGAACAGGTTCATTTTTCTCCCTCGGGACGAACCGTACCTCGGCGCACTCCCGGACCTCGGCGGGATGAGTCTCCCCGTAAGCTTCCCACGCGGCTTGCGGCGTCGCCAGCATGGCTGATACCCCCGCATCCCTTCATAGGTGGGCAGCGCCTCCTGCTTGTGGCTTGCGATAATGGTGGCGTCCTGATCGACCGTGGCGATGCGCCAGCCGGGACGGCGCTCCCCGCAGTGCTGCACCAAATCCCGGGTCACTCGTCCCAACCCCTCCAGCGGCGGCGCCTCGAACTCCACGACGTAATTATAGTAAGATTCGCATGAGTTTATCCCCGGAAGAGGCGACCTATGTTTAGGGCGATAGCATTTTTCGTTGCAATAACTGGGTCTTTTCCTTTGATTGCCGCCGAGCCCATACTGAGTCGGGCTGATGAGGCCTTTCTTCGGGAACAGGCACAGCGAATCGTAAATTCGGCCCGTTTGCCGGCCGGACAATGGCCTGCCAAGTGGCACAACACAACTCCCTATGCTGTCCACGTTCCCGGCGGAAACATGGGGTATCCCGCATTCTGGGTTCGTGATGCTGTTATGATGCTCGGGGGAGATTTTATCCCGCCCGAGGAACTCGAGGGTTGGATTCGACTCATCTCCGGAACGCTGAAAGGGCCTGAAGATTGGCAGGTCAGGCCCGGTGTGATTGTCCCCGCCTTTGCGATTCCAGATCATATAAACTTTGATGGGAAGCCCACTTTCTATCCAGGCAATTACGAGACCGGTGACAAACAAGGAGGCCCACCGTGGGGCAAGTATCCACCCCTGGATGATAACTTCTACTTTATCCACGCAGTCTATGAGCACTGGAAGTTAACAGGCAGCCTGCGCCTTTTCCATTCTCTGGTGAGGACCTCTTTTGGTGAAGTCAGACTGGCAGATCTCTGTGAAAAGGCGTATCAAGAGGCACCGAGTGATCAGGCTACCGGGTTGGTAGTGGCTGGCGACGTGGATAAGGACAACGCCAAAGATTGGGGCTTCTGCGACGGGGAATTCAAGAGCGGAAAGTTGCTGTTTCCCTCTGTTCTTAAGTTCGTTGCAGCAAAATACCTCGCGGAGGTTCTTGAGGCTTCCAGCCAACGCGCGAAATCTGAAAGCTACCGCGCCGATGCAGCCAGAATCCAACGCGCCCTCTCCAGCACCTTCTTTCATTTTTCTGAAAAGGAAGGCATTGGGTGGCTTCATTCAGCCACGGGTGTTGGCGATCAACCTGATGTCTGGGGAAGCGCTTTCGCCATCTCCACTGGGGCCGTGGAGACTTTAACCGCCGAGGAGGTAGGTCATGCTCTGGTCCGGGCTTTTCGAGAGAAGACCGCTGTCCGAGAGGGTTGCGTGAGACAAATACTGACTACCGATCCGGTTAATAAAGGCGGCTGGCAGCTTTCGATCTCGAAGCTGGGGACATATCAAAACGGGGGCTACTGGGGAACACCAACCGGCTGGTATATCTCTGCCATCTACAAAGTTGACCCGCAAGCCGCCGCGAATATGGCGAGGGACTATATTCAATTCTTGAGAAACCACATGCGAGCAGACGGGATGACGCAAGCTTGGGAGTGGTTCAACCCCGACACGGGCGAAAATGCTAACCCTCTTTACGTAGCCACCATCGCACTCCCGTACATTGTCCTCAAGAATGCCGGCCTGCTGAACGCTCATTGAGCGAAGCTTGAAGTGGGAAAAACCAGAAGTAGCAAGGGAACGCGCCGATTGGAAGCCATTGCAAAAGAGTCAGTTCACCAAGGAGGTGACACTATGGATTTGGGTCTAAACGGCAAAACCGCAATTGTGACGGGAGGTGGGTCAGGGATCGGCAAGGCTATCTGTTTTGCGCTGGCGAACGAGGGAAGTCAAGTGGTCGTGGTTGACGTTTACCTGGACCGCGCCGAAACGGTGGCGCGGGAAATTGTGAAACAAGGCGCAAAAGCCATCGCGGTCACGGCGGACGTTTCTCTCGCCTGCGATGTGGATCGTATGGTCAAGCGGGTGCTTCAAGAACGGAGTAGCGTTGATATTCTGATCAACAATGCGGGAATCATTCTCCAAGCTCAAGCGATTGAGATGTCGGAAGAGCAGTGGAAGAAGATTCTGACCAACAACCTCACCAGTTGTTTTCTGTGTTCGCAGGCGGTCGCCAAGCAGATGATCAAACAGGGAAGCGGGGGACGCATTGTGAACATCTCCTCAATCCACGCGGCCCTTTCGGAGCCCTCCGCCAGCGCATATACCGCTGCCAAAGGTGGAATGGAGGCCTTCTCGCGCACGCTGGCCACGGAGCTGGCCCCCCATAAGATCACGGTCAACTGCGTGCGGCCGGGCGCCACTTACACTGAACTCACAATCCCGATGTACACTGAGTCAGTGAAGAGGGCCCTCTTCATGCGCATTCCGCTCCGGGAAATTGCCGAAGCCTCGTGGATCGCGGATGGGGTGGCCTTTCTCGCCTCGGCGAGGGCGCGGTACATTACGGGCCAGATTCTGGCGGTCGACGGCGGGTATCTCATGGATGGCAGCCTGCCAGGAGCCGAGTACTGGAAATGAGCGCAAGCCTCGTGCCCGTTTTGGTTGCGAACCGGGAATCTCGGAAACGAGACTGAAATTGAATTCTATGTGGCGGCGACAATCCCAATGAAGGAAGCAGTCAAATTTGAGGTCCATTAAAGTGTATGATCCGTAAGGCAGAAGTTCAAAAAAGAACTTCCGGCTTGTATTTCTTCCCAGATCAAACATCGAGGATCAGGACATGTCTGAGACTTCCGCTTCATCGCGGCATGATTATAGGAGCCATTCGGGATTATTGACCTGTGTGGCATTACTCCTTTTTACGCTTGTGTATTTTTGGAGGTCGATTTTACTTGCCAAAACGACAGCGCTTGATGTGGACGAAGTATTCATCACGTGGATAGTGCGCTTCTTCCCTGCTGGAAAGGTCTTCGATGCATTGAAGATGGGACTTGATTCGAAGGCGCCGGGATATTACTGGCTACTCGATGGATTTGCTACTGTATTTGGCCAGACCACACTTGCCCTCCGGCTGCCTTCCATTCTCGGCTTCTACGTATTCGCGCTTTCGGTTTTCCAAGTACTGCGCAAGTTCGTAGAGTGGCAGATCGCAGTCTGCGCAGTGTTCTTTACATGCCTTACGGGAGCAGCTTATGCGAGCACACTGATCCAGCCTTACGCGCTGGTTTTGGGCTGCTTCGGCGTGGCGGCTGCCGGGTGGGTGGATTTTCCGTCCAGCCGTCATCGCAGACTGTGTGGCCTATTAACCGTTCTGGCTCTGGCAATCGCGCTCAGCGTTCACTTCCTTGCCATATATCTTGTTGTGGCGCTCGGCATCGCAGAGTTGATTCGCTCCTGGTGCGACCGAAAAATACAGGGGGGCTACTGGTTGTGCCTGGCAGCGAGTTCCGCGACCTTGCTGCTGTGGCTTCCTGTGATTGCCCCCATCTTCAGGATGACCCATTCCAGCATCAAGGCACCTGGCTTTTATGCACCGCCCACCGTTTGGCGACTGTTTGGGCTCTTCATGGGTCTTCTCCGCGGCAATGACTTCGAGCAAGTGGACCTTATTCTCGCGCTGTTACTGATCCCACTGATGTTGGTGGCAGCGCGAAGCGGCTGGAGTTGGTTGGCTGCTCCTTTCAGTGTCCCGTCCACTGGGCGTGAAGCTGACCTTCGTGACCTCGATATTCTTACCTTCGCCGCATTGGCGTTGCCCTTCATCACGTTTGCGTTTTCTGTTCTGGTAACGGGCTCGTTCAACATGAGATATTTTCTTGCCGCAGTGCTTGGACTCATTCTGCTGGCGGCCAGAGGACTGCATGCGCTTCGCGATGGTGTGCAACTGGCTGGCCTGCTGCTGGCGTTGACTGTTGGCTGGGTTGCTATCGGGTGGGCTAACGACATGGTTATGCCTGTATATGATCCGCGTATTGCCCTGATACGGCACGCTCCAGAACAGCTTCCGGTGGTGCTGCCATCGGCTACCGATTTTTTCAGCCTGAGTGAGGCCGCTCCGCCCGATTTGCGTAGCCACATCGCCTTCGTCGGGATGCCCGGAGGCCTGTCAAGCCCGGACCCGGAGCCGGAACTATTGGCCCGGAATTGGAAAGCCGCCATCCCCAGCTTGGCTGTCTACACAGGGGACCAATGGTTTGAGAAAACGAAGGTGTTCTATGTGCTGTATACGTCAGACCCGCGGGAGGGCCTGACAGATTGGCTGCTTGCACACGCGCAAACACAGATCATTGCCCACGCGGGCTCGATTTGGCTGTTGCGCGTCGATGTCTCCAATATGAACCTGAGATGAAGAAATAGAGAAACCAACTGATGAACCTTCGCCTGCAGTTGATTATCGACTATTACTTCGGAGGTTTTCTCCACTTCCTGTTAAAGCCGTTCGTCATGCTGGCAGGCAGGATACTGCGCCGGGACCACGACCTGAAGAAATGCAGGTCGGTGACGGTAATCAAAATGCTCGGCGGTGGAAGTCTGACGATTGCGTATCCTGCGCTTGTTGCCATCAAACAGACGCCCACGGTCGAGCGCCTCCGTCTGCTCACCACTCCTGCCGTGAAGCCCTTTGCCGAGGCCCTCGGGGTTTTCGACGAGATCATCGTGATCCGCGTCAAGTCTCCGTTACAGCTCTTCGCGGACTCATTGAGTGCGATCCGCAAACTCTTTCTGTGCGATGCAATTGTGGATCTGGAGATCCACAGTCGTTTAACGACGGTTTTGGGGCTTGCCACGTGCGCCCGTAACCGGGTGGGTTTCTACACGCGGGACTCGTTCTGGCGAAAGAATCTCTCGACCCATTTGCTGTTCTGTAATACCACAAGCGGCATTTACAACTTCTACGACCAGATAGCTAGCCTTTTTGATGCTCAGGTTCTGGCTTTTAGCCACTACCAACAAATGTTCAGGCGTTTTATCGGAACTCCTGAACAGACCATGGAAGACGCAACGCTGAAGATCGCCATCGCGCCATGCGTCTCAGATCTGGGGAAAGAAAGGATGCTGCAACTTGAGGAGTGGATACTCATCCTGGGACGCCACATTAGCCGGGCGCCACGCGGACAGAAAGTTGTGGTGGCGCTGTACGGAGCGCCCGGGGACCGCGCCCGGCTCGACGTAATGGCTGAAGCGATGGAGAAAGCGTTTCCTGGCATCTCGGTGGCAAACCGAGCCGGCAAGACGATTCTCATTGAGTCCGTCCGGGAAATCTCCCGCATGTATGAAGTTATCTGTATCGACTCTGCGCTGATGCACTACAGCCGCTTGCTGGGCTTGCCTACAACATCGTTCTGGGGACCCACAGCCCCGGAATCGCGGCTGCGTCCGTGGCCCGGCGGACGAGAAGAAGTTCATTATTTCAAGTTGCCGTGTTCCCCCTGCGTTCACCTTACGAATGTTGCTCCCTGCCTGGGAAACAACATCTGCATGCGTCTCGCCGTCAATCCCGATTTGCCCCTGAAGACGAATCCTGCCTGGCTTGTGGCTGACGATGTCAAGACCCGCTTTACGCGGAAGAGCGCCCCGTAAGGAGTGGGCGCGACGCGCCACTGGCCTTACCTGCTGGACACTTGAACTTCCCCGATGAGCTGATGGAGGCCGCTTCGCGTATGGGACAGCCCGCCCCGCCCTGCTGCCGGCGACCTCTTCTCACCCTGCTTGGTTAAGCCGGTGTGATTAGTCCAAAAAGCTCGTTGACATAGGCGTTATTCAGCCTATAGTGCAGGTCAGTCCCAATCCGAAATTCATCGTCAGGAGATTGCTATGGAAAAGCTGATCGCCCGTTCGAGTTACTGGCTGGGAATCGCTTGCTTGATTATCGCCGTGATCTGGAGGATCGTGAACATCTTCTGGTCTTGGCATTCGTCGGCCTCCACCCCCGGACCCATCCTCGGACATTTGGCATTTTTGCACGCCAGTATCTTGTTTCTTGTTGCGACCATTGCCACCGTGGGTTACGCTTGGCTCAATTCGCAGAAGCCTTAAATGCACAACGCCGAAATACAGTCTGGATGGACTTTCGACACTGTCATGGGTTAGTTTAGCCCGGGCCGCAAGAACCCGCGAGAAATCCCTCGCGCAATGCCCTCCCTCGCGATTGCGCAGGAGTCGCAACTAGGACGGAGTGGCCCGGCGAGAATGTTAGACCTCGTAAAACACCCGCGAGGGTGAAAGCACGCCGTCTTGCCGGGCAAGGGGGATTCGCCCTGCCCACTTCCTTCCGGGGCGCCCCGGGGCGGTTCTGCGCGCCGGCGCGCCAGCCTATTCGACTTCCTCGCGCTCGCAGAGTTGGCGAAGATATCCTCATCCTGGTACTCCTGTACTATATGTCCAATCCACCACCCCTGTTACAAATTGCCTTATTGGGTGCAGCTTGTGGTGCGAAGACACTCCCTATGGAGGGCACGTATGAGTAAGTTCATCGCGGTTGCAGCTTGGTGGGCGAGTCTGGTATTTACGTCCGTGGGGTTCGCAGGGCTTCTGGTCAAGGCCACTGTTATGGGGACGCTTGCCAAGAATCTCCTGGCCTTGAGCTATTGTAGCGTTGTTATTGTGGCGTTGCTTCTCAATCGGGCCAGTGTTTCATTAAAAGCTGCGCACGTTCTTGAGCTGCCTTCCAGGCTGATGCCAGCGGCAATCCCTTTGCTCTATTGGGTGGTCTTCGTTCAAAGAAAGTTTCGCCATGAGGCCCGCCTCCTCCTCCACCTATAGGCTTGCAGGAATCCGGTTACCACCACGCAGAATTCGCCACGCCGCCTGCGGTTAGACACCGCCGCCCCTGCACCCTTCCCGTCAGGGCGGTGCGCCAAGGGCTCCAAATTGGCAACGAGGAAATCTGAATGATGCTAAGTCACGTAATGTGGAGAAGACATCGCGGCGACGCTTCACTCCTCGCGCAGCAGTTTCAAAGGATCCGCCGACAGCGCGCGTTGCGCTGGAATCCACGTAGCCAGTAGCCCCAGCAACAACATAGCTAGAACAACGCCGGCCAAGACCAGCGGATCGCGTGGAGTTGCCTGATACACGATGAAAGCCAGCACCCGGGCCGCCAGAATTCCCAGGAGCAATCCTGCCGCCGAACCCAAAGCCAGCAATTTAAATGGCCGTCCCAACGCTGCTTGTAACACTTCCTTACGCTGGGCGCCGAGGGCCATACGAATTCCCAACTCCCACAGCCGCTTGCTGACCGAGTACGCAGCCATTCCAAAGATACCCGTGATAGACAGCATGGCGCCCATCACGCCCAGCACACCCAGCGCCACCGTCGCCATACGCGGGCCAAATAGAGCGGTGTCCATTTGCTTGTTCCACTTTTGGATGAAAGAAGGCAGCCCTGCATCCAAGTCCCGCAGTTTACTCTTTATCGCTGCCGCTAGTTGCTGCGGATCACGGTTTGAGCGCACCACCATCCAGGTTTCACTCGAGGGCGATTGCAGGATGGGGAGAAACATCGCCGGCTGTGGATCTTCGGCGAGGTTCGGCGTATATTTTCCGTCTTGTACAATACCCACCACTTGGGTGCGCGTTCCATCACGCCTCTTGAAATATCGGCCCAGGGCGTTTGCCACGGAGCCAAAGATCTTGCGCGCAAACTCCTGGTTGACCACGGCCACGCGCGGCCCATTTTGGTCGTCATGCCACGTGATGTCTCTGCCCGCCAACAAGGCTGTGCCCGCCGCATGGAAGTATTCGGGAGAGATGCTGTACATTACGGGACGAGCCGCGGCATTCGATGGCCTCAGATCTGTCGTTTCGTCGGTAAAGACAATCGGGGTGATCCACATTATAGCTGTTGGTGGGTACTGACCCACCAATCCCACGGACTTCACCCCAGGAATCGTCTCCATAGCATCGATCATGCGCCTTTGCATTGCGGGTACTCCGTCGCCACGGTAACCCGCCATACTCAGATCCGTATCTACCAGCATGGCGTTCTGCGGCTCAAAACCGAAATTGCTGTGCAGCGAGCGCGCCAGTCCCCGCACGGCAACGAACGAAGAAGTCACCAGCACCGCACAAATCGCAATTTGTACGGCAAGCAAAAGGTCGCGGACTGAAATCCGCCGCCCCACCGTGCGGGTTGATCCCGACTTGATGATCCCATAAGGATCAGTGCGGAGTATCTGCCTCACTGGGACGGCGCCAAAGAGGAATCCACTCGCTAAACTCAACAGCAAAGCGACTCCATAGACATTGGCGTCCGGGTTCACAGGCACATTAATGGGAAATTGGGGCAAAGGCTGCCACACGCTCAGCCCGCGCAACAGCACGACGCTGCCCGCTAGTCCGACCGTACCTCCCATCAGTGAAATCATCACCGCTTCGGTAAATAGTTGCCGCAGAATGCGTGTGCGGCTCGATCCAAGCGCGAGGCGCAGAGCAACTTCCCGCGAACGGTCAGCGGCGCGTGCGGCAAACAGACTGCCCAGGTTGGCGCAGGCGGCCACCAGAATCAGCCCGGCCAGCAGCATCAATCCGGTCATGAATGCGCGCAGGGGACGGCCAAGGTAGTCGCCAAGAAGACTTGGACGAGCCAATGTGAAGGTCATTTGACCATCGTCTTTGGGATAGGTCTTTTCCAGATAGGAACCAATCGAGTTCAGATCGGCAATCGCCTGTGCCGGGGTGACTTCCGGCTTCAGATGTCCCATCACCATGAAAATCCAACGGCTAGCGCGCGCGTTCAGGACATTCCTCCCCTCTACCTGCTCCTGGTTCACGATGGGCACAAAGAAATCGGGACTGAAAAACAACAGGGTCCCGTGGAACTCGGGTGGCGTTACGCCGATGATGGTAAACGGATGCTTGTTCAACTGGACGACGCGGCCCACCACGCCACGATCATCCTGAAAACGAGTGTGCCAATAGGCATAGGTGAGCACGACATATGGAGCGCTGTTCGCGCCCTGCTCGTCGGAGGCGTGGAAGAAACGGCCAAGATAGGGCTGAATACCTAATACGTCGAAGTAGTTCCCGCTGGCTTGCTCGACCCAGATTCGGGATGGATTTTCGCCCGTGTCCAGCCCAGCCTGAGCGATGCTATAAGCTGCGAGACCCTGGAAGCTGTGGTTGTGATCGCGCAGATCGAGATAGTCAGGATACGACTCCGGCGCGTCCTTATCGCTCCCGTGCTGGATTCCGTAGAAGCTCTCGGCCCGAGGCACATACTGCGGGTGCAGTATCAATGCATTCAATACGCCAAATACGACGGCGTTGGCGCCTATCGCCAGCGCCAGCGTCAAAACGGCGACAATTGCGAATCCGGGAGACTTGCGCAACACCCGAAGGCTGAAGCGCGCATCCTGTATCAGAATCTCTATAAAATTGCCGCCCAGCGCTTCGCGGCATTCCTCTTTGAACTTCTCCTGGCCGCCGAACTCGATGCGCGCGCGCCGTTCCGCCTCGGCATGATCCAGGCCGGAACGTTCCAGATCATCAGCGCGGTGCTGGATGTGCGAGCGGAGTTCGTCCTCGATCTCCGCGTTTATCTCTGAACGCTGGAAGAGAGTCGCGATGCGGAAGCGCAGCAAATCGACGAGTTTCATGTTTCCTCCGGTTGCTGCGAAAGCGCGGAAGCGATGGCCGCTACGAGCCGATTCCAACTGTCGGTCTCTTCACGCAGACGCCGGCGGCCCGCGGCGGTGAGTTCGTAGAACTTGGCGCGGCGATTGTTCTCCGAGATGCCCCAGCTCGCCTTGAGCAGTCCCTGACGGACGAGGCGAAACAGGCCGGGATAGAGAGCGCCCTGTTCGATCAACAGGGCATTACCGGAGATCTGCCCGATGCGTAGAAGGATGCCGTAACCGTGCAGAGGACCGAGCGAAACCGCCCTCAGAATGAGAAGATCGAGAGTTCCAGGAAGCAACTGAGCTTGGTCATTCATGCGCCCTCCTAAGACAATTAGGAGATTAGCGCAATCTCTCCTAAGCTGTCAAGGAGAAAATCGGTTCTCCGCCGGCTTGCGATTGTCTCGGCAAAGGGATATATAGCAATTTAGCGCCGGAAGCATTTCGCGGCAACGACGGCAACTGGCTCAAGTCGTGGGGCGAGCCTGGCGACGGCTACCCGGGTCGGATCTACAAGCTCAGCTTGGAGGGGAAAGTTTTGGGCGTGCGCGGAGAATCAGGCAAGCAGCTCAAGCAGTTCGGTTGGATCCACGAAATAGCCTGCCCGTCTGAGACCGAACTCTACGTGGCCGAATTGTTGAATTGGCGGGTACTCCGCCCCGCCGACTTCGCGGAAACCCGTTTGAACGAAGCCGCTAGGGGTGGCGGACGCTTCGCGTGCCTCCAAGGGGCGGGGAAGGTCCGCGAAGCGCGGAAGCCAGGCGGGCATGTGGTCTTTGTTGGAATAATTAATGCCATCATCTCCGCCGCCACAGATCCTTCAGTTCGTCGTTCGCCGGCATGTCACGCTCTTCTTTCTTCTTTCTCTTGGGCTCTTGGGGATGGTGATGCTCCAGGTACTCCTTAATATCCAGCTCACCGATGCTCAGGTGGGGCTCGGCGCGAGATTCCGGCGTTTCTTTTTGTAATTCGTGCCCAAGCCGGGCAAAACAGATGTCCGGACCGTCCTGAAACTTCAAACCGTCCGGGCGAAACCCGGCAGCTTGAACCCTGACGGTGAACTCGCGGGCTTCATCGATCGCGTCAATCACGTGAAAAGCATAAATGCGGGAACCAGCGGAACTATCGAAACCTACATATTGAATGTACATTCCCGGATCCTCTCACCCCACGGCTTCTGTCTATGCATGACACTGCTGACGCGGGCGCTTCGCTTCACCATCAGTAGGCGCCTTCACAGACTGAACGTGGTTTCCTCTCCTTCGCAGCAGTAAATGCCGCAGAGAGAATAAGTTGGCGGTGCTCGCCGATCGCACGACCACAGCAAGATAACCGCAATTAGTTCAGCATTGCCGAGGCAAGTCTAAGAGAGGCTCTTCTCGTAAACTAAAATAGGTGAATTCACTTTACTTGTCAAGCTAATTGTGCGAAACTGGAATACGCAACGAGAATTAACCTTTAGCGGTTAATAAAGAGGATGGCTTCCATGGATCTACCTTCAATCCTCAGGCAGCGACTCGAACAGCTAGGACATGAGCAAAGGGATTTGGCGGTTGCTGCCCAAGTCACGGAATCTTATATTTCGCAGTTACTTACCAGGAAAAAGGCGCCTCCCGCCCCTGAGCGGACAGACATCTACGGCAAGATCGAAGAATTCTTGAAGTTCCGACGCGGGGAGCTCATCAAACTGGTTGACGTGCAGCGCCAGGAAGAGTTGAAGCGGAAACTGGCGGACCCACCCGCGCCTTTGTTCAAAGAGGTTCGAGAGCTAGTCCTTCGCAAGTGCAAACTGGGCAAGCAGAAACAAATCAGGACAATCTTCGAAAGACAGCCATTCGGTGAAGTCGAACTTCTGGTCACCCAAAAGCTTCTGGACGTGGTCAAGGGAGTTGCCAGACAAGAACTGGAGAGTGAGAACTGGCTCCGCTTGGTGGGCAGGCTCAACAATCGAAGCTACGAGGAGATGCGGGTGGCGATTCTCGAATTCCTGGATACAGACGTCTTCAATGTGTCGATTGAGAATTGCGTCTCTTTCCTGGATCCCCTGATTGAATCCTGGGACATTGACCTTGCAACTTTCAGCCTTGAGATCGTTCTGAACCGCAGAGTGGCCCCTGGTCAGCCTAAGAAGTTCGCGTTTGTTGAGAAGCAATCTGAAACTGCCTGCGAGGAAGCGCCGGGGCTGAAGGAATTCTTTCAAGATGCTTCCCTCAGTGCTGGTGCTACCGAAGAGGAGATCGCGTTCTTGAAGAGTCTGAGGTTTAGAGGAAGACATCCCACCCCACTCTTTTACTACCGTGAATTGCAGAACCTTCGCGATCCCTTGCATTTCCGCGGTCCGGCGTTGGGGGAAGGAGCCGCCGTGCCAACCAGGCATGCCCGCTCACCGTCTGCCAAGTGAGCAAATGTGACCAGACTTCAGGCCTCCGATGAGGGATGCTGCTAAAGGGTGGGTAGTCCGAACATATGGAAACAGCACCTCCTACAATCCGAAAGATAGCATTTATCGGTGACTACGTACCGCGCAAGTGCGGCATCGCTACGTTCACATCCGACCTGCTGACTGCCGTGGCCAAGGAATACCCCCAAAGCCACTGTTTTGCCGTGTCGGTCAACGATATCGAGGAAGGTTATGAATATCCTGCCGTAGTCCATTTCGAAATCGTCGAGCAGGATCTTACGTCCTACCAACGTGCGGCAGACTTCATCAACATCAGCAACGTGGACATCGTTTGCGTTCAGCACGAGTTTGGGATTTACGGCGGGCCGGCCGGCCGTCACGTGCTGGCGCTGGTGCGCGAACTGAAGATGCCCGTCGTCACCACGTTTCACACACTCCTGCGCGAGCCGAACGACACACAGCGGCGCGTCATGCAGGAATTGATCGCCCGCTCGACCCGGCTTGTGGTCATGACCGAGCGCGGCCGCC
>Ga0326728_10003433_pt1 | contig 49265 bp, 39 predicted proteins | sample MB3enrmetagenome_FD_207602 | JGI IMG/M metagenome (GOLD analysis project Ga0326728, IMG submission 207602) | Lab enriched peat soil microbial communities from McLean, Ithaca, NY, United States - MB31MN | ecosystem: Environmental > Terrestrial > Soil > Wetlands > Peat | place: USA: New York... | reverse complement strand
AGCTTCAGCACGGCAACAGCTTTGTGCGCATGTGGTCGGCGATTCCCTTTCGCATCACGCATGGGCATTACGCCGTCACGCTCATCACGTCGATGTTCCTCCATGCCAGTTGGATGCACATCCTCGGGAATATGGTGTTTCTGTGGGCCTTCGGGCCGGCGATAGAAGACGTGATGGGCCACTTCGGCTTTCTCTGCTTCTATCTACTGGGCGGCGTGGGAGCCATGCTGGCGCAGGTGCTGGGCGATGCAAACTCGCATATTCCCTGCCTGGGAGCGAGTGGAGCGATTGCGGCGGTAATGGGCGTGTTCATCGTGACTTTTCCGAAAGACCGCATCCGGACACTGCTCTTTATCTTGATCTTCATCCGCATCACCTACATTCCGGCGGTGTTGCTGATCGGGTTCTGGTTCCTGACGCAGGTGTTCGACTTTGGCGTGGTGGCCGAGGCGCGTACAGGCGGCGTGGCGTACCTGGCGCACATCGCCGGGTTCCTGTTCGGGGTAGTGCTGGGACGGCTGTTTGTGGACGGCAAACGGCTGGCGTTCAGGCGGCTCTACGGGTGAGCCTGCCGGTCTACTTCGTCTTTGACCGCGTCTCGCCAAGAAAATTCAACCACGCATCCATGCCCGCGCCGGTCTTTGCGCTGACTTCAAAGATGCGAATGCCGGGCCGGATCTCGTTGATGTTCTTAACAGCGAGATCGCGGTTGAAGTCGCAGGCCGCGGCCAGGTCGATCTTGGTAATGATGGCGGCATCGGCGGAGTTGAAGAGCGTGGGGTACTTGAGGGGCTTGTCCTCGCCCTCAGTGACGCTTAATAGAGCCACACGAATGCGCTCGCCCAGGTCGTAGCTCGACGGGCAGACCAGGTTGCCGACGTTTTCGATGAACAGGTAGTCGAGCACGGCGAGATCGCTGTTCGGGCCGAGGGCGTCCCAGCCTTCTAGGTGCTTTGCAATCATCTCGGCGTCGAGATGGCAGATGCCGTGTGTATTGATCTGGCGGACGGGAGCGCCGCTGGCGGCCAGGCGTCGGGCGTCGTTGTCGGTCTCCAGATCGCCGACTAGTGCCGCGGCTCGTGCTCCGCGTGCAAGCAGCTCCCGCAAGGTGCGCTCAAGGAATGTGGTCTTTCCTGTGCCGGGGCTGGAGACGAGGTTGAGCACCAGCACGCCGGCGTCCTCGTAACGCTGCCGGAGAAGGGCAGCCAGTTCGTCGTTTTTCTTGAGGATTCCCTTCCGTAACTCAACGATGCGCGTCGTCATTGTTTCTCCTCGGTTTGGACGAGAGCTGTGGGTACACCAACTTCGTCGGGAGTATCAATCTCGATGGATTCGATCTCAAGCTCGCGGCCCTGGCGGAGGTCGGCGGTGAGGGCGTTGCAGCGGGGGCAGCGGAAGCTCTGTACGCCGATCTCGGAGTCCGCGTTGCAGGCCTCGCAGTGGACCACGACAGGCATGGCGCGAATGACGAGCTTTGCCCCAGCAAGCGGGGTGCCTTCGGTAGAGACGCCCCAGCAGAACTGAAGGGAGTCCTCGACGACAGCGGAGAGAGCGCCGATGCGCAGACGGACCTCGCGGACCTGCGAGCCGGGGTAGGCGGCGGCAGACTCGGTGACAGATTCGACGATGGAGGCCGCGATGGAGAGTTCGTGCATCGAAACTAGATTACGCCTTCGGCGGCCAGATCGAGAGTGCATTCCCTCGGGGGCTGAATACCCGGTTCACTGGTGCGGATTGGATGTACGGCCTGAAGGCCGTACCCTTCAAACCGGGCCCGCGATCCTGAACAGGGATACAGCAAGGCGGAATCGGCGGGGTGTAAACTTTTGGTTCGCGGAGTTCCGCGACCGATTGAGAACCCTATGCGCAAATCGCTGATTTCTGCCCTTCTGAGTGTGTGTTTTCTAGCTCTTCCCGCCGCCTTTGCCCAGAGCGGCATTATCGCGGACGTACCTACATCCGCGGCGGCAAAGCGGCCCATGACCTTCGACGACATGATGCAGATGAAACGGCTGGGTGAGACCGCCGTGTCGCCGGACGGCAAGTGGCTGGTCTACTCCGTGACAACCGTCGATCTGGCGAAGAACTCGCGTACGGCGGAGCTGTGGATTCAGAAGATCGAGGGTGGCGATCCGGTGAAGCTGGCTATGACCAAGCCCGGCGACGGCGGCGTACAGTTTTCGGCTGACGGCAAGCGCATTCTCTTCGTCAGCGACCGCACCGGCGCAAACCAGATCTGGCTCATGGACTTTGACACGGCTACGGGCGCGGTGTCGAACCTGAAGAAGCTGACGAATCTGGACCTCGGTATCGACAACGCGCAGTGGGCGCCGGACGGCAAGTCTATCGTCTTTACCATGCCCGTCTATCCTGACTGCCCGGCGATCGTGCCCGACGACGAGGGCAAGGGCGCGGAGTGCAGCTACGCCCGCGACGAGGCCGCTGCCGACAGCAAGGTGAAGGCACAGATATTTACTCATCTTCTCTACCGCCACTGGAACCACTTCGTCGGCGACAAGAGGTCCCACCTCTTTTTAGTTTCGGTTGAGAGTGGTGGCGTAAGAGACCTCAACCCCAACGACAAGTTTGACGTGCCGCCGTACTCGGTGGGCGGCGGTGGCGGCTTCGCCATCTCGCCGGACTCGAAGGAGCTGGCCTTTACTGAGAATCTCGACGCCGAGCAAGCTACCTCGACCAACGGCGACATCTTCACGCTCGACCTGACCAACACCAAGGCTAAGCCGGTGAAGGTGAGCGCCTCTCCGGGCGGGGACTGGACCCCGGCCTACTCGCCGGATGGTAAGTACATCGCCTGGCGCTCTCAGGCGCGAAACGGCTACGAGAGCGACAAGTTCCGCCTGATGCTCTATGACCGAACGAAGAAGACCACAAGAGAGCTGATGGCCGGATTTGATCGATGGGTGGACGAGTTTGTATGGCAAGCGCACAGTTCTTCAATTTTTGTTACAAGCAGCTATCAAGGTGAGACGCAGCTCCTGCTGGTGGATATTCCGATGGGAAGCTATTCGGCCTTGGGCGGTACAGAAGGGGAACTTGGCGACCTGAAGCAAACAGCAGACGGAAGCTACCTGATTGCCAGCGCGATGCATGTCACGGCCCCTTCGGAGGTTGTGCTATTTGATATGCGCCGCGCGCATATGGTCACCGACCGTTCTCGCACCTTGGGTAATCTTGGGCACACGATCAATCCAGACCGGCAATACACGAGCGCCATCGTCTTCGACGAATATGCACTGACTCACCTAAACGATGCACTCCTGGCCCAGCTCGACCTATCGAAGATGGAACCCTTCTGGTTCACAGCGAAGGACGGCGTCAAAGTCGAAGGCTTCCTGATCCGGCCGCCGGGGTTCAATGCGACGAAGAAGTATCCGCTCAAGTTCCTCATCCATGGCGGGCCAGAGGGCGACTTCGGCGACTCGTGGAGCTACCGCTGGAACGAGGAGCTGTTCGCGGCCAACGGCTACGTGGTGGTGATGATCAACTTCCGCGGCTCCACCGGCTACGGCCAGGCGTTCACGGAAGGGATCGTCGGCGACTGGGGCGGAAAGCCCTTCACCGACCTGATGACCGGTCTGGACTACGCCGAGGCGCACTACCCGTTCATCGACAAGACGCGGGAGTGCGCTCTGGGGGCGAGCTACGGCGGCTACATGGCCGACTGGATCCTCGGCCACACGGACCGCTTCAAGTGCATCGTGACCCACGACGGAATGTACGACGCCGAGTCGGCCTTTGGGTCAACCGAAGAGCTGTGGTTCAACCAATGGGAGTTCAAGGGCCGGCCGTGGGACTACGTGGGCAAGCCGGACAGCGAGAATCCCTTCCGCAAGTGGTCGCCGATGCTCTCGGCCAAAAACTTCAAGACGCCGACGCTGGTGGTGCACAACCAGCTCGACTACCGGCTCGACGTGAGCCAGGGATACGAACTGTTCACGGCGCTGCAGTTGCAGGGCGTTCCGAGCAAGATGCTTTACTTCCCCGACGAGGGCCACTGGGTGCTGAAGCCGCAGAACTCGCAGCTTTGGTGGAAGACGGTGAACGACTGGGTGGATGAGTGGACGAAGCCAGCTTCTAGCCGCTAGCTACTAGCTGCTAGCTTGTTCAACGGTGCAGCAACCATCTGTAGGGAAGAAATGGCTTGGAGCTAGAGGCTAGGAGCTAAAAACTGCCTTTCGGTCGCAAACCCGGTAAGCCCCGCGAGTTTCTCAACGAGACCGGGCTCTACGACTACGCGGTGAAGGCCCTTGGCCGGCGGATGAGGACCGAGGTTGAGCTCCGGCGGAAGATGCGCGAGCGCGTCGAGCCGGGCGAGCACGGCGAGGCGGTGGTTTCCGCGGTTGTGGTCCGGCTCAAAGAGTACGGTTACCTCAACGACCAGGCCTTTGCCGAGACCTACGCCAGGCTCCGCCACCAGAACGAGAAGCTGGGCGAGCGGCGGGTGCGGCAGGACCTGAAGCAAAAGGGCGTACATCAGGACGTGATCGACGAGACCGTTACCGCCCGATACCAGGAGACGAACGAAGAGGCACTGGCGCGGGAACACCTGGAGCGGAAACGGATCGGCAAGCCCGCCAATGAGAAAGAGGCGGCGCGAGTGATGCGGCGGCTGGTGGCGGCGGGGTTCTCAACGGGGACGATCTACAAGATTCTGCGCCGGTGGGAGGTTCCCGAAGAGGCACTCATGGCGCTTGAACATATCGACGACGAGCCGCCGGAGGAGTAGGCGCTGGGCTTGCGAGCCGATCCGGCTGAGATGGGCCAAGTAGAATAAAAGACGTGACGAACGAAGTCTCGCCGATCATTCTTGCCGAAAACCTTACCAAGGTCTACTCCGCCGGGCGGATTGAAGTGGCCGCGGTGCGCGGCATCTCGCTCTCGGTCCAACCGGGGGAGTTTGTGGCCATTGTGGGCCCTTCTGGTTCGGGTAAGTCCACTCTTTTCTATCTATTGGGCGGGCTTACGCGGGCCACCAGCGGGCGCATCTCGATCGACGGAATCGACTTTGCGACGCTGAGCGACTCCGAGCGCACGAAGCTGCGCCGCCACCGGATCGGCTTTGTCTTCCAGCGCTTTAACCTGCTGCCGACGCTCACGGCGATGGGCAACATCGAGATTGCCTACACCGTGAGCGGGCGCAAGGAACCGATGGACCGCACCTATCTCGACCATCTTGGCGACATGCTCTCGATTACGGGGCGGCTTCATCACCGGCCAAATGAATTGAGCGGCGGCGAACAGCAGCGGGTGGCGATTGCGCGGGCGCTGATCACGCGTCCGGCAATTGTGCTGGCCGACGAGCCCACAGGGAACCTGGACACGAAGAACTCCGACGCGGTGTTGCAGATGCTGGCGCGGTCGAACCGTGAGCTGGGCCAGACTACGCTGATGATCACGCATAACCCGGAGGCCGCGGCGGTGGCCGGACGCATTGTTTACATGCGGGACGGGCAGATATTGCGCGAGGAGAAAGGGTCGCTCAGCGCCTGAGGCGCGCGCAGAAGCTGCCGCGGGGGGTTTGACCCACCGGGGGCCGGACGGTATACTCAATCTTGCCCTGATGAGTTTTCGGGTCGATCCTGAGCGCCGATTATCGGCCGGCAGTGACCGCCTGAGAACGAATAAGGAAGCGGGAGTAGCTCAGTGGTAGAGCATCGCCTTGCCAAGGCGAGGGTCGCGAGTTCAAATCTCGTCTCCCGCTCCAAACAGCACCGCGAGACATAAGAAAGCGGAAAGCAGTTTGGAACGACCCCCAGCTTCGACCGTCGGTTGAGGCGGCCACCCAGGGGCGCGGTACCCAAGTGGTAAGGGAGAGGTCTGCAAAACCTTTATGCGCCGGTTCGATCCCGGCCCGCGCCTCCAAGATTTCCAATTTCATTTGATAAGATGCGCAAGACCGGGCCGGCTGCTGTGCGCTTCAGCGGGCGCAGGCCAGCGCATCATCGAGCATTGCGACCGGATGATCGGGCCGGAAGGCGATGCGCGGCAACAGGATCGGATCGTGCCTCCGGCGATTCACGCCCTGCGTGGTGGTGAATGCGGCCGAGTAGCCGGCTTCTCGAACCAGAGAAACTACCTCCGGGCTCAGATCCTCCGGCTGGCCGTTGGGGTAGGCGAAGAAATCCACATCGGAACCAAGCTTGCGGGAGATTCGCTCCCTGCACCCGGCGATTTCATCGCGGAGTGCAAACGGATCCTCAAGGCGGGACAGGATGGGATGGTTTGCCGTGTGGGCTCCAACGGAGACCAGCTCGTGGGAAGCGATCGTCCGCAGCGTCTCCCAGCTCATTCCCTGCCAGGGATCAACTGGGGCAGCGGACGGGCCGATCTCCGCGGCGAGTTCGATGGCGTCTACAAAGGCATCAACCACTGACGAGGGCATGCGCTTGGCCTCGGCAAGGGCGCGACGAAGAGATGCCTGCTTCTCGTTGTTTGAGCCGGCGGCATAGCTTCGGGATGGGCCCCACGGCCCGTCTGAAATTGAGAGCTTGCCGCGCCGGGTGCAGGCAAAGGCATACTCGACGCGGTCATACCAAAGCCAATGTCCATCGATCAGCCTCTCGCAGACGAACACGGTGCTCGGAATCTCAAACTTGAGAAAGCACTCAACACCAGACTCGGCATAGTCGGCGTATCCGTCATCCACTGTGACCGCGATAGCATTTCGAGGCAGGGGCTCTCCGTTCTGAAGGCGCGCGATCGCATCGCTGAGCGCCATCGGCCGATAGCGGCTGCTGAGAAGAGCACACTGCTCATGGAGGGACTTCATGTGCTGCGAGGGAAAGTGATGGTAAAGCAGGATGCGCAGGCCATGGCCCCGGATGGCAGTATTCAGCAAACCCGCGGCGCGCCTGGCCAAGACCCACGTAGCCGTCGATCGGACTCGAATCATTCCGGTGAGCCTCTGAGACTCAGGAACGCTGCCTTGAACTCACCCAGCGCGTCTTCAACGGCCTTGTGCCGGCCTATGAATGCGGTTAATTCGATATAGATTGCGCAGGCGAAGGCGCCTAAGATCGCAAAGAGCACCACGATCAACGCTCGCCGGGGAGAAGACTTCAGCTCCGGGACAACTGCCGGCTCAACGACGTCGACGATCGCCGAGTCCTTGGCTTCGTCGAGTTTGGCAGCGTCATACTGCTTGAGGAGAAGGTCGAGCAGCGCTTGCCGGTACTGCATTTCGTGCTGGGCTTCGATGTAATCGAGACTTGCGCCGGCAAGATTCTGAAGCCCCATGGACTTGAAGGTTCCATTCTTGTCCATGCGGTCGGCCATCGATTGCAGAGAGGCCAATTCACTCTTGAGAACCTGAATGGTGGGGCTGTTATCCGTCAGCGAGAGGCGCGCGGCTTCCAACTCCATCTGCTTTCCGGCGATCTCGGCCCTCAGAGTGGATGCGCCCTGAATCACAGCGCGGGATTGGGCCTCGGGAACGATCACGCCCCTGGCCGTCTGAACATCCCGGAATGCAACCTCTGCCTTCGCCAACTCTTCCCTGGCTTCCTTCAGTTGCCCTTCATAGAAGGTTCTGCGCGCCTCGGCCTCGGCGCCTGCCATGTTCTTCATTAACTGACGCAACTGGTCTGGGTAACTATTGGCCAGGTTGGCGGCCAGGGTCTTGCTGCGATCCGTCACCGAGATGGAAAGAAGGCCGCTCTTCTCAGATGTAATCAGGGTTCGGGTAGCCAGCGCCTTGCGCGTACGGGTGAGGTTCGCGGTTCGATAAACTCCCTGCAGCGAGTACTGCTGAATGAGCGCATCGGCAACGGTTCTGGAACTTAGCAACCCTACGTAGATGTCGTTCGGGTTCTTAAGACCGAACCCAATGCCGCTGGCGAGTCCGGACAAGGAAGTGGCCGTATCCCGGGCCATTTGACTGGAGAGCAGGATGGCCGCCGAAGGCGCAGGCTGCGGCGTGGTGATCTTGCAGATCGCCGTGTAGCGCACGGGCAAGACAAGGGCAAGGATGACGCCCAGAACCGCCGAACCAAGAGTAACCTTCAGCGTGAACCACTTACATCTTGCGTGACGGGTGAGGAACTCAACAAATCTAACTTCGGCTACGACATCGCTGTCCTGGGGGCGCGGAACGCTTCCGGTACCGGTTTGCTGATCGTGATCCATGCGGGTTCCTTGTCGGATTTTCCTCTGCTCGATCGGATGGACTACGCAATCTCCCAGTCGAACTAAGCACCGATTCTACGGCAACAACAGAAAGACTTCAGAAGACAAGAGAAGAACCTTGTACCGTGCGTTCAAGGTTGGTCCGGCCAAAGCGCGGCTCCCATTTTGGGCAGTCGATCCAAAGCGGCGAAGATCCAATGACAACAGGCCGCGAACTGCACAAAGAGCACGAATCCGGCGCAAGGTCCGTAGTAGGCTATCTTCTTGAGATCGGTCATAACTCATCTTGCATTCGACCGCCCGTCGCGGCGGGAGCATGAAAGGACTCCTGATCAGTGGAAGAAAACGCCATCCTCGGCAAGGCGGATGCAATCCGGATAAGTAACCGGGAGACCTCGGGTATGCTGACCGCATCGGTTATTACCGGCGAAGACGGCCTGCGGGAACTTGCGCCTGAATGGACCGCGCTATTCGATCGATCACACTGTGACAATATCTATCTCAGCTATGAGTGGATGCAGGAGTGCTGGAATCAGCGGGAGGGCGGCACGGAGCTGTTTCTGGTCGCGGTGCGGAGCGAGTCTGGAACTCTGGTAGGGCTTGCCCCTCTCTGCATAGCAGTAGGGAAGCGGCACGGATTGAAGTTCAGAGTCCTGACCTGGCTTACTCTGGCGAAGGCCTGCTGCGACCACCTTGACATGGTGGTGGAGCAGGGTCTGGAAGAAGTGGCCGCTGAGGCCGTAGCCGGTCAGATCGTGGCCCACGGCCGGAGCTGGAACTGGGTCGATCTCGACCACACGGCGCCGGATTCCCCGTCGATGACAGCGTTGGCGCGCAAGCTGAGCGAGGCGGGATTGACGGAGTACGGGAGGCCCTCGTCGGTGTGTCCTTATGTGGTGCTGGCCGACTCCTGGGATGAGTTCTTCGGGGGCCTCAGCGCCAGCATGAGAAGAAACCTCCGCAGCCGCTGGCGCGCTCTTGAAGGAAAGGGGAACGTACAGTTCCAGTGCCTGACCGAGCCCGGTGAGATAGAGGCTGGGTTCGAGGAACTCGTGCGACTGCATAGACTCCGCTTCTCGGGAGGTTCGCTCGTCAGCGCATTTCTGAGGGAGGGCTTGCAGAAACTTCATAAACATCTCTTGCTGCCTCTGGCAAAGCGGGGACGGGTACGAATCTATATTCTGCAGGTCAACGGCGCCTCGGTGTCAGCGCTCTACGGGTTTTCGACAGGGCGGCGTATTTTTCAATACCAGGGCGGACTTGACCCGGAGTGGCTGCGAGAGGGCGTGGGGGCCGCATGTATCGCTGCCGCGATTGAAGATAGCATTGCCCGCGGAGAGGTTGAGTATGACTTTCTGCGCGGAGAAGAAGAGCACAAGAGCTATTGGACGAAGACCGCGCGGCAGGACCGTGCGGTCATGTTCTTTGGCAGCGGGCTGGTGGGACGCATCGAACTCTACCGGCTCCGGCTGTTCGACCGTATTCGCGCGTGGAGAAAGGCGCGGCAGAAGCAGCAGCCGTGAAGCCAACAGAAAAGTGTGCGATCGGAAGACACCTCCACCCTCAACTGCTCCGATCGAGAGTGCCGGCGCATGGAGAGTGGAAAGAAGGAGCAGCAAATGAGCAAGCGACGAACTCCCGGGCTGGCGGCGCGAATCGGAAGGGCCTTTGTGTCGAACTTTGCCATGTGGAGGCAGACTGGAATTCGGTCAACATGGCAGTGGACGGGATTTCGCCTGAAGTGCTGCCTGGGCATGGCCGAGCCCGCGACGCTGAAACTATGGCCGCGCCAGACGCGCTTCCCCCTCACAGTCCGTTTGCGCGGGAGCAGCGACATGCCGGTCTTTCGGGAGATCTTTGTCGAAGAGCCATTTTCTAGTCTTCGCGAGCTTGGCAATCCTTCTTTCGTCGTCGATCTGGGCGCAAATGCGGGCTACTCTTCAGCCTACTTCCTCAACTGCTTCCCCAATGCACGGCTTGTCGCCGTGGAGCCCGATCCGCGTAACGCGGAAATCTGCCGCCTCAATCTTGCGCCGTATGGAGAACGCGTCAGGATCTTGCAGGGAGCGATTTGGAGTGAATGCACCGAGCTCTCGTTGCTGACCCAGAGCTCGGAGACGAAAGGGCGGGAATGCGCCACCCAGGTTACCGAGGACGGAACCGGAAGCCAGGAGAAGGTTCCAGCATGGGACATGGAAACGCTGATGCAGATGGTTCATTGCAGCGAGATAGATCTTCTCAAAATTGACATTGAGGGAGCGGAAAGGGCCGTCTTTTGCGATCGCGCTCAGAGCTGGCTTGAGAGGGTTCGCAACCTCTGCATCGAACTGCACGGCGATGGCTGCAACGAGGCCGTGTTCGGGCAGCTTTCCCGGTTCACGTACGACCTGGAGCAGGCCGGCGACGTAGTGATCTGCCGGAACCTGCGGAGCAGGAAGCGCACGGAGTAGGCTGGCGCCTGGACGCCAGCCTTACGGTTTGAATGCGGCGGAGTACCGGTAAAGGCTGCGAAGTGCCAGTTGCTTTTCTACTTCACCACGTTGAGTGCAACAGCACCCAACGCAAGCTGCGAGAAAACCTGGGACCAGTCGGCAATCCCGCGCATGGCCGAAGGCTTGATAAGCTTCTCGGGGACTACGACGGTATCGCCGGGATAGACGCGCAGGTTTTCAAAGTCGCTCTCCCAGAGCGAGGTCGTGGCTGAGCTGCTGATGACTTCTCCATCGGCGCGGATGATGAACGCGTGTCTGCGGTCGGCTTCGCGGTTCGGTCCGCCGGCCAGCTTTAGATAAGTACTCACGCGCCGCGAGTCCATATAGAGGAACGAGTTTTGGTTGTAAACCGCCCCCACGACATTAACGGTCCCAGGAACCGAGGGGACGGTGAAATGGTCGCCATCCTCAAGAGCGATATCGGGGACGGACTCAATGCTCTGATTCTCTGGCTTGAACGGCAGGACGATGCGACCGGTGGCGCGGAGTTGCTGCAGGGAGCGAAGCAGGCCCTGCTCGCTGCCTGCAACCTGCGCGCCGGCGGAGCCACTTGTTCCCAGGGAGGCAGACTGGCCGGCCAACGCCATATTGTTGCGTTCGATCTGCATGGTTAGCATCTGCACGTACTCGTCGATTCTGGCCTGTTGAATGGCCTGCGTGGAGATCCGCGTCAGCTCTGAGCCGTAGAGATAGGCGTGATTGGCCAGCCCACCGGCGCGCGCAATGAGCTGGCGAAGGGTCTCGCCGGGTTGAAGCGAGTACACGCCGGCATGAGCGATCTCGCCGTCGAGCCGCACCAGCTTGGTCTGTTTGCTGACGGGAACCCGAATGTCCGCCTCGGAGAAGATGGTGACGGCATCTCCATTCTGGAGCTCGAGATCCTGGGATGGGTCGTGACTCAGCACCAGCTTGCCGAGGTCGAAGGGCAGCAGTTCGGTCTTGAGCGTCTCCGGATCCAGGCGCTCGATTACGGCGTAATCCCAGTCGATCTCAGGGCTTAACACCTCAACCCTGGTGGGTACGGCGTCGGTGACGCCGCGCGTTGTCATTGCGGACTGTGTCTCCGTCGTCGCGACAGCACGGCCCTGTACTCCCCGGCTTTGCAGATTGAAGCCGGACAGCGCCTGGGAACCTGCGGCCGGCTGCTCGCCCTGAAACTCTGGCGTGGGCAGGCCCATCTGCATGCGCTTCCACCAGTAGTCGCGCGTGATGAGTGCGGCCTTATCGGGAATCAGTTCGCTGAGGCGCATTCCCGGATGCCAGGCAAAACGGCCCGGGTTGGCGGTGTGACCGCGCAGTATGACTGTTTTGTGATAGACCGGCATGAGGGAAAAGAAGCGAATCAGATCGCCGTCCGTCAGGAGGGTCTGAGCGCCCTGCTGGTCGTAGGCAATCTCCATGGCCTGGCGGTATTGATGCTCTTCGATGCGTTCGAGCGAAACTCGGGCGCCATTGGCTACATTGGACAGCCCACCCGCGTACGACACCAGCGTAGAAATCGTTACCTCGCCGCGCAGCTCATAGATGCCGGGGTTGCGAACGCTTCCGGTAAGCGCCACCTGCGGACCCACCGGCGGAATGAAAATCACGTCGCCGGGAAGCAGCTTGACGTCCTTTGACTTGTCTCCCCGCGTCAACAGGTCGTAGAGGTCAAAGTCCGTCACTAGTGTATTGGCGCGCCGCAACTCGATGTGGCGCAGCGATCCCTGTGCTGAAGGTCCGCCACTCGCAAAGAGGGCATCGACGAGGGTGGTGAGCGAGCTGACGGTATAGACGCCAGGCCTGCGCGCCTGGCCGGTGACAAACACTTGTATTGAACGCGTCTGACCGATATCGGCTGTAAGGTCGAAGTTGTGGTAGAGGCGACCGATCTCGGTGCGCAGGTGCGCAAGGAGGTCGGCAAAACGCAGACCCTCAATATGTACGGGTCCAACCTGGGGAAGAAAGATTTCGCCCGAACGGTCGACCTGCAGATTGACCTGAAAGTTCACCTGACCCCAGACACGGATGCGAAGCTCGTCGCCCGGACCGACCACGTAGTCGGCCGGGACCGGAGTCATGGTAAGCGGCGCGAACGTCGATGGCACCTGCCGAAACAGGTCCATACCGAAAACATGCAGCGTCTCGCCCGCCGTTGAGGAGGTGAGTTTCTGAAACTCAGTAAGCCCCTCGGCGGGGAGGCTCTGCGCCGGATTCGGCGAAGCTGATCGAGGAGAGCCCGCTGCAACATCCGAGTAGGTGCCGCGCGAGCCTACATTGGAGGGCTGGGTTATGCCTTGAGCAGGAAGTGTGGCGGGCAGCGCACTCGACTCCTGAGGCTGCACGGTGCACTCGGCAGTATCCTCCATGAAGGGATCGGAACAGTCGGCGGTGATTTGTGTCTGCGCGGGCAGATCTCTCCCCAGCGCGAGATACAGAAGCAAGAAGACGATCAATGCTGCGGCTCGCTGACAACCTGAACGGAGGGAAGTGACCACACTCCAAGGCCCACTCCCAATGCTGCTGCGACGATTTAGGACGCTCATAACCCGGGAGCATAGCATGGCCCAGATTTGCAATTTCCAAGCTTTGGAAATGTTCATACAGCGCCTGTGCAGCAATAGAACAAGGAGGACCATTTCGGGAACCAATATTAGCCCCCGCACATTTTCCTCTGCGACTTCGGCTCAACGTAATTACTCTTTCCTGTGTAACCGATCCCGTTAACAGGAATTGTCTATGGCCGCAACGAACTCTCACATGTACCCAGGGAACAGCCCGGTTCCGGTGGTTCTCCTCGGGGGATCAGGCTTTGTGGGCACACGACTTGGCGCACTGCTTGAGCAGAATAAGATTCCCTTTCTGATCGGGGACTTGAAGCTCAGTCCACAGTTTCCCGAAAGGTTCAGGCACTGCGACGTCCGCGACCTCGAAGCGGTGCGGGATCTGGTGCGCGGAACATCTGTGATCGTGAACCTGGCCGCGGAGCATCGCGACGATGTGCGTCCGCGATCGCTTTACAACCAAGTGAATGTGGAAGGAGCGCGCCTGGTTTGCGAGGCAGCTCGCCTGACCGGCGTGAAGCGCATTGTATTTACGAGCAGCGTTGCGGTCTACGGGTTTCAACCTCGCCCGGTGGACGAGGACGGCCCCTATCAGCCGTTCAACGACTACGGCAGAACCAAGCTCGAGGCGGAGGAAGCTTACAAGGCCTGGGCGTCGGAAGATCCGGAGCGCGTCCTGGTAGTCGTGCGCCCTACGGTGATCTTCGGCGAAGGAAACCGGGGAAACGTCTATAACCTGGTCCGTCAGGTCGCCTCGAAGAAGTTCTTCATGATCGGAAAGGGCGACAACGTCAAGTCCATCGCTTATGTTGGCAATGTTTCAGCTTTTCTCTTGAGCCTCTTCGATCGTGGCCCGGGACTTCACGTGTATAACTACGTGGATCTTCCTGACCTTAACACACGGGAACTATTGGCATGGATTCAGCATTGTCTTGGCCGGGATGGAAGACTCCCCAACCTGCCGCGATCGATTGCGATGTGCGTGGGTTACCTCTTCGATCTGGCGGCGCGGGTGACGGGGAGGAAGTTTCCCGTCAGCAGCGTGCGCGTCCGCAAGTTTTGTGAGAGCACGCAGTTTCGCGCCGACCGGGTTGCCGAAACCGGCTTTCAACCGCCGTATCCGCTCAAGGAGGCTCTGGAGCGGACCATTCGGTTTGAGTTTCCCGTCAAGTAGCACAGCCGGAATGAATGAGCGGGCCGAGAGCCTGCCTTTCCATGGCGTAGAGAAGTATGGCCGCCGAGTCCTGCTTCGTACAGGCCGCGGAATGATTCGTGAGATGGGATCCGTGATGCACGCCAAATCGCAGTTCGAAACCGCAGCATCGGGACCCAGAGCGGAGGGAAGAACTTCTTCCCGAGCTTCCCGTTACCTGCATGGAGTCCGCTGGAGCGTCATCACGAACTTCGCCGGTTCGGGGCTCGCATTCCTGACGGCCATCGTGATTGCCCGCCTGCTCGATCCGGCAGAGTACGGGAAATACCGCACTGTTATCTATCTCGTTGGCCTGTGCGCTTCGGTGGCAGGGTTCGAGCTTCGCGACGCCATGCGAAGGTTCATCCCGACCCTGCGTAAGGAGCATCCAAAGAGCGCGGGGATGGCGGTGCTGGGCGCGCTGGCTATCGCTGGCTCGCTGTCGCTGCTCTTCACGCTTGCCTTGATGGGTTTTGCCGGAGTGCTTGGCGAGAAGGTATACCGAAACGCCGGGCTTGTGCCCTTGATCAGGTGGACCGGCCTGCTGATCGCAGCCAGCACCGGATCAACGATGATGGAAGCCGCGCTTACCGGCTTTGAGCTTTACCGTCGGGTAACGGCATGGAGCATGCTGGCGCAGGCCATCGGCTTCCCGCTGCAGATGGTTCTTGCCTGGCGATTCGGCGTGAAGGGCGCGGTGCTGGGGTTCGCGATCGCCTCGGGACTGCGGGCAACGCTGCTCGGCGTACAGGTATTCCGCACCTGCGCAATCGGTCCGAGGATGCGGGCCGGGGTTCGCGATCTGGTTGCGATGTGCGGCAGGCTGCTGGCATTCTCCGCTCCGCTGGTGCTTACTGCTCTCCTGATGCCCTTTGCCAACTGGTGGATGACGGCGCGTCTGGCCGCGCATGCCGGCATGAACCAGGTGGGGCTCTTCGCGGTGGCTTACGGACTCATTCAACTGTTGACGACGATCATGCTGGCGGCTGGGATTCCGCTGATCCCGGTGGTGGCCGAGGCGAGTTACTCGGCAGACCACGAGACGCTGTCGCGGATCATCTCCCGGGGTTCGTCCATGATCGTGCTGCTGCTGTTTGTGCCGGCCTTCGCATTGGGCGCGAATGCGCATCTTGTGATCCTGCTTTGCTATGGGCAGAAGTACCTGCAAGCGGCCCCGGTTCTGTTTCTGTTTGCGCTGGCCTGCCTGCCGGTGGCCTTCAACGAGGGGATGAGCCGAAGCTTAATCGCCACCGGACACACGAAACTTGTAGTCGGAGGGCATTTCTCCTGGCTAATTACGATGATGCTGTCGATCGAGTTCTACGGGACCGCACGCGGCGCCATGGGGTGCGCCATCTGCTTCAGTGCGGCAGAGCTTGCGCAGGCGATCTACCTGGCGGTGGTGGCTGAGAGCTATCTGCGCTTCAGGATATCGAGCGTGGTGAGGATTTGCGCGGTCTGCCTGCTGGCCATGATTCTGGCGGGATTCCTCTCATCTCGCGCTTCGGTTTGGAGTCTAATGGCCTCACTCGCGATCGGCATCGCGACGCTGGGGGCAATCTGGAAGTGGTCGCTGAACGGGGAGGACAAGGCGCTCATCGGGAGAATGATCCCTCTGGTTCGCAGGAAGCCGGAACCAATCTACCAGTTGCAGTGAGGCGCTTTCACTCCGGCCCGCGAGGGTCACGGTGCAGGCGCACGGACAAGATGGAATGGAACGTACAACCAGTTGCGAGGATCGCATGCGCGTACTGATACTCACCGATCGCTTTCCGCCGGAGGATCATGGGGGCGCGGAGCGCATCGCGCTCTATCACGCGCAGTGTCTCTGCGAACTCGGATGGACGGTTGCGATAGGAACCGGGGGTTCTTCCAATTTCCCGATCGAGATGTACAGGCAGCAAGGGCTGCATGTGTATCGGCTGTTTGAGATGGCCGTCGGCCGGTTTCATACCCCCGCCCAGTGGGCCATGGGGCTCGTCTACAACGCCCCCGCCGCGTCGGCGCTTCGCAGGGCTGTAAAGGAGTTCAAGCCGGATCTGATTCATTGCCACATGGCGGCGCACATGTCTCTTGCGGCTGCGCTCGAGTTTGCCGGGCAGATCCCGACGATAGTGACCTTTCACGGCTACCAGTTTGAATGTCCGAAGGGGGGGCTGTACCGCAAGCACGGCGAGATCTGCCAGAACAAGCCAGTCCTGTGCCGTCTCTACCAGGGCTATAACACCAGGCTTCTCGCATCGGTTCGCAGGATCGTGGCGATTTCTACATTTATCGAGCAGCGGTTGTTGAGCGAAGGCTACGATGCCCGGCGTGTAGTCTATCTTCCAAACGGGGTGCCGAACCTGGAAGGGCGGTTGCCGCAGCCGCTTCCCGCGTCGCGGAATGTGCTTTTCGTAGGCCAACTGGAGGCGCACAAGGGCGTGATGACGCTGGCGCGCGCTTTCCGGCAAGTCAAGGTTGAAGGGGCCACGCTGACGATCGTCGGAAGCGGAAGAGAGAGCGCGGCGCTTGAGGAGATGGCAGCCGCGGACCCGAGGATCCACCTTGCCGGACGTGTGATGCACGACCATGTGCACGATTACTACCGTTCGCACCGGGTGGTGGTTGTTCCATCCAGATGGCACGAGGTGATGAACACCGTGATCTGCGAGGCACAGTCGTGGGGGCGTCCGGTTGTGGCGACTCCACTCGGTGGCAATCACGATCTGATCGAGGATGGGGCCAGCGGACTGTTCGTTGCGCCAGGCGACGAAGACGGCCTGGCCGAGGCCATCACCAAAGTTCTCAGCGATGAGCAAACAGCGGAGCAACTTGCCGCCGGAGGCTATGCGCACGTGCTCCGCTTTACGATGAAGCGCCACCGGGAGCATCTGCTCAAACTATATGAGGAAGTTCTGAATGAGCGCGGCTGACTGGCTTATCTGCACACTGCTTGCCTCGCTGTTGACCACTGCGGGCGTGGCGGTAATTTGCGTCCTTCCCACGCCGGAGAAGAGCACGGTACGGACCCACTTCGTGCTGACCTATATTGCTTCGCTGATTTTGCTTGCCGTCTATTGGAACGCATCGGCGTCCAGCGGCAGCCAGGGTTTTGCCTATTCCGACGACGAGATGTACCACGCCATGGGGAAGGCCTACGCCGAATCGGGAGACATTCAGCAATCCATTGACTCGGCAGGACTGCGCAATCCGGGGTTCGTGTTGTGGACGGCCTATCTCTACAAGTTCCTCGGATCGAACACGATTGTCGTACGGCTGTTCAATATCCTGTTTCGCTGCCTGTGGATCGTGCCTATCGCGTTTCTGTGCACCGCTTACGGAGATCCGCGCACGACGCGACTGGCGATCTATCTATCGGCCTGGGCGCCGTCTGCGCTCTTGATCGGCATATTGCATGTCAAGGACGTACTTGCGATTCTGGCGTTCCTGACCGCTCTGGCGGCCATAGCGTTTATGCGGAGCTGGCGAAATGCTTTGTTTACTCTGCTCGCGTCCTGCGCGGTGATCGAGCTCGTGCGTCAGGATCTGATGCTGCTCGTAGTGCCTTTGGCAACCCTGCAGGCGGCGCGAATCCTTTTCAATCAAAAGCGCAAGGGCCTTTTCATTTTGCTCTTCGCGAGCGTGACCGCGGTGGCGGCGAGATCTCTGCCCGCAATGCTCAGCTCGTGGAACTCGTCAGTCAACTTCTCGGATGCGCTGCTGGTAATTTTCTCCCTCACCGGCCAAACCGCGGAGACAGCCAATGGTTTGGCGCCGTTCTTCATCCAGGGGTTCGCCGATCTCTGGAAGCTTCCCTTCTCGATGGCGATCGTGACGATTCTCCCGTTTCCTCCCGATCTTTCGTGGACCAATGTTTATATAACGGCAGACGGTATCGCCAGCATCTTTGTTCTGGTGCTGTTCCCGTTTGCGCTGGCGGGTTGCCTGTTTTCGCTCAAGGGACGGGAGGAGACTCGTCTGCCGGCCCTGGCCGGACTCCTGGGCTGTGCCGCGCTGCTGGCGATTGTCTTTCCGGGCGCGATCCGCTACCGGGAGCAGATGATCAGCCTGTTTTCGATGATGGCCGCGGTGGGATTGAGGAACTGGCGGGATTACAAACGGTTGGTGATCGGCTCCGCTCTGTGCATGGTCTGCGCGGTTATTGTGGGTTCCCTCTTGCACATGCAAAAGTAGAGTCGTTCAAAGACACATAAGCTGAGGCCGGCATGCACGACGCGATTCAAAAGTTGGGAGAACAGTTTGGCTACCCCGATGGCTTGCTCGAGGTACTGGACGAACTGCGTCTGCTTCTCGATCGGAAGTTCAAGGGACGGCTGCTCTCGGTGATTCTCTCCGGCAGCGCCGCTACCGGAGACTTTGTCTGGCGCCGCGAAGGCGATGGGATTACATTTCTGAGCGACATCGATGCGGTCGTCATCGTTGCCAGCCGCGAGTCCGGCGACGACATTGCCGCCGAGTCGCAGGCTCTGCGCCGAATCTCCTCCGCGAGCGCGCTGTTTCACGTGGACGTGACCGTGATTCCAAGCAGCGCGATCGCCAATATCCCGCATTCCTTTCAGGCCGCGGAGATCCGTCAGTCCGGCTGGATCGTCGCCGGCTGCGACATGCGGCATGTCTTTCCCGGCGACTTCCGGCCCGGCTCGTCTCGGGAGGCGTTCTTCCTCAACCTCTGGAAGCCATTTCTGTTTCGCGCCGTTTGCTTAAGACGCCCCGATCTTTATCGGCAAGCGATCGCGCGCCAGATGATGGATCTGGCGCTGCTGGCATCTTCCGAGCAGAATTGCTGCGTGGCCGGACACCGCCAGAGACTCGAGGCATTCGAGGCGCTGCCCGAGGGGCATCCTCTTCAACGGGACGACCTCAAGGCCGCGCTGCGCATGGCCTACGGTGTTCGGCAAGGCCAGAACTTCGCAAACGGACAATTGGAGGAGGCTCAGTTCCTCTGCCTGAGGGCGGCGCTCGAATTTCTGGGGATAGAATACGGAGCCGGAAGCAGCGCGGTGGAACCCGCGCGGATTCAGGCTCTCCTGGATCCACGGCCGCCGCGGCGTATCGCGGGCGAGATTCGCAATGATCTGCTGGGACGCCGCTGCGATCCTGCGTGGATATGGAGGCGCAAAGAAGCCTGCGCGGGCGCGGCATTGCTCGATATCTACCGTTGTCGGCGTGAAGGAATCAGGTTGGAACCCGAGAGCAATGCGGGGCGCTGGCTGGGTAAATTCTCTGGAGGCCCTGCTCCGGATCTGAGCCGGGACGATGCCGAGGACCGGGCGCGGCGAAGTTACTGGGAGGGCGAGCAGCGCCTGCATCCCGGAGCCATAAGGAATCGGGACTGGGTGGAAGCGATCATGAGAGGTAGCGATGGTTGAAGCGTGTCTGGTGGTCTTTATCGATGCATATCCGTACTGGTATCTCCAGCAGGGATCGCGCCTGCCCGCGCATTTTCCTGTCGTGCGCCCGGTGAGGCCGGGCTTTGGCTATTCGATCAACTGCCAGACGGAGTTGTTCTGCGGATTGACGCCCGACGAGGCCGGCTACTGGTGTGAGTACTCCTATGCGCCCAATGCCGGAGCGGTAAGTGGCGCTCTGTGGGGAGCGCTGGATCTATTTCGACCCTGGCGGCTTCCCAATCGAGCACTGCACAAGGCCATGGACCGGCTCGCAGGATTGGCCAGCAAGGATATCCCCTTCTCTTATCTGCGCCACTTTGCCAAGTCCGGAAAGACTTTGTTCGCGCGGGACTTTCCATTCCCAAGCATTCTGAAGAGCGAAGGGGTCGAGGTCTACTCTTACATGGACTATCCGCGGCTTCCGAATTCGCGTGCGCGCGACGAGGCTATCTATAATGCCGGGCTCGATGCAATCCGGAACCGGCAGGCGCGGCGGCTGGTGCTGGCACTTGGCGATCTTGATCACGCGGGCCACTGGTGCCGGCCGGGGTCGGATCCCGGATATGAGGAGGCCCGCGTGTGGACCGAGGCGCGGACTTTGGAGGTCGTTCAGGCCTTCGAGGAAAAGCACCCGGCAGGGAGAATCGTCATTCTCTCGGACCACGGAATGTCGCCGGTCGATATCGAAGTGAGGCTGCAACTGGAGAGGGCCTTCGGCAGACCCCGCCCCGGGCGCTATATGTACTTTGTGGAGGGAACCATTCTCCGCGTGTGGACCGAGGATCGATCTCTGCGCAGCGAGATCGCGTCGCATATTGCCGATTACAAGCACGTGGAGATCATCTCCGATCGGGAGCGGATTGAATTCGGAGTCAGCAACCCCGCCTTTGGGGACATCATTGCCGTTACGCACGACGGCGCCATGTGGGTTCCCAGCTTCTGGGGGACGCTGCCTTCCAAGGGCATGCACGGCCATCATCCGCGCTATGAGAAGCAACTCGGCATTTTGCTCTCAAATCAGGCGATCGGCCCGGAGGACAATGTTCTGAGCGCGCGTCAGGCGGCAGAGATTCTGAACGCCTGCTGAGAAGCCAGGAGGGGGGACCATTCCAGTCAAGATTGCATTTCTGATCGAAGAGCTGAACGCAGCCGGGATGGCGCGCGACCTGGTCGATCTGTGCTCGCGCCTGGATCGCGAGAAGTTCTCCCCTCGAGTCATTGTGCTTCGCGGACCGGCGGTTCTGGACGGCGAACTCGGCGCTCTGGGAGTTCCTCTCATGTACGCGGAGTGCCTGGGACCGGCATATAGCCTTCGCGGCGTGGCCGCATTGCTCAAAATAGCGAAGTCGCTGCGCGCCGACCGCGTGCGCGTGGTGCACGGTTCGCATTATCAATCCTCGCTGTTTGCTGCAGTGGCTGCACGGCTCGCTGGAGCGCGCTCGATTACCAACCGCATCGATTTGGGATTTTGCGTTAAGGGCGCTCCCATGCGCTGGCTTGTGAATCTGACCAATCTGCTCTCCGACGCCATCGTGGCGAACTGCGAGACGGTGCGGCACGCAGTGCTGCGCCGGGAACGGTGGGCAGGCCAAAAACTCACTGTGATCTACAACGCCTGCGACGTGGCGCGCGCGAAAGGCACAGCGAATGCCGATCGGACCGAGCTTGGACTGCCGTCCGACAGGCCGATCATCCTGACGGTCGCAAATTTGCATCCCCACAAGCGGCAGGACTGGCTGCTCGCGGCCGCGCCCAAGGTGCTCTCGCAATTTCCCAAGGCACTGTTCGTGTTTGTCGGCAAAGATATGGGCTATCTCAACCATCTCAGGCAATTGGTCACGAGCCTGGGCATTGAGCGATCGGTGATCTTCACCGGGGTTCGAACGGATGTGCCATCGTTCCTTTCGCTGGCGACGGTGGGAACGCTGACTTCGGAGACGGAGGCTTGCTCGAATACGCTGCTCGAATACTTCGCGGCGGGTCTCCCGGTTGTGGCTACCGATGTCGGGGGCAACGGCGAGATCGTATTAGACGGGGAATCGGGTTTTCTTGTCCCGGCCGGGCAGAGCGGCCCCTTAGCAGAGCGCCTGATCGAACTGCTCGGTGATCCTGCAAGGGCCAGGCGTATGGGCAAGGCAGGCCAGGTGTATGTGGAAGCAAAGTTCTCGCTCGATCACGCCGTTGCACAGTACGAGAAACTGTTTGCGAGCTTGGCTTGCCTGGTTGAATGACACCGCGAACCGTCGCTACCCGATCCATTGTCGGCAGTTTGAACAACGGACTCGGTTCGGAGTAACTTCGCGCTTGCTTCAGCAAGCGCGCCAAAATTCCAATTCCGGGCTGGCAACCGGATTGTAGTGTGGCTGCCAGAATCCATCTGTCAGAGGTGGCAGGAATTCCTGCAGACTGCGTTGCGTTGGAAATGCTCTATCTAAACAAAATAGATTGCTTAGCAGCAACTAACATAACCTTCCCACTTTGGAACGTCGTTCTTATCTGAACCCAGGGATAAAAAGTTCAGCACTGCGCGAGCACGCTCGCAGCTGAATCACGGTAATCTGTGCCTTCAAACGCATGGTTTCAGAAGGTGACAACCATGTTATTCACGCCTCCTAAGTTTGTAAGATCGCTGCACGAAGCCGCCCTCTTCACCCATTCCGAGCGCGTGGACGAGAAGCTGTCAGAGATATACAAAGCAAACGTGTGGGCTACAACAACGAAATGAAAATGGCATTCGAGAATCTTGCGGTGCTCTTCCTGTTAAGCAACTAATCCGCCCAGATCAGCGAAGAAGTCTTCAAGTTCATTCCGCAAGTCCACAACAGGCGCAGGGATAAGAAGAAGTCATTTCACGTTTTGAGGAGAGGACTCCATGAGCGCACTACCGGCATCGCGGGAGCGACTGAAACCAGGCTCTGGCCGATCGGCGCAGGGGGCCGAACGTGGAGCTTGGAGCCCGGCAGTATCAGGCCTTGAGATCGAACTAGCGAAGACGCAAGACCGGGCAAAGCTCCAGCAAGACAGATTGAGTTCGTGGTCGAGCTCGGTTCTGAAGCGCGCTTTCGATTTCACCTGTGTTCTCTGTGCGCTGCCTATTCTGGTCCCCATCTACCTTCTGGTAGGCCTGGCAGTCGGGCTTACGTCGCCGGGGCCGGTGCTGTTTACACAGAAGCGGATGGGGCGCAATGGGCGTTTGTTCAGCATCCTGAAGTTCAGGACCATGGAGCATCGTCCCGAGGCCTCGCGCCGTGTCATCACAACGGCGAAGGATGAGCGCTTTACCTCGATCGGCCCGTTCTTGCGCCGTTCAAAGCTCGATGAGCTGCCGCAACTGCTTCATGTTCTGGTTGGCCAGATGAGCCTGGTGGGTCCCCGCCCCAAAGTGCCGGAGCATGAGCCGCTATCGCTTTCGTGCCGGCCGGGAATTACAGGAGCGGCAACGCTGGTCTTTGCCAGCGAAGAGCATTTCTTTCACTCGATGGAAGGCCACTCGCTGAACCATTTCTATGCAACAGTCGTTCTTCCAGTGAAGCGCGATATCGATGCCGCATATATGAGCCGAGCCACCTTTAGCTCCGATCTGAAGCTCATCCTTGCAACCGTATTTCGCCGCTGGGACACGAGCACGATGGTGAGATTGCTCTATCAGAGGAACAGCAGGATGAGCTCCTTCGAAGAAGCCAGCGGTGCCATGCTTGCTCCGCAACCGGCCATCGGCAGGCAATGAGGGCGCTGCTTTGAGAATTCATTGATTTTCTGAAGATAGGAGAGTTGAGAGATGAAGAAAGTTCTGGTTGCAGGCGCGGGCGGCTTTATTGGAAGCCACCTGGTCAAGCGGCTGAAGCAGGAAGGCTTCTGGGTACGCGGGGTCGATCTGAAGTATCCGGAGTTTTCGCCTTCGAAAGCTGATGAATTCATCATCGGCGATCTTCGCGAGCAGCCGGTGGTTGCGCAAGCAGTGGCGGGGATCGACGACGTGTACCAGTTAGCCGCCGACATGGGCGGCGCAGGGTACATCTTTACGGGTGAGCACGACGCCGCGGTGATGCATAACTCGGCCACCATCAATCTCAATATGGTGGAGGCTGGTCGAAAAGCGGGAGTGGAGCGAATCTTCTATTCTTCGTCGGCCTGCATCTATCCGGAATACAACCAGAAGGATCCCAACAATCCAATCTGTAGCGAAGAGTCGGCCTATCCGGCGGCGCCCGACAGCGAGTACGGCTGGGAGAAGTTGTTCAGCGAAAGGCTCTATCTGTCGTATGCGCGCAACTATGGGATGGTTGTGCGAATCGCCCGCTTCCACAATATCTTCGGTCCGGAGGGCACCTGGCAGGGAGGTCGTGAAAAGGCGCCGGCGGCAATCTGCCGCAAGGTGGCTGAGGCAGCTGTGGGAGGTCAGATCGAGATGTGGGGCGATGGCGAGCAGACCCGCTCGTTCCTCTACATCGACGAGTGCGTTGAGGGCATCCGCCGCCTGATGGAATCCGACTTTCAGGGCCCGGTCAACATCGGATCCGAGGAGATGGTCACCATCAATAACCTGGCGGCCATGGCCATGCAGGTTGCCGGCAAGCAACTCTCGATCCGCCACATCCCCGGACCTCTCGGTGTCCGTGGCCGCAACTCCGACAATCGTTTGATCACTGAAAAACTGAATTGGGCTCCCTCCGGAAAACTGGAGGACGGCATCAGGACCACGTATCACTGGATCGCGGAGCAGGTCCGGTGCAATCAGAGCGCGAAGAGCGAGCTGGCAACAGCAGCTTGAGGCCGGTAATGCGTATTCTTCTTCTCAGCACCTACTTCCGACCGGATGTCGCCTCGACGGGCGTCATCATGAGCAAACTTGCCGACGAGTTTGCCGGCCGCGGGCACGAGGTTACCGTGCTGACCACTGTTCCGCATTATGCAGAATCCGGCATCTGGCCGGAGTATGCCGGAAAGCTGATCCAGACGGAGGACTCCGGAGGGATTCGCATCCACCGGCTCTATACGCACGTGCCACGCGACCGCGCCAACATCATGCACCGGATGCTTGCTTATGGAAGCTTCAGCGCGCTGGCCTTGTTGCGCGGCGTGGTCCTTCCCCGCCAGGATGTCATTCTGGTTCCTTCGCCGCCGCTGAGTAACGGGGTACTGGCCCATCTGCTTGAGCTGGCGCGCGGCACTCCTTTCGTATACAACGTGCAGGATATCTGGCCGGAAGTACTGGTGCGCGCCGGCGCCTTGAAGGATGCGAAGATGATCGCGCGCCTTCGCCGCATGGAGGATTCCGTTTATCGCCATGCCGCCGGTGTAGCCGTGATCTCGGAGGGGTTCCGGCAGAATCTTCTCGCCAAGGGCGTGCCCGACGAGAAGATCTCGGTGATCCCCAACTTCATCGATACCGAGTTCATCACTCCCCGGAGCCGTAACAATGTTTTCAGCAAGGCGCAAGGTCTCGATGATAAGTTCGTCGTGCTGTTCGCGGGCAACATGGGATTCTCCCAGGGGCTTGAGACGGTGATCGATGCCGCCAGGCTGCTCAAGAACAAACCGGAAATTCAGTTCATGATGGTGGGTAGCGGAGCGGGCAAGGTGCAAGCCGAGGAGTACGCGGAAAAGCTCGGCCTGAACAATATGCGCTTTCTCCCCTATCAGCCGCAGGAGATGCTGCCGGAGATGTATGGCGCATCCGATGTCTGCCTGATTCCATTGCGGCGGGGATTCTCCTCGGAGTCTGTTCCTTGCAAGCTGTTTACGATCATGGCCGCGGGACGGCCCGCGGTTGCGGCGATCGACAGGGAGAGCGAGACCTGGCAACTGGTGAATCGCGGCGAGTGCGGGACCTGCGTGGAGCCAGAGTCGCCTGATCAGATGGCGAATGCGATTCTTGGCTACTACGAGAACGCGCAAGCGCGCGCTCAGGCCGGGAGGGCGGCACGCGCACTGGTTGAGAGAGAGTTTCAAGCCGCCCGAATCGCCGACCAATATCTGGATGTGCTGGAGCGCGCCGCGGGCAAGCAACCCATTCGGCAAGGCGGGCTTTACCCAGTACGGGCACAGCACACTCCGAACATTGGCTGAGTATTCAGCGCTGGAACTCCGCGCGGGGCTCCCAATAACGGTTACCTCGACAGGACGGTCAAATGCGAATCGGACTGAACCTGCTGCATGCCCGTCCGGCGATTGGTGGCGTCTGGAATTACATGGAGAATGTTCTCAAGGCCTTGAGCGCCATCGAGGACGACTGCTGCTTCCTCGCCTACTGTACGCCAGACAGCGCCGCTCTTGTGCCGGATGACAATCGTTTCAAGATCAGAATGCGGAAGAAGCAGTTTCCGCATCCGTTGGCGCGTATCCTGTATGAGCAGACGATTCTTCCCCTGCGCGCTCTGCGCGACGGGGCCGATTGCCTGCACTGGTTTGCGAATAACGTTTCGTTCTCGGGTGCAGTGCCGTCCGTTGTTACGGTGCACGATTACATGTTTCTTGACCGCCCCGCGGACATGAACCTGCTCAAGCGCGTCTATCTCAGACGCATGGCGGAAATGGTCTCGTGGCGGGCGGCGTCTCTGGCGGCCATCTCCGGCACAACGGCGCGGGTGATTCAACATCACTTCGGCGTGCCCGATGATCGGATCACTATAATTTCAACTCCGATCGACACCGGGCGATTTCACCCAGCGGAACCACGGGAGGCGGCAGAGTTCCGCGCGCGGATCGGACTACCGGAGCGTTTCTGGGTCTATGTTGCCCATACTTATCCACACAAGAACCACGCACGCCTGCTTGAGGCTTATTGCGCACTTCGTCGGCAAGGCGGAGAAGTGTGGCCGCTGGTGCTGCGCGGAGACGACCCGGGCGACGGCTACGACTTGAAAAGCGCAATCGCAGAGATGGGACTGTCAGACAGTGTCAGATGGCTCCCGCGGCTCACCTTTGACGAGATGAGGCTCCTCTACGCCTCGGCATCCGCCCTGATCTTTCCTTCGCTCTACGAGGGCTGCGGATTGCCGGTTCTCGAAGCGATGGCGTGTGGTTGTCCGGTGGCGGCATCCGACATTCCGACCACGCAGGAGTTTATCGGCGAAGCGGCGCTCACCTTCGATCCCCTCAGCGTGGATGCGATCGCCAATGCGATGCGAGAGTTCGCGTTCGATGAAGAGCGGCGCCGGGAGTGCGCGGCCAGGGGGCTGGAGCGCGTGAAGCTCTATAGCTCTGGAATTGTCGCACGGAACCTGATGGGCGTGTATCGCTCGGTTGCTGCTGCAGGCAAGCCAGCGAAAAGCCGAGGCCCGCAAAAGTAGAAATGCACGATTAGCCGCAACAGGCGCACGGAAATTCTGTCTCTTGCAGTGACCTCCGGGCCTGCCGGAGCGCTATGATCGGGGTTTTGGTGATGTGATAGTGTTACCAAGAGGAACGGCTAGACCATGAAGGCTCTTGTCACCGGCGGCGCGGGATATATCGGCGGAACGGTCGCCGCGCAGCTCGCCAGCCTCGGGCACCGGGTTGTCATCCTTGACGATTTCAGCCACAGCAACCGGAAGCATGCTCCCCGCGGTATCGAACTGATCGAAGGCAGCGTACTGGACCGGCCCTTGCTCGATCGGACGTTTGAGGCGGCGCGCCGCTCGGCCGAGCCCTTTGATTGCGTGCTGCACTTCGCGGCGTTCATCGAGGTAGGCGATTCGATGAAGCGACCGGAGATCTACTTTGAGAACAATACCTGCGGCAGCTTTTCGTTGCTACAGGCCATGCTGGCAGCCGGGCCGCGGCGCATCGTCTTCTCCTCAACGGCGGCGGTTTATGGGGACCCAGAATCGGTTCCGATTCGCGAAGATGCGCGGATTGCGCCGACCAGCGTCTACGGCGAATCCAAAGTCATGGTCGAGCGGGCGCTCGAGTGGCTGAATCGCATCCACGGCTTGCGTTATGCATCGCTGCGCTACTTCAATGTGGCCGGCGCGCCGGAAGAAGAGGGCGGCGTGCTGCGCGGAGAGGCCCATGAGCCGGAGACGCACCTGATCCCGCTCGTGCTCGATGTCGCTCTTGGTAGACGGCCTTCAATCCGGATCTACGGTGACGACTACCCTACACCGGACGGTACCTGCATCCGCGACTACATCCACGTAACCGATCTGGCCGGCGCGCATATTGCAGCTCTTGAGGCACTCGATAGCCACGACCGCATCGTCTGCAACCTGGGCAACGGCCGCGGATTCAGCGTGCGGGAGATTGTTGAAGCGGCGCGCAGAGTAACCGGGCACCCTATTCCGGTCGAGGTGCAGCGTCGCAGGGCAGGTGATCCGGCCGTGCTGGTTGCCAGTTCAGAGAGGGCGAAAAGCCTGCTCGGCTGGGAGCCGCGCTACACGGATCTCGACGCCATCATCCGGACCGCGTGGGAGTGGCACCAGAAGCGGTACATAGCGTAAATCGCCGCAGAGCGCTGAGAAGTCAAACGATGGAGGCGCGTACAGATGAAGTGGTTCATTCCGGACTGTTACTGGCACTCGCGGAGCAGCGGCGTCTTTCCGAGCCACGAAGCAGTCTGCATTCTGAACACGAATCCCGTTGTCGTGGTCGTGAACCTGACACTTTACTTTGAGGATCGCGACAAGCTGGGCGGCTACAGCGTCGAGGTGGGGCCGGAGCGCACACTGCACATCCGTCTCGACAAGCTGGTGAACAAGGATGGTATAGCCGTTCCGCAGGACACGCCTTACGCGACGGTGATCGAGTGCGAGCTCGAGATCGCGGTGCAGTACACGCGGGTCGATACATCGCAGCCCGCAATGGCGCTGATGACCACGATGGTCTAGTTCAAACGCGACCGGGCTCGCGCGGACCTATATAGCAAAGTCCGCTTTGTCGAAGCTCAGGTCGAACGTCTCCATCGCATCCCTGAGCTGGACGAGGTCCTTGGGTCCGTAAAGCGCAACGCAGGCAAAGGGCAGCGTCGAGAAGTAGCCAAGCAGTACCTTTGAGACCGAGACGTTGTATTTCTTTGACAGCGCGCCGCAGCGGTCTGCCACCTCAAGATTCTTTCCCGTGGCGTAAGGATTGCCTTTGACGGCCTCAATTCCGCCGGCCAGGTAGCGATGGAAGAAGCCGGTGGCGACGCTCATGTAAGCCATGGCCAGGTTGCGCGGATTCTCCTCGTGATAGCGAAATAGATCGCCAGCGATGTAGCCGAGTGTGTCGTCGGGCAGAGGATTCATGTACTTTGCGCCCAGGTTGAGCAGCGACTCGTCAGCAACGAACCCACGGTAGCCTTTGGCCTTCGAATACGCATCTGCTGCACGGATGCGGTCTACCGACCAGTTCGAACAGCCATAGTAGCGGATCTTGCCCTCGTGCCGGAAGGTCTCCATGATTTCGATGAGCTCTTCGACGGGCTGGGCCTGGTTGTCGCGATGGTAGAAGTAAAGGTCGATGGAGTCGGTGCGCAGGGCCTGGAGCGAAAGCTCTATGTCCTGGCGCATGTCGGCCGGGCTCATGCGCGAGATGTGAGTGTCGGCGCCGGGGCCAACGATCTCCGGGTGTCCGCCCTTGGTGATGAGAACGATCTGCCTGCGCTTGCCGGACTTTGCGAGCCAGTCGCCAACAACGCGCTCGCTGCGGCCACGCTCACCTGGAACCCAGTCCGAGTAGACGCGCGCCGTGTCGATTACGTTCCCGCCGAGGTCAAGATAAGCGTCAAAGATGCGGTCTGCGCCGGTATCGAGCCAGCGGACACCGGCCTCGGCAGTGCCCAGGCCGATGGGACACAGTTGCAGGTCGGTATCGGGGATCGCAATTCTCCTCGTCATATGGATGATCTCCATGAACCTTTCGGTGTAAGCTTGCGCTCGAGCGTATCGATCCACTCGCTTCCCTCTACGCCCTCGCGCTCGCAGAACATATCCCACACCATTCCAACGGGCAAGGTGCGGGCCTCTTCGTAGAGTGCCAGGCGCTTCGTAAAGTCGCCGCTCGCCTCCACTTCAATGAGTTGCCGGTTCGGCTGTAGCAAGGCGTAAAGTAGAGCTTTCTTGGCGTTGCGTGTCCCGATGACGGTGGCCGCAATGCGGTTGATGCTGGCGTCGAAGTAGTCGGTGCCGATGTGGACGCGGTTGAGCGCGTCGTAACGGACGATCTCTTGCATGATGGCGCGGGTCTCGTCGTCGAACATGACCACGTGGTCGGAGTCCCAGCGCACCCCGCGGCTCACGTGCAGCATGATCTCCTTGCCGAAGGCCAGATACGACGACAGCTTGTCGGAAACCATCTCTGTGGGGTGGAAGTGCCCCGTGTCCAGGCAGATGATGCAATTGTTTCTTGTCATCACGTAGTTGGTGTAGAACTCGTGCGAGCCGGGAGTGTAGCTCTCGACGCCGAGTCCGAAGAGTTTGCTCTCCACCGAATCGAGGTTGAAGCCAGAGTCGATCTTGTCGGCGAAGATGCGGTCGAGCGATTCGATCAGCCGCATGCGCGGCGTGACCTTGTCGATGCGATAATCCTTCGATCCATCGCCGATCCAGTGGTTGGTGATGCACACTTGTCCGAGTTCACGGCCGAAGTACTCGCCGATCCTGCGCGAGGCGATGCCGTGCTCGATCCAGTAATTCCGTACGCCCTCGTCCGGACTTGTCAGCGTGAGGCCCGATGCCGCCATCGGATGAGAGAAATAGGTGGGGTTGAAGTCGAGGCCAATCTTCTGCTCTTTGGCAAAGTTCACCCAGAACTTGAAGTGCTCGGGCCGGATGGCGTTGCGCTCGACCTTCTTCTCCGTCACCGGATAGACGGCATGCAGCGCCAGCTTGAGCGCGCCGGGGATGTAGGAGAATGCTTCGCGCAGATGCTCGACGTACTCCTCGATGCTGCGCGGCTTGCCGGGCGCGTTGCCGGTGGCCTGAATGCCTCCGGTGAGAACGGAGTCAAAGCTCTCAAAGCCGGTGAGGTCATCGATCTGCCAGCAGTGGACGGAGATCGGGGTAGCCCGCAGCACCTCCATCGCTTGCTCGGTGTCGATGCCTTTGGCCGCGAAGATATCGCGTGCTACCGCGTAGTTCGTTTCGGTCTTGCTCATGGTTTCCTCACGATAGTGAAAGCAAACCTGCCACAGCAGCCGAGCGTCACTTTCCCTCGGTCTTCTTCTGGCCGTAGTAGGCGGTGCTGCCGTGCTTGCGGAAGAAGTGCTTGTCCAGCAGCATCTGCTGCATGGGTCCGATGCCGGGATGGATGCGTACGGTCTCGCTGGCCAGCCGGGCCAGATACTCCAGCACCTCGGCGTGATCCACTGCTTCGGCGGCCGAGGAGCCCCACGCAAAGGGTCCGTGGCTTGCCACCAGTACGCCGGGGCAGGCGTCGGCTGCCATCTTTCTGAGCCGCTCGACGATTACATGGCCGGTGTTGGCCTCGTAGTCTGTCCTGATCTCATCGGGAGTCATCAGGCGGGTGCAGGGGATCGGGCCGTAGCAGTAGTCGGCGTGTGTGGTGCCAAGGGCGGGAATCTCATACTGAGCCTGAGCCCAGGATGTGGCATAGAGACTATGCGTATGTACGATGCCGCCAAGTGGTAAGAACTTGCGATATAGGACGAGATGCGTTGGAGTGTCCGAACTGGGCCGCAGACTTCCCTCGACCACCTCGCCGGTTTCGAGAGAGACCACAACCATATCGGCGGGCTTCATCGCCGAGTAATCGACACCGGAGGGTTTGATGACCACAAGGCCGCGCTCGCGGTCGATACCGCTGACGTTGCCGAAGGTCTGGATGACGAGGCCGCGGGCGACCAGGTCGAGGTTGGCTTTGCAGACATCGTTCTTGAGCTGTTCAAGCATATTGCACCATAAGAGAAGCGTACATGGAGAAGGTCGCGGAGTTCGAGTTCGATCGTGTGCCTCATCGGGCCGCAAAGGCTTGTCGGCCGTGCAATCCTACGAAGCATACATGGATGAAAATCGGGGGTCCAGTTCGAAGGGGTTATGCGACCCAGGCGCGACAATTAAGACCCGTGAAGTCAGTCAGATGCTGCCTCAGAAATCGTGAGGCTACGGATGGTTACAGGCTTTCGAGAGAGGCACGGGCCGCGCCATGGGCTCGATTCGAGCCGGGCTACCAGGTGTAAGTGGTCAACACCCGCGTGGCGCCCGGTTCACCCTGGACCACTTTGATCTCGAGCACGATCTGCAGGTTTCTCTTGTCCCAGTCGCGTGGAAGTCCGGCGCATATGTTGTCCATGGTCTTTGAGTCGACGACAATCTGACTTGCGGCAAGAGTGCCCACGCCGGTCAGGCCGGCGATCCCGATCCACCAGCGCCCGGAAGTCTTGTCCCGGACACGGGAGATGAGAGCGTAGTCGACGCCGACCTTATCCGAAGGAGCCGAAAGGTCCACGAACCAATCCCGTGCGCCGGGCCTGCCCAGGTCCTCGATCCAGCGAACCCCCTGGCCGGACTCCGAGTCCTTGCGGAACAGGAAGTGGAGATCGACGCCGAGCTTTGCCGCCGACTCATTGAGCGACATGCCGTAGAGAATCAGCGGGGCCGAGCGGAAGTCCGCCAGTTGGCTGCCCTGGGTGGGCCGGATCTGGGAGTCCTTCCCTTTGCCGCGCAGGAAAGAGCCGAGCTGTTCGGCCGCATTGGCATCCAGCATCCTTACATAGACGCGCTGCTCGGCGTTGTAGAAGGGGATGCTCTTTGCGCCGGGAACGGTGGCGATCGAACCCGCCGCACTGTTGTCGGCAGAGTCCGATGGGTTGAAGGGCGAGCCCACGCAGATCAGTGCTGGAGCCGGATCCTTTACGACCGGCGCCCAAAAGCGGTCGATCTCAGCCGAAGGCAGCGCCAGGCGCACCACAGCGGCTATGCCCACGGCAACAACGACGAATGCGGCAAAAGCCCAAAGGTATCGCCGCAAGAATCTGCGCGGCGCCTTCACTGGCTCAGCCGGAACGGTGGGGGGTGGGGCAACCGGCACCGGCTCCGCAAGCCGGAACTCGGCCACATAGGTGCGGACCGGGATCTCAATGCGAACTTCTGAGGCATGCTCGGGCTGCGCATAGTACTCGGTCAGCCGCTTGCGGACCTCGTTGGCGACAACGCGGACGGTCGAATCGTTGCTGGTGTCGTAGTCCGGCGCCCGATTGAAGACGCTGATCCCGATGATTCGTTCCTTGAGCTCATCGTTCTGGTGGCTCAGGGTGCGGTCGACAATATAGCGCAGCAGGTTGCAGGAGCGCTGGGAGTAGCGAAAGAGGGTATGAGCAAGCAGCCGCTCGGTCTGGGCGCGAACAGCTTCTGCACCGGGCTGGGTGGGTGCAGCGGTTCCGGTTGGCTGATCGAGGGTCATCTCAAAACCAATCGTGCGAGCGAAGCGCCCGTGGGTATTCCCCGGCTGTGTGCGCAATGAGGCCTGAGAGATGCAAGCCAGTTCGAATCATCCATAGCCTCCCATAACGTACGGCTGCCCAAAGGCAGTATCTATATGATTCCTTGCGCCTTCAACGATCTACCCAATTCGCATAACCGAAACGAACTGGACTGCCACCACTCTTCCGTGTACGCTTCGTCACGCTAAGAGCAGTGCGGCTCGACCGGCATTCCGGCCGGAGAAACCCAATCCCGTGCCTGTCGCCAGCAAGGGCTATTTTACCTTTTCTGCGGACTCTGGATGCACTGCGGTCATCCGGCAGGAACTTTCCCGGAGTATAGAACGCCGGCCGGAGAAGACAAAGAAGCCCGATTCTGGAGCCGCAAGGAACCACAGAGGCATTCGTCAGCGCGTCCGGGGAAGAGCCGAAGAGCGGTTTGCCGATCACAAGCCACAGGCTGCGAAGACCTCGCGCTAAAGGAGAAGATTCGATGAAAGTCGCAAAGAGCAAGTGTCTAGTTCAATTAGCAGCAATCCTCTGCGTGGCCCTTGTGCTTTCCCTGGCCGGCACCGTGCTTTCGGCTCAGGCTTCGAGCGCTCCATCTTACGGTCCGATCCCGGGCACTGAGGCCAGAACGGCCAATGCGTACAAATACTTCACCTATCCTAACTTCGATCTCTGGACCACAGGCGGTGGTGCGGGGAACCAACCAAAAGCAGCGCCGATCGGCGCGTGGATTACCGCTCACCAGAAAGACACCCATCCAGAGTATGTGGTGAAGGACAAATACAAAGGCATCGCCAACTTCGTCGGCAACCCGGATTACAACTGGAAGACCGAGAGTATCGATGACCCGGATGTTTCTGGGCCGCTTGCACACATGGGCTTGCAAGTAGACATTCGCGAGGGAGGCGGCTTCTATATTGTTGTCGCGCCGCAGAAGGCGATTGCCGACAAGACGCACCGAGTCCCGATCCTCTTCGTGCCCTATGTTCTGGACAAGAAGGACGTCTTCTGGGCGATGGACACGCTGGTGCACTTCAGGAAGTACAACGAACTCTGCGCCCAGCGCGGCGACTTCATCATCATCTACCTGCTCACAGAGAAGTCCGCGGCCGGCCGCGGTAGCGGCTTGTCCAGCACCCTCATCGACACGGCCTACGACGCCTATCGCGGCGACTACAAGAAGCTCTACATGGACATGAGTGTCTTTGCCGAGAACAACGCAAAAGTCGCCGACGTTCCCCGCCTCGACTGGTCGGACGACGACGGGACCAAGCACGATCCGGATGCAGCGATTGAGCATATCGGCTTCATCCCGGTGCTGAACGTGGCAGGAAAGTGGACGGGCAAACCCGGCGGCGGCGGTGTTGGCGGAACCGGCAACCCCTACTTCGACCCACAGCGCCTTCTGCACAGCATGTGGGGCCAGCACCGGATGGAAGGCGTCAGCTTTGCGCGTGCCGCAGGCAAGGACGGCGACCCCTCGGTCAAGGCACACTTCGACCAGATGGGCCTGGTTTTCAGCCAGCACGACTACCAGGGCGAGCGATGGATCATCTTCTCACCAAAGCAGGCCGTCGAAGAGAACAAGAAGCTTCCCCTGGTCCTTATCCTCGAAGAGGTCAATTATTACGACGAGTACGGGATCTCCTCCGCCTACTCTTCCTTCCTCGATTACTTCAAGCTGGCGGCGGAAGGGGAACTCAACATCCTGCTCTTTGCCCGCGAGACGCCCGAGGCGATGGACCACGCCTACGACATCATCAAAGAGGCCGAACAGACCTACCCCATCGATCCAAGCCGGATCTATGTCACGGGCCACAGCCACAACGGGCATCTGACCCGCGAGTTCGCCTATCGGCATCCGGACATGGTGGCTGCCGCTGCGCCGCTCGGCAACTCCTCCGGTCTGGCCGCTCCCTCCTATAGCCACGAGGCGGTGGTGGCAGACGACGCGCGCATCGAGGCCTGGAGCAAGATCGACATGCCGATCATCACCATCGGCGCAGCCGGCGAAGTCCTCAGCCCGCATACCATGCCATCGCTCATCCTCAACGACTATGACCTCTTCATCGAGGCCTGGCAGCGGCGTCTCAAAGCTTCGCGGATTCCCATGAAAAGCCGCGAGGAGATCATGGCCGCCGAGCACAGCGACGATTATGTGACCCACCTCTACGGCCTGCCCAACGACGGCAGCTCGATCCAGGTGATCGACGGCCTCGAGCACTACATCATCGACGTCAAGAATGTCGACGGCAAGAAGCACCTGCGCATCGTCGGCATTGAAAACATGATCCACATGGCCGAGCCCACCATGCCGATGTTGTCCTGGACCTTCATGCGCCGATTCGCGCGGGACCAGAAGACCGGTAAGGTCATCGAGCTTTACTAACAGCAACAGGAGAGGAACGGGAACTCATGAGCAGGTCAGTTGCTTCTTACGCCTTAGGTCCAAGCATGTATGCGGCTGCCGTGGTTGTAGCGCTTGCGTTGCTGCATACAGCCGGAGCGCAAAACGCGCCCTCTGCCGGCGCGCCGCCTGCTGCCCGGGGGTCACAGAACCCGGCTGCCCCCACTGTCGCTCCGGGCGCAATGTATGAGACACCGGGAGAATCCTCGACGCTCGAGGCTCGCCGCATCGGCGCCGCAATAGTCGCCGCCGGGTTCCCGACTCCGCATATGGTCGTGCAGGTGGGCGCATCCACGGGCGCGCTGCTGGAGACCTTCATGGAAAGCCTGCCTACCGCGCACGGGGTGTGGATCGAGGCCATCACTTCGGAACACAACCTGCCTTCCGCCAAGCAGCGGCTAGGCAAGTTCGGCGACCGGGTGGACTTTCAGTTCAGCTGCGCACGGCGCGATCTGAGCAGCGGGTGTGTACTTCCCGAAGGCACCGACGTGATTCTGATGGACTGGCTGTCGATTCAACAGAATCTCGACGGAATGTACCGGGTCTACAAGGCGGGAGCCGACAAGCTGCCAAGCGGGGGCTGGATCGTGAACCTGGATCACGTAACTTTCAGCGACGGCACGTTTGGACCGCTGATGCAGATGGCGTCGAAGGGTTTTCGTCCTCCGCAGGAAGGCCCGCCGATTCACTACCCGCAGTTCCAGGTGCCTACGGCGGACCAGCAACTGGCCGCGCTCCGCGCCGCCGGATTCGACGCGCAGGTGGTATGGCAGTCCTTCAGCACGGTATTGATCATGGGCCGCAAGAAATAGGAGAGGCAGATGCATAGCGAATATTGCATGAGAAAGAACGCTCGCGGCGCATGGCTTGCGCTGCCCCTAGTCTTCGGCTTGGTGCTGGCGGCGGTAACGGTCCCGGCAGCGGCGCAAACCCCCGTCAAAGATACGATCAAGATCGACCTGGGAACCATCTCGGGTACGACCATAGGCGAGCCCGGCAAACAAGTGCATGTGTACCGCGGCATTCCCTACGCGGCTCCGCCTGTCGGCGATCTGCGCTGGCGTCCGCCGATGCAGCCCGCGCCGTGGCAGGGAGTGAAGCAGGCCACCGAGTACTCGCCGGCATGCGCGCAATACTACAAACCGGATCTTGCCAAGGTGGATCCGGCGAAGATCAGCGAGGACTGCCTGTATCTGAATGTGAATACGGGAGCCAAGACCACGGGAGACAGGCTCCCTGTTATGGTGTGGCTGCACGAGGGCGGTCTCGACACCGGAAGCGCGAATACCGATGTTGCCAACTCGCCGAATCTTCCGCTGCATGGCGTAGTGGTTGTAACCGTGAATCACCGGCTTGGAGCCTTCTCGCTCTTCGCAAATGCGGGCCTTTCCGTCGAGTCTCCCTCGGGCGCCTCGGGCAACTACGGCATGTTGGACCTGATTGCCGCGCTGCAGTGGGTTCGGTGGAACATCGCCGCCTTCGGCGGAGACCCAGCGCGCGTGACGATCTTCGGAGAGGGCGGCGGAGGCCAGAAGGTTCTCTGGCTGCTGGCCAGCCCACTGGCCAAGGGGCTGTTCCAGCGCGCGATTCTCGAATCCGGAACAAGCCGCAACTACATTGCCACCCAGACATTGTCGGAAAACAACACGAAGATCGATACGGAGTGGGAGGCGTACAACGTCAGCAATCGCTTCGTCGATCGCCTCGGAGCGAGGACAGTGGCGCAAATGCGCGCCAAGACATGGCAGCAGATTGTGGATGCAATGCCCGCGCCTCCGGCCGGCACTGAGAAGGTTCCGGTCAAAGACGACAGGATGCATCCAGCCATCGATGCCTGGTCGTTGACCGATCACCCCGTGAATATTCTCGATGAATCGATTGGCAGCGATGTGCCGGTCCTGGTTGGCGGAGATGCGGACGAGAACACCATGTTTGTCGGCTATACGGCTGACTGGTTGCCTGCACTCTCGCACCGCAAGAGCAACCTCTACGTCTACCAGTTCACGCACGTTCCAGCCAACTGGAAGAAGGCCGGCTTGGTTGCGCCGCACGGCATGGAGGTCCGCTATCAGTTCGGCGAACTGGGTGGGAAGTGGACACCTCCGGCCGGCATGCCCGCCGATCCGGGCCTGAACAAGGACGATCAGACGGTTGCCGAAAACACCATGCTGATGTGGGTGAACTTTGCCGCGACCGGCGACCCCAGCGTGAAGGGTATTGTCGATTGGCCCGCCTTCAAGCTGGTTCCAGGACAGGACAAGTACGTCACTATCGATGCAACTCCGAAGGTCGCAAGCGGATTCATGGAAACATTCAAGCCGGGCAAATAGCACGATTGCTCGCAGAAGAACAGCAGTTGCCATCTCAGAAAGGATTGGTCGATACCATGTTCGCATCTCGTCGAACGAAGTCATTGGTTGCCGCGCTGATAGTCGCCGGCGCAGTCGCGGTACACGCGCAAGGCTTTCCGCAGGTCATACAGACAGACAAAGGCTCGGTGGCCGGCGTCCCAGGCGCAAATCCCGCGATCATGGTGTTCAAGGGCATACCCTTTGCAGCGCCGCCGGTGGGCGATCTGCGCTGGAAGCCTCCTGTGGCGGCAGCCAAGTGGGATGGAGTACTCAAGGCCGACCACTACGGCAACACCTGCATGCAGCGCAGCCGCAACGCCGCGACCCAGAATCCTCCCATCAGCGAGGATTGCCTCTATCTGAACGTCTGGACGCCGGCGAAGAGCGCGAATGAGAAGCTGCCGGTCATGGTGTGGATTTATGGCGGCGGATTCTCCGGCGGATCGGCATCGAATCCCTCCTTCGACGGCGAGGGTCTGGCCGCAAAGGGCGTCGTGCGCGTCTCAATGAACTATCGCCTCGGCATCCTCGGATTCCTGGCCCATCCCGACCTCGACAAGGAATCACCGAGCCATACCTCAGGCAACTACGGCCTGCTTGACCAGATCGCCGCGCTCCAGTGGGTGCAGCGCAACATCGCTGCTTTCGGCGGCGACCCGAAGAAGGTGATGATCTTCGGACAATCGGCAGGCGGAGGCTCCGTGCACTTCCTCTCCGTATCGCCGCTGGCAAAGGGCCTGTTCCGCGCCGGAGTCTCTGAGAACGGCCTGCTCTACCAGTGGGACCCGTACCTCATCGAGCGCAACCCGTCGGCCTACAAGCTGATCAAGCCGGCCGAAGACGACAACATCGCCTATCTCAAAAAGGCCGGCGTTGAATCTATGGCGCAGTTGAAGAAGATGACCGCGTCCGAGCTCAATGCACTGCCGGCGCCGCCGTTTCCTCCAGCATTCTTCAGCCCCATCATCGACGGATGGGTCCTGCCCCAGGACTTTGACGAAGTCTATGCCAAGGGCAAGCAGCTCGACGTCACCATGATCGCCGGATGGACCAACAGCTACTACCCCGGCTTCAAAATCACCGTGGCCGAATACGAGAAGTGGGCACATGCCCGCTTCGGCAAGATGGCCGACGAGTTCCTCAAGCTCTATCCGGCAACCAACGACGACCAGGCCTGGGCGATGACCGAGCTGTCGGCGCAAGATTCCTACCGCATCTCGGCTTATCTGTGGGCCACCACCCGTCAAAAGGCGCAGCCCAAGGGCAGCACCAACAAGTTCTGGGTTTACACCTATAATCACCCCGAGCCGCCCGACACGCAGCATCGTGGCGCGGCCGCCGGCGTCGAGATTCCCTACGTGATGAACAGCCTCTCCAAGCTTCCCGAGCGGCCGTTCGTCAAGCAGGACTTTGACATCGCCGACCAGATGTCCACCTACTGGGCCAACTTTGCCAAGACCCTCAACCCCAACGGCAAGGGCCTGCCGGAGTGGCCGTCCGTCACCCCGGATGCCCATATCACCATGCAGTTGGGCGAGGGCGTGAAGCCCATTCCGCTGGCCACCGAGCCGCGCTTCCAGTTCTTCAAGAAGTTTCTTGAGAGCCATCCGCCCATCTGCCACTTTGCAGAAGATTGCAGTATCAACATGCAGTAAGCATGGCGTTAGCCTGAAGCGGTCCGCCTGTACACAGGCAGACCGCTATCTTCAAGCCTTCAACCAACATCTAACCGACTACGTCGAGAAACAGAAAGCCTGCCTACAAAAATGAACGATGTGACCGCACCCCCGGCTAACGAGCCCGGAATCTGGAATTCAGTCTTCATCAAGGCGTTCATCGTGAACATGCTGTCGCAGTACGGCAACTACTCGATGAACACGCTGAGCTCCCCGTTCGCGGACTCCATGGGCGCGGCCGCAACCATCGTCGGATTGGTATCGGGGCTATTTGCCCTCACCGCGCTGATCTTCAAGTTTGTATCGGCGCCGGCCATCGATTCCTTCGATCGCAAGAAGGTGCTGATCTTCTCCCTGTCGATCATGCTGGCCTCCTTCGTCGGCTACTCGCTTTCGCACTCCATCCCCATGCTCATCGTCTCCCGCCTGCTCACCGGCGTGGGACTGGCCTTTGTGCCCACCTGCTGCATCGCAATCGCCTCGGATGCGCTGCCGTCCAACAAGATGAGCACCGGCATAGGATTCTTCGCGCTCGGCACTGTGGTCACCCAGGCAATCGCACCCACGGCCGGACTCAAGCTGGTCAGCATGGTCGGCTACAACATGACCTTCGCCATCCTCGGACTGCTCATGTTCCTTACGATTCTCTTCGCCGGCACGATGAAGGTAGCCTTCAAGCCCATCTCCAGATTTCGCATCTCCCTCAAGAGCGTCTACGCGGGCGAAGTCCTTGTGCCTACCATCATCCTTTTCCTTACCAGCGGAGTCTTCTGCAATGTGAACGCCTTCCTGATCCTGTTTGGGAAGAGACAAGGCATCACTTCCAGCCACATCGGGTACTTCTTTACCGTTCTGGCAGTCACCATGGTGGTTTCACGGCCCTTGATTGGCCGCCTGGCGGATACCTTCGGCTCGGGCAAAGTCATTGTTGGCTCCATGGTCTTCTTTGCCGCCTCATTCCTTGTTATCAGCTATGCAACCACGCTGCCGGTCTTTCTGTTCGCAGGCTTCCTCTCAGCCTTTGGATACGCGGGCAGCCAGCCGGCCCTGATGGCCGTTTGCATGAAGAGCGTTCCCACCGCGCGGCGCGGCGCTGCCAGCTGCACGTCGTACATCGGCCAGGATCTCGGCAATCTCGCCGGTCCGGTTCTCGCCGGCGCCATCGTTCAAAGCATGGGGTACGTAAGCATGTGGCGTTTGATGATTGCCCCCATCGCCGCTGCCATGGTCATCACCATTCTCTTCCGGTACTCGATCGACCACGCCGGGCAAAAGCTGCCCGCGCCCAACCCAGCGGTTTGATTTACGGCGTATACCCGGGCCATCTGGTCCGGCAGTTCTAAAGTGCTTTCAGGAGAACTCAGTCATGAGTATGCTCGTAGACAATTGCGTGAAGATGTTTCTCAAAGAGCCCAAGCCTCCCGAACCGGGAAGGTCCAGTGTCTTCATGTTCGGCCAGGATTACTTCAAGGACGCGGGCCAATGGGTGGAGATCTGGATGGTCACCGCGAATCATGTGATGATGCCGGGCACGCCCAGAGGAGCCGATCCGATCATCCATGTGGGACCGGACGGCCACCGCGGCGGACCCTATCCCAAATTCCACCATAACGCCGACAACCTGATGTTCTTCTACGGCACCGACCCCGCCAACATGAACGATCTTGGCGCGCACGTCGAGTTTCACATGGGCAAGGGTGAAGACGAGGCGGTCTTCGACTTCGACGAGCCGCGATGCATCTTCATTCCGAAGGGTACGCGGCACTTCCCTATGTATGTTACCCAGTTCCGGAGGAACTTTTTTATCACTGACATTCTCACCGCGCCCACGCGCCAGGCTGCGGGGACTGAAACGGACTTCTCATTCGTCGCCAACGAAGAGAAGCTGAACCAGAATCAAAATCTGGGAGATTCCCGATGAGGTTCTTCTACTTAAAGTTGCTGACGGGCGCGGCGATCTCGTTCGCGATTGCGTCCTGTGCCTCCTTGCAGGCTCAACAACCAGGTGCGCAGGCCGCACCCGCATCGCTGGGCAAGGGCGAAGTATCCCTGCTTGAGCCGCGCAAGGTCGCAGCCGCCGTTGTGGCCGCAGCGCTGCCCACGCCAAAGCGCATCGTCAACGTGGGCGCGCGCCAGGGCGAGTTTCTTGAGGTCTTCCTCGATCAGTTTCCGAACACGCCCGGGCAGTGGACGGAACCCGAGGAGAGCATCGACAACCACAACATCGATATAGCAAAGGCGCGGCTGGCACGATTCGGCGACCGCGTCAGCTACGTGATCGGCGGCTACGGGCGCGATATCTCCGATGGCAGTGTGCCTCGCGACGCCGATGTCATCGTCACCGATTGGATGTCGATCAACCAGAACCTCGACGGGATGTACCGCATCTACCGGCTCGCAGCAGAGCAACTGCCTCACGGCGGCTGGCTCGTGGATCTCGATCATGTAGGCTTTGGCGGAAGCGCATGGGATGGCGAACTGAGCGCTGCATCGAAGGGCTTTCGTCCAGAGCTGGAAGGACCGCCTACCAAATTTTCCACGATTCGCCTCGCAACCATCGACGAGCAGCTCGGCGCAATGCGCGCCGCGGGCCTCGACGCAAAGGTGGTCTGGCAGTCTTTCAATTTAGTGCTCTTTATGGCGCGCAAGCCGTAGACTCCGACCAAGGGGAAAGCAACAGGCATGAAGTATTTTCTCGGCCTCGATAACGGCGGCACCAACACTAAGGCCGTGCTCTACACCGAGCGCGGCGAAGAGGTTTGCCAGGCCTCGGTCGATACCGCGGTCCTTACGCCGCGTCCCGGCTTCACGGAGCGCGACATGGAGGAGATGTGGCGCGCCAACTGCACCATCCTTCGCCGCGTGATCTCTGAGAGCAGAGTCGATCCAAAGCAAATCGCCGGCCTCGCCATCTGTGGCCACGGCAAGGGCCTCTACCTCTGGGGCAAAGACGGCAAGCCGGCCGGCGCGGGCATCCTCTCCACCGACAACCGCGCCTGGGAGTATGTAGAGCGGTGGAAGCGCGACGGCACCGAGCGCAAGGTCTTCGAGCTTTCCTATCAACACATCATGGCCTGCCAGCCGGTGGCGCTGCTCGCCTGGCTCAAAGACAACCAGCCTGAAGTGCTCGCAAACACCCGATGGATCTTCGCGTGCAAGGATTACGTTCGCTTCCGGCTTACCGGCAAGGCGATGGCCGAGATCACCGATTACTCCGGGGCCAACTTGATCAACCTTGCAACACGCGAGTATGACCGCGCCTTGATGCAGCTCATTGGTCTCGATGAACTATGGGACGCTCTGCCACCGCTATGCCGCTCGACGGACCTGTGCGGCGGCGTGAGCGAAGAGGCGGCTGCGCTTACAGGCCTAGCTCCCGGAACGCCAGTGGCCGGCGGTATGTTCGACATCGACGCCTGCGCCATCGCCGCCAACGTCCTCGACGAAAAGCACATCTGCATGATCGCCGGGACGTGGAGCATCAACGAATACCCGAGCAAAACCGCGGTACGCGATGGCTCCGTTCGGATGAACTCACTGTTCGCCAACCCGGACTACTATCTGATCGAGGAGAGCAGCGCCACCGGCGCGGGCAACTTCGAGTGGTTCATCCGCTCGCTGCTGCCGGATCTCGAACAGATCACAAAACAGCAGGGTAGGAGCCTCTTCGACCAGCTAAACGCCTGGGTCGAAAGCATTCCGGCCGATGAGTTCTGCCCTATCTTTCTGCCCTTCACCATGGCGAGTAATGTGCATCCTAACGCCAAGGGCAGCTTCGTCGGCATTACCAGCTTTCACAGCCGCAAGCATCTGGTCCGCGGGATATACGAAGGGATTGCATTCTCCCATCGCTACCATCTCGACAAACTCATGAAGACACGGAGCGCCGCGCCAGAGACGATCCGCCTTGCCGGCGGCGTGGCCAACTCCGCCGTCTGGTCGCAGATGTTTGCCGATGTAATGGAGCTGCCGATTGAGACCGTTCAGGTGCGGGAGACCGGCGCGCTGGGATGCGCCATCTGCGCTGCCGTAGCCACGGGCTTCTACAGCAGCCTCAAGGAAGCCGCCGGAAAGATGTCGTCGATCAAGTCGATCTATTACCCGCAGGCGGCCGCGGCGCCTGCCTATAGAAAGAAGTACGAGCTGTATCTCAAGGTGATCGCCGGACTCGATTGCGTGTGGAGTTTGATGCAGGAACTCGTGGACGCCGATCGCCGGTAGCTATCCTGCCAGCGATCGGCCTACCGCTTTACTTCGGATTCTCTGCGTAGAACGACTTGTAGACTTCCACGTTCCCCTGAATGACCTCGTGGATCTTCTCGTCGTCGCCGACATAATCCCAGTCGTTAGTGATGTCGCATGCAGTCTTCGAGTTCTGGGTAAACACGCAGACCATGACCAAAGGCCGGCGGAACTTCGTAATGTAAATAGGCCCGTGCCGCACGCCCTTGGGAACAAAGATGGTGCGCGGCTCATCGAAGTGAAATGCTTCCTCGTTCTCCCCCTCGCCAAGGTGGAACTCGATATGCGCGCCCAGATCCCTCATGTTGTCAAAATCGGTGCCGTAGAACGACATGATCTTGTCGGCGTTGTTGTTGTACTTGGGGAAGGGGCCGCCCTTGTGCCCGTCGCGCATGGTAAAGACCTTGCGCTCAAACTCCCTAGGGAAGCCGTTCATCATCATGTAATTGCCCGTGATGGGCATGAACTCGGTCAGGACCGGGGTCTGCTCGAAGTACTCCTGATCCTTGAACTCCTGGCCGAAGATGTACGTGCCCGCCCGGCCCGGCCGGCGTGGATTGTCTTCGCGCAGCAGCATCTCCACGCAGTTGTTCGCGTACTGACCCATAGCTAAATCCTCCCGACGATAGCGTACATGGATGTGTTGTGCGCGGCCAGTTCGAATGGGTTACGCAGCAGCAATGGACTCAAAAACCATTCCTTGTCAATGAGATGAAGCCCATCGCCAGGCATGGCTACAGGTGGTTACGGCATGCCGATTCGCTTGAGCGCGGCAAATTGTGCATCCGTCAAAAGAACATTCCGAACCCATCCCATCGAAAATTGAATCAAATAATAGAAAAAAGAGGGCAAACTGCATTTGCGGCGAGTAACTTGCCTGCCGGTAGAGTCTGTCCGCAACCGGTCGAGCGCGATCTGCCTCAACCCACCATCAGAAAAGGGAAAACAATCTAAGATGACTCAACTCGACACGGCATCCTTGCCAAAGCCAGTTATCGAACACCAGAAGTTTGACGTAGTCCGCCGCAATCTGACCGTCCGGCGGGTCCAGGAACTTGCCCCGAACATGCTTCGCATCACGCTCGGCGGCGACGAGCTGGCGGGCTTCAACAGCCCCTCCTCCGACGATCACATCAAGCTGTTCATTCCCGTGCCGGGCGGCGAGCCGGCGGCGCGGGACTACACTCCCCGCCACTTCGACTCGGGCGCCCTCGAACTCTCCATCGACTTTGCGCTACATGGGAGCGGAGCCGCTACGACATGGGCCCGCCAGGCCAAGCCCGGCGACGCCATCCAGATCGCGGGCCCGCGCGGTTCCAAGGTCATCAAGGCCCCCGACGCCTGGTGGCTGCTCATCGGCGATGAGTCGGCGCTGCCCGCTACCGGCCGCAGGCTTGAGGAGATGGCTGCCGGCACACGGGTGATAACTGTCGCCGCGGTCCGCGGTCCTGAAGAGGAGCTGCGCTTCGAAACCAAGGCCAACCTTACGCCGATCTGGGTTCACCGCCCGATCGCGGATGCTGCCGATCCCGCTCCCTTCTTGAAGGCAGTTGCCGCGCTCGATCTTCCCGCCGGCCCCGGCTTTGTCTGGATAGGCGCCGAAGGCGAAGTGGCGCGCGCTCTGCGCGAGTATTTCATCAACGAGCGCGGAATTTCGACGGACTGGATCAAGGCCGCCTCCTACTGGTCGAAGAACGGCGAGAACAAGAAGTAATTCAAATGGGCGCGAGCGGCGGCCATCGTAGCAGCTATCCGTGCGCCTTCTCTGCGTCTGCGCTAGATCTAATGAAAGTCATGCGAGCGAATCGCCGCGCTGGTGATATCGATAGGCTCAATGCGCCGCGCCTTCACGTGAATCACCCCATCCTGAATCTGCAGTCGGCCCTCGACCAATAGAAACCGGCATTGCGTCACCACCACACGGTTGCGCTCAAAGTCGCCGGGTGCAACGATGATGTTCGCGATTCCCGACTCGTCCTCAAGCGAGAGAAACACAAATCCTTTGGCCGTGCCCGGCCTCTGCCGCGCGACCACGCAGCCGGCCACGCGGACGAATCTCTCGCTCGGCTGGCTCGAAAGCTCTTCGGCAGACAAGACGCCCTTCTCTCTGAGCGCGGTGCGGTGATAGGCCATCGGGTGTGGTCCGGTGGTCAGCCCCGTTCCGCCGTAATCGGCGGCAAGACGCTCGTCGGTACTCATCCGCCGCAGCGGAACGGCGGCGCGTGTGCTCGATACGCTGTCGGCGTCGCGCAGAAGTGGGCCGACAGGTCTGCTTGCTTCTTCCACCTGCCAGAGCGCATCGCGCCGGTGCGCGACAGTATTGAGCGAGTTGAGCGCACCGATCCGCGCCAGCGCCACCAGTTCACTGCGACTGAGTTCAGGCACGCGCCGCGCTAGATTGTCCGCAGACAGAAACCGGCCCCCGCAATTACGCGCAGACACCAGAGCTTCTGCCGACGCGCGGCGCACTCCCTTGGCATAGTTCAATCCAAGGCGCAGCGAGAGTGAACCATCGATCTCTTCTTCCACCGTACAGACCACACCCGAGCGCTGCACGTCAATGGGCCGCACACGCAACCCATGGCGCTGTGCGTCTTTGATCAGAACGGCAGGCGAATAAAAGCCCATCGGCTGATTGTTGAGCATGGCGCAGGTGAAGGCCGCAAGATAGTGCACCTTGAGAAAGGCCGACGCATAAGCAATAAGTGCAAAGCTCGCCGCATGCGACTCGGGGAATCCGTACATGGCGAACGACGAGATGGCCTGCACAATATTGTCCTGCGCCTCCGTGCCGATGCCGTTGCGCGTCATCCCCGCGCGCAGCCGGCCTTCAAGATCCTTCATCCTCTGCATGGAGCGGCGCATGCCCACGGCGCGGCGTAGCTCCTCGGCCTCCGCGCCGCTGAAGCTCGCCACGGTCATCGCCATGCGCAGCAACTGCTCCTGAAACAGCGGCACGCCGAGTGTGCGCTTCAGTACCGGCTCAAGCAACGGATGAGGATAGGCAACCTCTTCCTTCCCTTGCCGCCGTCGCATGTAGGGGTGCATCATCTTGCCCACGATCGGCCCAGGCCGAATGATCGCCACCTGCACTACGATGTCGTAGAAGCGCGTGGGCGCGTTGTGCGGAATCGACGCCATCTGCGCACGGCTCTCTACCTGAAACATGCCTACCGTATCGGCCTTGCACAGCGTCTGGTAGACCGCCGGATCCTCAGGCAGAGCGGCCATGTTCAGATCTTCGCCGTAGTGGCGCGGAACCAGTTCGATGCAGTCCTTGAGCACGGCCATCATGCCCAGGCCGAGCAGGTCCACCTTGATGATGCCCAGATCCGCGCAGTCCTCCTTGTCCCACTGCACCACGGTGCGCCCCGGCATCGACGCCCGCTCGATGGGCACCACCTGGTTGAGCAGCCCAGCGCAGATCACCATGCCGCCCGAGTGCTGGCCCAGGTGGCGGGGCAGATCGCGTATCCGATCGCACAGCTGGAGATATCGTGCAATGCGCGGATGGCGCAGGTCGAAGCCCGCCTGCGCAAAGTGGTTGGTCATGGTGTCGTGCTCGCCGCGCCACTCCCAGTGATCCACCAGCCCCGATAACCTCGCGATTGTCTCCGGCTCAAACCCCAACGCCTTGCCCACCTCCCGCGCGGCCGAGCGTCCTCGATAAGTAATCACGTTGGCCGTCATCGCAGCGCCCAGCGCTCCGTATCGCTCATAGATGTACTGGATCACGCGCTCGCGCTCCTCGCCCGAGGGCAGATCGAGATCGATATCGGGCCACTCGCCGCGGCTCTCGCTCAAAAATCGCTCGAACAGCAGCTCCATGCCCACCGGGTCGACCGCCGTAATCTCCAGCGCATAACAGACAGCGGAGTTGGCCGCGGAACCGCGCCCCTGCACCAGAATCCCGTTCCGCTGACAGTAGCGAATCAAATCCCACACGATCAAAAAATATCCAGCGAACCCAAGCTTCGCAATCAGCGCTAACTCGTGACGAACCTGCGCGCGGGCCTTGTCGAGCAGGTGCCGCTTGAGCGGCAGGCCGTACCGCTTGCACACGCCCTCTTCCACTCGCGCTGCAAGAAAGCTGTCCATCGTTTCGCCGTGCGGCACAGCATAGCGCGGGAACTCGTACCCCAGCCTGTCGAGCGTGAACTCGAGCCTCTCACTCACGATCTTTGTATTTGCAATCGCCTCGGGAATGTCGTGAAAGAGCGCAGCCATCTCTCTAGCGCTGCGTAACGCGCGCATGGAGTTGGCAGCAAGCAGCCGTCCTGCGCCGTCGAGTGAGGTGTGGCGGCGGATAGAGGTAAAGATGTCGAGAATCTCGCGGTCGTGCTCCACCGCGTAGCGTACGCCGTTGGTTGCAATCACCGGCAGGCCCATGCGCGAGGCAAGTTCAAGCGCGGCCTGGTTGCGGCACTCCTCGTCTCTTTCGTGGTGGCGCTGGAGCTCGATGTAGAGATTGCCGCGTCCGTAGATGGAGACAAGACGCTCGGCCACCATGTGCGCTTCTTCAGTGCAGCAATTGGCGTGCGCCGCTGCGAGCGCTCCCTCGGCGCCGCCGGTCAGGCAAATCAGTCCATTCGAAAACTCCTCGAGATCCTCAAGAGTTGCCGCACCCTCGGTCTTGGTAGCTTCGCGCATCTTGAAGCGCGTAATCAGCTGGCAGAGATTTCTGTATCCAGTCTGCGAGGCGCACAGTAGCGTCACGCGAGGCGGCCGAGGCACGTATTGATGTGGCAGCCATGCGGGCGGCGCAAGCCGATTGCCGAAGGGAGCAACCGCGATCTCTGCGCCGATGTGCGCTTTCACTCCACGCCTCTTTGCGACAGTGTGAAAGCGAGCTACCCCGTAGAGGCCGTTGCGGTCGGCCAGCGCCATCGCCGCAAAACCAAGCTCGGCCGCACGATCGATCAGCGCCTCAGGCTGAGATGCTCCATCGAGAAAGCTGAACGCACTCGAGGCGTGCAGTTCGACATACTCGCACTCAGTCATAGAAGGCTTCGAGATGCCACTCGTCGCGCACGCGGTTTGAAACCAGCAGGCAGGCAGACGATGCGCCGCTCGCGTCGGCGGCCAGCACGTCCCACTCTTCCGTGTCCCATCCATCCACCGACCACCAGCAACCGCTCGAACGCCACGGTCCGTATGCCGCCTGCACCTCGTAGCGATTCTGCGCGCGCTGAAATGCTACCGGCTGCATTGCGCGCAGCACCACGCGAACCGGAATCGGCGGCCTGGCTCTGCGCAGGACCAGCCGCGGCAGCCCGTCTCGTCGCGCGGCCGTCTTCGCCGTGACCGCAAACTCTTCCATGTGAAAGCTCCCCGGGCGATGCGTATCGTCAAGCACCGGCGAGCCTGCGCGATCCTCTCCTACGAGCGCCCTCAGGCGCGCAAGCGTCACATCCAGCCGCGATGGCTCCGGCGTCTGCGGTGCAAACAGGCCCAGCTGCATGTTGCTGGACTGGCC
>Ga0326728_10003432_pt1 | contig 49312 bp, 33 predicted proteins | sample MB3enrmetagenome_FD_207602 | JGI IMG/M metagenome (GOLD analysis project Ga0326728, IMG submission 207602) | Lab enriched peat soil microbial communities from McLean, Ithaca, NY, United States - MB31MN | ecosystem: Environmental > Terrestrial > Soil > Wetlands > Peat | place: USA: New York... | reverse complement strand
ACGGCTTTATCGAAAGCGCGCCATTGTCACCCTCCCGCCGACCGACCGATTTCTCGTCGGCGCGCTTCCGATAAAGCACTAGCGTTTTTCGTTCCAAATCCGGCGAAGTCTCCACTCAGCGTAGTTTCCGAGTGGGGACGTCATTAGGCGGATGCGAATAATCGTAAAGAACGGAAACGTGACGCTGGAAGGCGTTGTAGACAACCAGACCGACAAGGACTTGGTGGCGCTCCGTGCCAACGGTGTGTCCGGGATCTTCTCCGTCACTAACCATTTGGAGGTCGTGGCGCCAAAGTGACGGAGTGAGTTTCCGCCGCGGCTGCCACCTCGGATCTGCCGGGCGGTGGAGGGCTTGAGCGGCATGACCTGCACTTATTGACGGATTGCACGTCGCACAGACACGGGCGGGCCTCGTTCAGCTACAGCGTCTTCAACACCAGCACCGTGAGATCGTCAGCAAGATGCGGTGTTTCTGCAAACTCGACCACCGAGGCGTGAATCATCGTTATTAGCTCGGAAGGACTCTGATCCAGGTGGGAACTCACGACTGTTGCGAGCCGTCGTGCGGAGTACTCTTCCCCTGCAGGGTTCTCCGCCTCAACCGTGCCGTCGGTGTACAGAACGAGCACATCTCCAGACCGGAGCTCAATCTTATCGCTTTGGTAATCCGCCGGGGGAAGCAACCCGAGCACTGGACCTCCCTTGTCTAACAGAATTGGATCTAAGCTCACACGAATCAGGAGTGGCGGATTGTGCCCTGCATTGGTGTATTGCAGAGTGCGTGACTGCGGGCAGAGCTTTCCATAAAACAGGGAGATGAACCGGCTTCCATCCGTGATCTGATACACGACTTTGTTAAAGCTTCGCAGAAGGTCACGTGTGTCTCGGAATCGTGGGGCGTCCATTTGGAGGACGACTTCAATTGAAGGCATCAGCAGACCGGCAGCAACTCCTTTGCCGGAAACGTCCGCGATCACCAAGCCAATCTCTCCTTTAGGCAGCTCGATGAACCCATAATAGTCTCCCGCCACGATCTTGGCAGGGTACATACGCGCCGCAAGCTCAAACCCCGGCACCGTGGGAACGGAGCGTGGCAGAATATTCTGCTGCACCTCGGCCGCCATCTGAATCTCCCGGGCCAGATCGTCGCGCTCTCGTTCTGCCCGCGCTGCTAATCGTTTGCGCTGCGTGCCTAACTGATTCACGACGATAACAACAAAGAAAAACCCAAAGAGCGTGATGATGTCTTTAGTTACGTGTTGGATTGAAAGCTTGGGAGCCGGACCGAGAACGTCATGCAGACTCAGACAAATGGCTGCCAGCACGAGACTAACGCGAAGTGGATGTACCAACGCGCTCAGTGCTAACGGCAAGATGTATAAGGGAGCAAATGAAAAAGACGGGACGGATTTTTCCGCATAAGCGACTGCCGAGAGGCCGACCGCCACCACAAGAGTGAGAACAACAATACTAATCCGTTCATCAACGTAGGGGCCGGACGTGGTGATCCTATGAATAATATTCGACCATCGCAAGCGCAACATGGGTTTGGATTCTGTCACATGAAGCCTTCGCTGTCTACACACTGCTTGGCGCACTTTTGAACCTCTGGCGCCAGCGAGTCATCTGACAGCATCGCGTCAGCCACGAGCCGTATCTGGGGAGTATGCATGATTGCTGGTGGGAAGGGCGTTTGAACGAAGCCGCTGGGCGGCGGACGCTTCGCGTGCGCGGAGTTGAAGGATTGTCCTGATTAGGTATGGTCGGGTCATAAGGAGGCTCCCTATGACCCGTTTACGCCGAATGATGCTCGAAGAACTCGATCGTCGTAATTACTCTCAGGGTACGATCCGTTGCTGTCTCCGTGCGGTGGCGGATTTCGCCCGCTACTTCCACCGCTCTCCTGACCAACTGCGTCCCGAGCACGTGCGTGAATACCACGCCTATCTGCTCCGCGGGCGCAAGCTGGATGCGAGCAGTGTGACGCAGCAGTTGGCCGCGCTGCGCTTCTTGTTCCTCAAAACCCTCAAGAAGCGTTGGACGATGGACGAAACCCCCTCCCCCAAGAAGGTGCGTCGCCTACCCACCATTCTGAGTCAAGAAGAAGTCGCTCAGCTCATTAACGCCGCTCCCACTCCCTTCTATCGCATCCTGTTGATGAGCCGTCCCCCGCAAGTCCCACATGGAAATCGCAGCACCCGAAGAACAGAGGTCCGCGCCAACTGGCCCGCCTAACCTACGCAAAATGGGAGGAGGCTAAAACTGGATAACTCGAATTGTGGTTGCTCGAAAGAGATAATCATCGCGGATTACTTTAACCAATCACTCGCCGCAGCTTCATTCGGGACGACGGCTACGCGTACTCCTCTGTTCCATGCGACGTCCTCGAAGAACTTATCCAGCCCACCGTCTGGGGAAAGGATCGCGATTCTGAACGGCTGTTTCCAAATATGCGCACAATGTTCGCCAAGCACAAGCATGTCCAAGACTGGAATGGTTCCGGCAACTTCGATGAGATCGAGCTTTACTTTCCCGCAGCCAAACTTTTCGCTCTCCTCTTTTACTCGGTCGAAAAGGGTTTGTAGTCTGGAAAGACTGTATTCGCCCGTAGCCTTTATGGACAATTGATCACCCGCTTTATTAACTTGCAATTCTAAATTCGTGTTGCGCCTCCTACTAGATCAGCTTGCTCGTGGTTGGGCCAGCGTCTGACCAGACCCCCGCCGACGCCTGGATAAAGCTCAACGTCAACCCGAAGTACTTCATGGATTTCACCCCCGGTCCTCGCCGTGGACTTCCCGGACATGTTCATGGAAGGCCGCCCTGACTTCCGCGATAGCCTCGTCGGAATTGCGGTCTTCTGGAGGCAGAAATTCCTGGCCGCGTTGCGAACATTTGTAGATGAACGGCTCGCCAATATTCCAGGGTTTTGTCACAAGCTGAGGTTTTTCAATCATTTCATTCTGCATGGTCAAGGGCCCTTGCCCCGCCTCTCGCGCCTGCCGGAGCATGCGGCGCAGGTGGCGACGGGCCTCATGGATCTGCGGTTTGGAAGTGCGAATCTCGAGGCCTAACATCGCAGAAATGCAAATGACCGCGATCAGCCATAACCTTACAAATCCTTCGTGACCGCCCCTTCCATATTGATTTGGGCCAGGCTGATTCAAAATAGTGATAACGAGGAATTTGCTATCGGAATGTCGACTGCTATTTTGTACTGGTTTTTCCTACAAGGGGTAGCGCAGCGCCGCGGGGCCGCAAACGAAACTGAAAAGGCAAAGGGCGAAGGTCAAAGCCCGGGGTGGCGGCAGACCACCAAGGGGGACTAGGCTCAAGGGCGGGCTCGTCGTGGTTACTCAATCCACCAACTTGCTGCGCAACGCATAACGAATCAGCTCCGTGGTGGTAGTCATCTCCATCTTCTCCAAAATCCGCGTGCGATGAGTGCCGATGGTGGTCACCGCCAGATGAAGCTCGTCGGCGATTTGGGTGATCGTCTTTCCAGAAGCAATCATCCGGAGGACCTCTAATTCTCGGCCGGACAATCTCTCATGGAGGTATTGCTCTCCCTTCCCATCCAGGTCCACCGCCAGTTTCTCCGCCAGAACCGGACTCACATAGCGCCCTCCGGCAAGCACTTTTCGGATCGCCTTAACCAATTCTTCCGGCGCGCTCTCTTTATTCATGTACCCCGACGCACCCGCCTTAAGCGCCCGCTTACCGAACTGGTCTTCCGGAAGCGCGCTCAATATCAGCACAGGGACTTTCGGCCGCGCCTGCTTCAGCTCGTGAAGAATGTCAAGGCCGCTTCGGCCTGGCAGGGTGATGTCCAGAATTACCAAGTCCCAGTCCTGACTCTGCACCTCGGCGAGGGCCTGCTGTGCATCTCGAGCTTCACCCCAGGTTATTGGGTGAAGCTCGCGCATAATGATCTCCTTCAATCCGCTGCGAAGGATGGGGTGGTCATCAACAATAAGTACCCTGATCACTTATTTTCCTCCCGCTGTTTCTGGCGAGCCTCGGGAATTCGGACTCTCACCGTGGTGCCTTTTCCTGGGGCGCTGGTGACGATGAACTCACCGCCCAGGATGAGGGCGCGCTCTTGCATACCCAGGATCCCAAGCGATCGCTGACCCGAGAGTTGTTTATCGTCGAAGCCTTGGCCGTTGTCGTGAACTTCCAGCGTCAGGGCACCATCCTCACTGCCTAATCGCGCCTGTACCTCTGTCGCGTTCGCATGCCGCGTCACATTGGTCAACGCTTCCTGAAAGGTGCGGAAAAGTGCGGTGGCGCGCTCTTCGTCGACAACGACGTCATCCTCTGGCAAGTCCAATCGGCATCTTATTCCGGTTCGAGCCTCGAATTCCTCTGCCGCCCATTCGACGGCGGGCGAGAGACCCAGTTCGTCGAGGATTCTGGGTCGCAGATTGGTTGCGATTCTACGCACCGACTGAATGGTTTGGTCGGCAAGTTGCTGCAATGATTCAATTTTGTCCGAACGTAGCTGCTGCTCCTCGCTCAGCGTGGGAATCAAAGAGCTCAAACCGAATTTGATTGCCGTCAAGGCTTGGCCTAGCTCATCGTGGATTTCACGTGCCACCCTTATCCTTTCCTCTTCCCGAACACTTTGGAGGCGGGCGGCAAGAGCGCGCAACTTGTCACGCGGTGCTTGCAGCTCCTCTTCCGCCCGCTTGCCTTCGGTGATGTCACGAAAGATCGAATATACCGCACTCTGTCCATCCGGCAACGAAACGGCCACACGGACCATGGAAACGTGCAAGCGGCTGCCGTCCTTGCGCTGGCGAACGCCCTCCGCATCCACTCGCTGCCCATGCGCCGTCACCGGCTCCATGTGTTTCTGAAATTCATCTCGCGACTCCGCGGGTACGATCAGTTCGTCAAGCCGACGACCGACGGTCTCTTGGGGAGTGTAGCCAAAAACCCGCGCGAACTCGCCGTTCACGCGGAGCACCCCGTTGTCCGCGTTGGTTAGGGCGACGGCTTGCGGGGCCTGTTCGAATAACGCATCCAAAAGCGCGTTCTGCTTGTGAAGCTGGCCCACCAGCGAGGTAATGAGGGCAACCCCGAGGGCCATGAGAGGAACGGCGGTAACACATGCAGCGGAGATAAGGGATATGGGCACACCGTGGGAAAGGTCCGGAGCGATTGCAGATCGCGCAAAAGTGGCAGCGGCCATCCCGGTGTAATGCATCAGAGGATTGGCGGCCCCCATCAGCAGGGCGCTGGCTGCTTTCGACAATTGTTTGCCTGTGGTCCCGTCGGCAACAAGAAATTTAAACCTTAAAGCCATTAAACAAAACGGCATCGGCAGGACAACAGAAAGGGCCATCAGCCCGGCGGAGTAGTGGCACATTGCCGGTAGCCGCATGGCTGCCATGGCGGTGTAATGCGTGCCCGCAATGCCCCCGCCCATTAAGACGCCGCCGATCAGCACGCGAAGGAATTCTGTTCTCCTCTGGCTCACGACAAAGATGGTCACGGCAGAAGCGAATACGGCGGGGAGGAGAGAAATCAAGACCGTGGGCCAGTCGTACTCCACGGGTACCGGCAAACTGAACGCCAGCATTCCGGTATAGTGCATGGACCACGTGCCAAGGCCGCTCGCTGTGGCCCCGCCAATTAGCCATGCAACGCGAGCCCCGCCTCGGTCGGCGGCTACCCGCCCGGCAAGGTCGAGCGCGGCCCATGCGGCCAGCATGGAGATCAATATAGACAGAGCTACCAGGGGGTAACTGTATGAAGCCTGGATGACCAACCCGGAGGAGGTCATGGAATTTGTCCTAGGGAGCTTGGAAGCCAGGCGCTAGTATACGGCTATTTGATTTCCCGATAAAAGACAAATTGTGCTGACTCGCCCGTCAAATTGTGATGGTACGGGGTTCGCACCCTACCCCTTCGTGTTGTTGTTTGCAAGTAATGTGAAGCCCACCGGCATGTCACGCAAGTCCGCGCGTGAGGCCAATCGCATACTCAAAACCCGACCAAATCCTCCATTCACTCTCAAACCCCAACCCTCCCTGGCGGAGGGGAGGGAAAAGTGTGTATCGCGCGAGGACCAGATTGGTCAATAACCGTGCGCACCAGGATGAGAGGCGCAGCGTGGCCTAAAGGCTGCATTGGGCGACCTGTTTGTTTCCGCCGAACCCCCTTAGGCGATACCCGTGGACACCCACGTGGTTCAATCCCGCTCGCCGGGTAACCTTGCCTTCCTGGCCGAATCGCCGCATAATCCGCCATCTAGGATTCATGAGATTTACACGAATGTCATGAGGAGGATTTGTATGTCACTACGTGGGGTGGAATGCCCGGCTTTCGGAATGACTTCGCGGCGCAGGTTCCTAAAAGGTGCTGCGGCTTTGGGCGTGGCTGCGCCGGCCTTCGCTGAGGCGCCGCAAGGCCATGCAGATTCAACCCACCACCCAATTTTCGCCTACGTCGGGACCTACAGTTTACCGCAAGGCCCAGACGGCTCCGTCGGTCGCGGGCAAGGCATCTACCTGTTTGAAATGAATCCTGCTACTGGAGGTCTCGTCCAACGCGAGCTATTGCGGAGAGACACCAACCCGTCCTGCCTGACGATTGACTCCTCGAAGAAACACTTGTACTCGGTGAATTGGATCTCGACCTATCAGGGCACAAAATCCGGCTCGGTGAGTGCCTACATGCTTGATCGCCCCACCGGACATCTGACGTTGCTCAATACCGTCAGCTCCGAAGGAGCTAATCCCACCCACCTGAGCATCCACCCTTCCGGCAAGTTCTTGCTGGTGGCTTGCTACTTCGGAGGGTCGGTGGCGGTGCTTCCCATTCGCGCGAACGGCGAGTTGGGCCCCGCCACGGACGTTGTGCACGATCAGGGCCCCGTGGGCAGCATACACGCCGCCAGTGCGCCTCCCGGAAGCTTTGCCATCAGCGGGCACGACAACCCTCACGCCCACATGATCCTGCCCGACGCCGCGGGCCGTTTCGTTGTCGCAGCCGATTTGGGGCTCGACCGGATTTTAGTTTGGAAGTTCGACGCCGAGAAGGGGAAGCTCCTACCTAACGATCCTCCCTGGGTTGCCCTGCCCTCCGGAGACGGTCCGCGGCACTTCGCGTTTCATCCCAACGGCCGCTGGTTCTATTCGTTGCAAGAAGAGGGCTCCACCGTCGTCGTCTTCGACTATGACTCGACAAGGGGCCGGCTGGCAGCGAAACAGACTCTTTCCAGTCTGCCCAAAGGCTTCGCCGGCACGAATTTCCCTTCGGAAATCATGGTCTCTCCGGACGGCAAATTCGTTTACGCCGCCAACCGTCAGCACGACAGCATTGCGTGGTTTCCTATCAGCGCTACCGGAACGCTTGCCTGGGGCGGCGAAGAATGGACCCGCGGCGACCATCCCCGCACTTTCAACTTTGATCCAACGGGGGATTTCATGTACGTGTGCAACCAGATGGCGGATGCCATCACTACTTTTCGCGTCGATCGAAAGACGGGTGCGCTTACCTTTACCGGTCAATACACTCCGGTGGGCAGCCCAGCATCTATCATTTTCCTCGTCTAGCGCTTAGGCGAGATTTGCCTCTAGGCGGAAATCCCTGTTCGCATGACATCGCCTCCTCTGCCCGGATTGCGAACGTCTCCACGCCGGCGATAGTGATGGCTCCAGGGAAGCATTGAGCGTCTTCCCCTACCCGAAGGGCATCAACCCGCCTTTCGATTTGGTGTTAATTTGTTGCTTCGGTATTCTTGATTGGAAGGGGCAATCCCCATGAAACTTTACCAGGCGATATTGATGATAGTTCTGCAATCCAGCGTGGCGCTGGGCCAAGGCCTTGAATGCGACCTCCGCGAATACAAGCCCTTGGAGGGATTGAAAGCGGCAGTCGTCGCTGGGGGATTGCAGGTGACCTGGCAGGGCGAGCGCGACCAGCAGTTGCGCGCCGTCTTCGCCGTGACCAAGGGTCAGCCCTTGGTACGGGAGCTCGCTGTCCGGAAAGGACCGGCCGGCTGGAGGGTGCTGGCGCGCGATCTTTCGCCCGAATTCGATGTGGTCAGCGGCCGGCGGCGCCTCTCGGAGCAGCAAGCCGCGCCGCTCCGTGCCCTGGGAATGGCCCTTACGCCCGACCTGATCGAGCGGGAGAAATGGAACGCCTTTTGGGATGCGCCGCTCGAGGTTCCGGGAAATCCCGGTACCAATCTGGACTTGCCCCGCACGGCGCAGGAAATTCGCCGGGCCACGGCCAGTTACCAAGTGGCCGGCTGCCGTGTCAAAACCGATGGCGCGCGCCTGGAAATCACCTTCCCCGGTCTCACTTTAGGTATCTTTGCGGGCGAATTGCGGTTCACGGTTTATCGCGGCGCTAACCTCCTGCGCCAGGAGGCCATCGCCAAGACCGGCGAGCCATCCGTGGCATACAAATACAATGCCGGCCTGAAGGGTTTTTCCATTAAGACGGCACCGCGCGTGGTCTGGCAGGACGTGGCCCGCACCTGGCAGCAGTACGAATTCGGCGGCGGCGTCAACCACGACCCGGTGGCCCTGCGCGCACGCAACCGCCTGATGATGGTGGAAACCGCGGGGGGCTCTCTCGCCATTTTTCCGCCTTCCCACAAGTTCTTTTTTGCGCGCGAAATCGAAATGAATCTGGGCTACGTTTGGTATCGCAAAGACGACGACCAGACGTTCTCGGCGGGCGTGCGGCAGGCCGAGCACGAAGAAGAGGAGCGGCCGTTTGGAGTTTCCGACAGCGAGTGGAAGCGGCGCGTCTCGGAATCGCGTGGCAATCTGGGAAACTTCGCCCTTTACAACGCTCCGCCGGGAACCTGGCAGCGGATGCCGGTTTATTATTATTTGAGCGCTGACGATAGCCGCACGACCGAGGGCAAAGTCCTGGCCTTCACCCACAACGACACCTTTAAGCCCATGCCCGGCTACCAGGTTGCGGTCAGCCATTTTCACACGCACTTCACCGAAATGTTGGAGGACGCGGGCACCCTCGATCTCCAGCCGGGCTTTCTACCGGTATTCCGCGGGCTGGGGATCAACATCGCGATGCTGTCGGATTTCCACGGTGACGGTCACCCCAAGGATTCGGGGCCCATTCGCTTCCGCGAGCAGAAGGATTACTTTGACGGCTGCCGCCGCTTTTCCGATCGTGCCTTCCTGATCATGCCGGGCGAGGAGGCGGACGGCGCCCTGGGCGGACACTACACGTTCGTGTTTCCCAAGCCCGTCTACTGGAGCCGCGTCCGGGAATCCGCCCAGCCTTACACGGAGCAGGACGCCAAGTACGGCAAGGTGTACCACGCGGGTTCGGCGGCGGACGAGTTGCAGTTGCTCGAGGACGAACAGGGCTTGATGTGGCAGACCCACCCGCGGACGAAAGGCTCCGCCGGTTACCCCGATGCGGTGCGCGATCGGGATCACTTTAAGAGCGACCGTTTCCTGGGCGCCTCCTACCAATCGTTGCCGGTGGACCAATCCGAACCGCGAATCTGCGAGAAGCGCTGCTTCGGCGTGCTGGATGACATGAACAATTGGGCCGGCCCGAAATTCATGATCGCCGAGGGTGACACTTATTCGAAATATCCCGACGATGAGACCTATCCGCAACTCATCGTCAATTACGTCAAGCTTCAGCACCTTCCGGGATTTGACGAGGACTGGAGCCCGATTCTCAGCGCCATGCGCGCCGGCGATTTCTATGTAAGCACCGGCGAAGTCCTTTTGCGGAAATACGCCATCGAAGGTACGGGCGCGAAGAAGACCTTCACGGCAGAAGCGGAATGGACCTTCCCCCTGGAATTTGTCGAGCTGGTCTGGAGCGACGGGACAACGGTCGATCGGAAAATTATGTCGGAAACAGAACTCGCACCCTTCGGCAGCCAGCGCTTTGCGATCCCCTTCGACGCCACTGGCAAAAAGTGGGTTCGGTTGGCCATCTGGGATTCGGCGGGTAATGGAGCCTTTACCCAGCCTGTCCATTTAAAGTAACAGAAGAACACATGGTCTTTGTGGGTCTCGGGCGGCGCTATCCAGTCTACCCATGCTTATGACTGTCCCCTGTTCCCTATTCCCTGTTCCCTGTACTTCCGCGGCTAAGGCGCGGCGACGAGGTGCCCGATTTTTGCTTTGGCGCGTAAGGGCGAACATGGATTTCGACAGTGCGACCTAGCGCCGTAAGCCAGGCGGTGAGCCGGTCGATGGTCACGCTCTCCATACGGCCACGAAGGACTTTGGAAAGCGTAGGCTGGTCGGTGCCGCACCGTTGCGCGGACTCTCGCATCTCAGGGAGTCTGCGGCTTTCCCCCTGCCACGACCCGCGGCTCTGGGCTTTGATCGCCATAGCCGCATGTTCACACAAAGTGGACGTTTACCATGCTAAGGACCGCAGACTTTGAACGGCACAAAGTCTGCACTACCCCGCTGCGGGTAATATAGTGCAGATGATTGAGGCCGTAAAAATGTTTCTGCCAGGGCATCCGCTCATCTTACTACCTTTGAAGGCCGCATACATCCCGACAAAAAGCGCCGGGACGTATGCGCCACCCGCGGGGAACAACACACCCGTTTCGTTGTTCGCCCACATCGGAAAAGCAGTGGTCAGTCATCAGTTGTCAGTGGTCAGTTGAACCAGCCAAATTCAATAAGCCCTCGCGGTCAACCGGGAGGTAGGTGACGCGGTAGCCATCCGAAGAGCCATTTACCACAGAGGGCACGGAGAACACGGAGGCAGACGGGGGAGCTGTTCTCTGTGCCCTCTGTGAGCTCTGCGGTGAATCCTGGCTTTGCTTTTCCAGCGCCACGGAGTAATTCAGGACTGAGGAATGTTGGCAAACAGTTCACCGTCCGCAGTTTACAGTTCACAGCAAGAATCGAGAACACCTTGACTGTTAACTGTCGACTGTCAACTATCGACTTCCTTTGACGGCATCATCGCTTCCAAAACCTCGGGTAGAATCGGGGTCGTCGCGTTGTGGTCGAGGTAGATCAGGACGCGCTACGCTTGTTCCGCAAATATATTTTCGTGGCGTCGGACAATCTGTCCATTTCTCTGTCTACCGGTAGCCCGCACGTATATCTTCCTATTGCAATTACCCCTGTGATAAATGCTAAGCTAGAGGGGGAGGCCAGACTAGGTGCTAGGTGCTGGGGAGTACCCTCAGACCCCAGGCCCCAGCCCCGTGTCCCGTATCCCATATCCCGGGTGCTGCCCCTTGGAGGAGATAAAAATAGGCGCGGCTTGCCACGATGTTTTGGAAACAAAAGGGGTTAGGCATGAAACGCCAAAACTCCGCAAAACCTATATTATTGAAAATAAGATGGTTATCATGTCATCCATCAACAGGGTCAGGGAAAAAGGGGAATTAAAAATGCCGGTTGATCCCACGATGTTATTGAAAACACATGGAGAAAAAATGTCCGTTATGTGCCATGCCACGATGTTGATGAAAACAAATGGGTTAAAAAGTTGATGCCACGATGTTGATGGAAAGTAAGGGAGTTATTTAAAATGGACAACGGCCGAGGGGGTAGCCCGGAGGTCGGTGTAGCCCAGTGCGGCGGGGCTGCAACAAATCCAGCGAAAAGGTTGGAACTGGGGTACGACGCCTGGGGATAGGCGGTTTATCCATCACACAGAGGGCACCGGGCGTGCTCAGACTTGGATGTGTGGGGCTGGTGAAATTCAAATACCATTTTATTGCTGTCTGGATTCTCATCTGGACGCACGCCACTGCCGCCGCGGGACAACTCCCCGCGGCCTCATGGGTAGGGGTGTTGCTTGACGCCGGGGGGAAGATCATCGCCGGCGCTCAAGTGGAGCTCGGCGATACGGCCTCGGGCCGCATTTACGCCGCCCGTAGCGACGAACATGGCGGCTTCAGTTTTCCCCAATTGCTCGCCGGGACCTACACGGTGCATGTCAGTTGGGACGGCAAAGCGGCCACGCCCCCGTGGACGCGAAAGATAAAGCCGAATGACCACCTCAAACTTGCCATTCAGGTGGGCTTAGCATCCGACGGCTGGCAGATCGCCGAGATTTCTCCCGGCGAAAAACCGTCCGCAGCAGGCGGCGGGCAAAGTCTGTCGGATCGGCAGGTTTCCGGGCTTCCCCTGAACAAGCGCGACTTCAGTCAACTGCTGCTGCTGGCTGCCGGCACCATGACGGACACCAACGACACAGCAAATTTCACCCAACAATTTGCTGTGAATGGCCAGCGCGGGGCCACCGACATCTTTGCCATGGACGGGGTGGACATGACCGATCCGGAACTGGGCGGCGCCACCTTTACTAACTTCAATGTGGATGCCGTGGAGGAAATCGAGTCGGTTTCCGGGGTGATGCCCCCGGAATTTGGCCATGGAGCTTCCGGCTTCACCAATATCAAGACCAAGGCCGGGACGAATCTGCTTCACGGCACAGTTTTTGAATTCGTGCGGAACTCGGCCTTCGATGCGCGCAATTTTTTCGATCAGCAAAACTTGGCCCAACCCCGCCGCATTCCCCCCTTCGCCCGCAATGAATTCGGCTTCACCCTCGGTGGACCGGTCACGCTGCCGGGGATTTACCAGGGCCGTGATCGCACCTTCTTCTTCGGTCAGTTTCAGGGTTTCCGCCAGGTGCTGGGAACCACGCAGGTGCTTTCCGTGCCGACCCAGGCAGAGCGCCAGGGATTGGACACCACCGCGTTCCCGGGCGATACGCTCTACGTACCGGTAAATTCCCAGATCGCCCCCATCCTGGCGGCGTATCCCCAGCCCAACGATCCGCAAGGGCCCTTTGGAGCGCGCACCTATGCCACCTCCTCCAAAGTCGCGACAGACTCCAACCAGTTTTCCGTACGCATTGACCATCGCATTTCCGTCCAGGGCCGGCTTTTTGTGCGCTTCAACCTCGATAACGTCAAAGGTCCAGTGATCAATCCCGACCAGGAGGCCATCGATCCGAGCTTTGCCACCCAATTCCGTCAGCCCCAGCGCAATGTGGGGCTAAATTACACCCGCACCGTATCGTCCCATTTCAATTCCGAAACTTCACTGGGTTACATTCGCAGCACGCCACTGTTTCTCCCCGAAAATCACACTCAGCCGGGGATGACGTTTGCCGATAGTCTTTATGAATCTTTCAACGCACCGGCCGGGACGGTGGGAGGGTTTTTCGGAAACCTCTTTCAGGTTCGCCAGAACTTTACCTACTTGCACGGAGCCCACACGCTGAAAATCGGCGTGGAGACCCGCTTCAACCGTGACAGCGCCATCTATGCCACCAACCCCAATGGCGAGTATACGTTTGGGGGCGGCACGGCATACGCCCCGGTAGAGATTCCATCGTTCAGTGGCCGGCATGATATCCCGGTGGGTGCTCCCCTCCCCGACGCGCTCTCTGGATTTCTTTCTGCATCCCCCTTTTCCTACAATACAACGGCAGCATCGGCTCTTACCCCGCAGGGTAATCGTTTTGATGAGGTCTCGATCCACCGCGGGGCTTATGACTTTTTCTGGCAGGATGCGTGGAAGGTGACGCCGCGGTTCACGCTCAATTATGGCCTGCGTTACGAAGTAAACAGTCGCCTTAGCGAAGCCGGGCGGCGTACCTCGACCTTTCTGACGGTGGATGCCAACGGCAAACCCGCGCCCGCCTGGCAAGCTGGAGCGCGGCAAATCATGGTCCTCAATCCCCAACCCCCTTACCAAATGGACCTGAATGGATGGGGGCCGCGAGCATCGGTGGAGTGGCGTGTCTCGACGGGCACCGTGTTGAGCGCCGGTGGCGGGATCACCACGATTCTTCCTCCTCTCGGCCAGTATGTACTGGCCGGCGGCTTCCCCTTCGTGGTGAGTCCCAATCTCACGGCTTCGCCGGCCGCGCCGGTGCCCTTTAAGAACGCCGTCGAGACTCTCCCGTTGCCGCCCCTCTACACCATCTCGGGCCAGTTGGCGTTTCCCACGGGCCGCACTAATGATGTTGCACCCAACACGGAGCTTGACGTGCCCCGCTTTCAGGCAGCTCTCTCCGCTTTGACGCCCGGCCATCAACCTCAGCCGCTCGCGCTGTTTGGAACGCCGCAGGACTTTCCCAACGGTTACATTGAGAACTTTACCGCAGGCATCGAACAGACGTTCAATGATGTGGTCTTGAACGTGTCGTATGTTGGCACCGCGGGCGTGAAGCTTATGAGCACGATCAGCCCCAACAGCTACGCCGGCGCTTCGCCTCAGTTCGCACCCTTCACCCAGTTTGATAGCAGTGGCGAGGTGGTGGGCGGTTACGGTCCCGAGAGCCTCGTCGGAACGCCTTCCCACTCCACCTATGACGCCCTCCAGGTTTCCGTCTCCAAGAACTCTCCCCGGCGGGGGCTGGGTTTCGAGTCCAGCTATACTTTCAGCAAATCTCTGGACGATTCCAGCGCCGTTGTATTCAGCTTCAGCGGACCCGCCAGCACGGTCATCCAGACCCTACCCCAGAACCCGTGGAATCCTGACGCCGACAAAGGGCCCTCGACTTTTGACGTTTCGCAGGCATTTTCGGAAAGCGTCATTCAGCTTTTGCCTTTGGAACGCGTGGATTTTCTCCACCCCCTGGGAAAGAAACTCCTCGCGGGCTGGCAAGTCCTCAACATTACCACCCTCACCAGCGGCTCGCCGTTCTCGGTTTATTCCGGGATTCAACAGACCGGAGTGGGATCGGCCGGGGCCGACCGGCCTGACCAGATCGCGGTTCCCGATTTCTCCACCCGTCGCACGGTTCGGGAGGACTATTTCGGCCGGGGCACGAGCAACGCCGCCTTCTTTAACATCCCCATCGGCGTGCCCGGCGGCACCGGGCCCAACCAGGGCCGCTTCGGAACCCTGGGTCGAAACACGTTCCGGGGCCCGGCTTATTATGACCTCGATATGGCGCTGATCAAAGACACCACCTTGAGCCGCCACGCGGGCTCGGAGCCCACCACCCTCGAATTCCGGGCCGAGTTCTTCAACGCCTTCAACCTGGTGAATTTCGGATTGCCCGCGAACGTCGTGCGCGGTTCGGGCTTCGGCATCATCAACCACACCGCTGGACCATCGCGCCAGATTCAATTCTCGCTGAAATTGCTGTTTTGATTTACGCAGTCTATTAGGGCAGCCCCCACCTTACTTGAAAGTTGTGTTAGGCTAACTCAATTCTTGGGTAAATCAGACGCGTTGCGGGGTTTATCCGACTGTTACATCTAGGCGCGCCAACCGGAACGGAAAAATGGAAAACTCATCGATCGAGAAGAAGCAAGGATTGACTCATGGCGTAACCAGTTTCCTGAGGGCGCTCCAGCCCTACTTGCGGCGCTACCGGCTTCCGATCGTGCTGATCCTCATAGGCTCGATTCTGGAAATGGCCTATAACGCGCTGGTGCCGCTCAGTTTCAAGTTCCTCATCGATCGCGCCCTGCCGAGCAGAAGCGAAGACGACCTTCTGATGATCCTTCTGATTCTCGTGGGGGGACTGGTGATTGTTTCGTTGGCGGCTCTGGGAAGGGATTATCTTTATGCAAAGGTAGGGAGCGGCCTGCTGAGCGACATCCGCTTCCGAATGTTCAACCATCTTCAGTTCCTCTCCATGGATTACTACGCGCGCACGCAGGTCGGCGACATCCTGGCGCGGTTTTCCACAGACATGGCCGGCATCGAACATTCGTTGACGCTGGCCATCCCGTGGGGGATTGTTCCTGCCCTCGACGTGGCGCTGAGCACGGTGCTGCTTTTCGCCCTCGATTGGCGGCTGGCACTGGTCGCGATGCTGGTGTGGCCGTTCTGTCTGATCGGTCCGCAGTTCTTCGCGCCGCGGGCAACGGCCGCCAGTTACCAGCGGAAACAGCATGAGGCGGATACCATCGCGGTCATTCAGGAGAACGCCAGCGCTCAAGGCGTGGTCAAAGCTTATGGCCTCGAGCGCCCAGCCATTGCCGGGTTCGGCGAGCGCAATACCAAACTGATGAGAAGCAGCGTGCGGTTGAGTTTTCTCAGCGCCCTCATGGAGCGCTCGGCCGGGATCGGCATCCTCGTTCTCCAGGTCCTCATCATCAGTGCCGGCGCCTACATGGCGTTCCAAGGATATCTGACCATTGGCACGCTGGTATCCTTTCAGGCCCTGTTCCTGATGTTGAGCTATGGCCTCTATAACGTCGCCCAATTTCTGCCCACCGTGGTGCAAGCGGGCGGCGGAATGCGGCGCATCGAGGAATTATTGCAGGAGAGCCCGGGCGTGTCCGATCGGCCGGATGCACGCCCTCTTCCGCGGCTCTCCCGCCACATTGCGCTGCGCGACGTGAGCTTTAGCTACACCGGGAAGCAGCCGAATCTGAAGGGCGTCAACCTGCAGATTCCGGAAGGATGGTCCGTGGCTTTCGTGGGGGCGAGCGGATCCGGCAAGAGCACGATCCTCAACCTGCTGATGCGTTTTTACGACCCCTCCCACGGTTGCGTGAGCTTTGACAGTCACGATCTGCGCCAGGTGACCCTGGAATCGTTGCGCTCACAAATCGGAGTGGTGTTTCAGGAAAACTTTCTCTTCAATACCACGATTCGCGAAAATATAAGGGTGGGGAAGCTGGGCGCCAGCGATGAAGAAGTGGAAGCGGCCGCCCAAGCGGCGGAAATCCACGATTTCATCATGACCCTGCCGGAAAAGTATGAAACCCTGGCGGGTGAGCGGGGCGGGCGATTCTCCGGCGGACAGCGTCAGCGCATGGCGATAGCGCGCGCCATCCTCCGCCGCCCGGCGGTGCTGCTTCTTGACGAGGCAACGTCAGCGCTGGACGTGGCTGCGGAAGTCGCGATTAATTCCACTCTCGCGCGCCTCGGCCGCGGCTGCACCATGATTTCCGTATCCCACCGGCTCGCTTCGGTGACGGATGCCCAATGCATCTACGTGCTCCACGAGGGCGCCATTGCCGAGCAGGGAAAGCACGAGGATCTGATCGCAAAAAACGGCGTCTATGCGCGGCTGTGGCACAAGCAAAGCGGCTTCGTCGTGCGCCGCGCGGGCGAGCACGCCGATATAGAGCCGTCACGTCTGCGCTCGGTACCTCTCCTGAACAATCTCAGCTCCGACTTGCTGGCGGAGATTGCGCCGTTTTTCGTGACCGAACTTTTCCCCCAGAATCGCCTGATCGTGCAACAGGGCGACGCGGGCGATAGGTTCTATATCATCGCCCGCGGCAAAGTGGAAGTGATCAGGGAGGATGCGTCTGGCGGCGCGCGGCGCCTGGCGGTTCTCCAGGACGGAGACTACTTCGGAGAGATTGCCTTGCTGCAAAATATCGCGCGCACGGCTTCCGTCCGGGCGCTCGTTCCCTGCCTTTGCCTGGCGCTGCATCGCGGGCATTTTCTGAATTTGATCGAGCGCGTCCCTGATCTGTACAGCCAGATGGTGCGCATTGCGCAGGCGCGCAACGCGGCGCTTGACGACCCGGTAGCAACGGAAAATGGCTGATAAAGTGGATGTTCATTCGTCCGAGAAGGCATCGGCGCCAGACATCAAATGGACCTTTTGATGTTCAGCATGCGTAACTGTGATATTATAAGCGTATAAGGCGAAATCAAGAAAACGCTGTTCAAGCACAGAGGAAAGCTTTTCCCGATCTCGGTTTCTGAACCGGATGCCCCGGAGGAGGATCGGCCGTGAAGGGTGAGGCAGAATTGGCTAAGGAAGGTGAATCTCCAAGTCCGCGCTCGTCTTCCGCGGCAACCAAAATTCTTGCGGCCGATGGATTTCTCGCTCCTGATGCCTACGCGAAGCCGAATGAGCCGGCGATTTATCTGAACCCGGGAGCATATCCAAGGGCCGAGATGGCTCCGGTTTCATACCGCGATTACTATTTCCCTGGGGTCGATGACCAGGAGTGGAATGACTGGCGATGGCAGTTTCGAAACCGGGTCACGACACTGGCCGGGCTGGATAAATTCTTTCCCCTTACCACCGACGAGCGCTCGGCGCTGGCCGAAGTTCTCCACGAGTTCCGGCTCGGGATTACCCCTTATTACTTGTCGTTGGTCGATCCGCACAATCCTGCTGACCCTATGCGAATTCAGGCGGTGCCGTCGATGGCCGAGTTCCTGGACCGGGAGAGAGGCGAGGAGGATCCACTGGGTGAGGATCAATTCTCGCCGGCGCCCAGCATCGTCCACCGCTACCCGGACCGATGCCTGTTGATCGCTACCAACGCCTGCGCCCTCTACTGCCGCTATTGCACGCGCAAGCGCATCATGCATGAAGGCGAAGCACCCCCACCGAGGAGCGTGCTCAAAGCCGCGGTGAATTACATCGCTCACACTCCCGCCATTCGCGATGTGATCGTGTCAGGAGGCGATCCGCTCACCTGGTCGACCGACCGAATTGAAGATTTGCTCCAGCAACTGCGCGCCATACCCCACCTGGAAATCATACGGATCGGCTCGCGGGTTCCAGTCACGCTGCCCCAACGGATAACTCCTGATCTCTGTGCGATGCTGGACCGGTACGGGCCTTTGTGGATCAACGTCCACTTCAATCATCCGCGCGAAGTAACCGCCGAGGCCGGACTGGCCTGCGATCGGCTGCTCCGCTGCGGCATCCCGCTGAATAACCAGGCGGTCCTTCTGCGCGGCGTGAACGACGATGCGGAGACGATGAAGTCGCTCGTCCACGCGCTGATGCGCATCAAGGTGCGGCCTTACTACCTCTACCACTGCGATCAGGTTCATGGCGCGGAGCATTTTCGAACGACGGTCGAGAAAGGGTTGAAGATCATCGAGAGTCTGCGCGGCCATACCAGCGGCCTGGCGGTCCCCACCTACGTCATTGACGCACCTGAGGGTGGCGGGAAAATACCGATTCAGCCGCAGTATTTGATTTCGTATCAGGGCGGACGGGCCATTTTGAGGAATTTCCAGCACCGCGTCTTTCATTACCAGGACCCGGTGCCGAATGGAAACAACGGCGGACTTCCCGAGGCCAAGACGCCGCGTAATGGAAACAACGGGCACCCCCATCGCCGTAAAGGTTTCGGAGATCCTGCCTAAGCCCGGGCAATCGTGAGGGGACGGCCATTCGCATCGGTATCGCCTACGACCTGAAATCAGATTTCCTCACGGAGGAAGGGCTGTCCGCCGACTCGGATTTACTGGAGGAATACGACTCCGAGGAAACGGTCGAGCGGATTGCGTCGGCCCTCGGCGCGGCCGGGCATGACCCGGTGAAACTCGGCGGGGGACGGAAGTTCCTCGAACAAGCCCTGGCCGCCTCTCGCCCGCCACGCACCATCGACCTGGTGTTTAATATCGCCGAGGGACGGAACTCGCGCTGCCGGGAGGCGCACGTCCCGGCGGCCTGCGAGATGCTCGGTATTCCCTATACCCACAGCGATCCTCTGACTCTGGCCTTATCTCTCGACAAGCCACTGGCCAATCGCGTGGCGGCCAGCCACGGAATTCCCACCGCCCCGCACGTTTGCGTGGAACACCTCGCGGACCTGGATGCCCTGCCGCTGCCACCTTTCCCCTTGATCGCCAAACCGGCTTGCGAAGGGTCTTCGATGGGAATCCGCAGGCATTCGCGCTGTGAAAACCGCGGCGAATTGCAAGACCATGTCGCTTCACTGCTGGAGCAATATGCCGGGCCGGTGATCGTAGAACGGTTCCTGCCGGGTATCGAAGCCACCGTGGGCATCGTGGGCACGGGCGCGGAAGCGCAGGTTCTGGGGGTCATGGAAATTGCGCCCCGCAAGATAGCGACCGAAAATTTCATCTATTCGTTGGAAGTGAAGCGCGATTATTTGCGCGAGGTGGAGTACCACGTGCCCCCGCGCCTGCCTGCCGCCGTGTACAACGCCATCGCCCGGACGGCGCTCGGGGCATACCGGGCGATCGGCTGCCGTGATGTCGGGCGCGTTGATGTGCGCCTGGACGCGGAGGGCGTTCCTTGCTTTATCGAGGTGAATCCGCTTCCCGGCCTCAACCCCGTCAGCAGTGACCTGCCGATCCTCGCCGGGCGGCTGGGTATCTCCTACGAAACCCTGATAGCCACCATCGTGGAAAAGGCCATCGCACGCCAATCGGCGGTGCTGGCCGTCCATGCGTCGCCATGAATACTGCCGCCGTGCTCTATAATGACGACTCGGAAATGTTGCCGCATGGCAGTGCCCAGGATCGCATTGCGTGGGAAGGCGCGGGCCTGCAGGCGCGGGCGGTCGCGGCATCACTGCGGCGGGCCGGCTTCGAACCCGTGGAGGTTGCCACCGGACCCTGCATCGTGGACCTTGCCGAGAGACTGGCCAAGCTCCGTCCGGACTTTGTGTTCAACGGCTGCGAAAGTTTTGCCGGCGACTCCAGGATGGAAGCTGGGGTCGCATCCCTGCTGGATCTAATGCGGATTCCCTACACGGGGAATTGCCCGCTTACCCTAGCCGCCGCGCAGGACAAGGCCCTTGCCAAACAACTGCTCGAAGGCTGCGGGCTGCCGGTGGCGCGCTGGGCAGTTCTCAGGAGTGCAGATGACCCGCTGCCTCCTGACCTGGCGCCGCCTTTGTTTGTCAAGACACGCTTCGAAGACGCCAGCCACGGCATTTCCGGCAGAAACGTTTGCCTTACCACAGACGCGGCGAGACGGTGCGCCGCGGAGCTTATACGCGCCTGGCGTCAGGATTGCCTGGTGGAAGAGTTTCTTGCCGGGCGCGAGTTTAATATTGGTGTGCTCTTTGATGGCGAAGTGTTACCGCTGGCGGAGATCGATTACCAGCTTGCTCCGGGCCTTCCGCGCATAGTCACCTACGAGGCGAAATGGGTGGCGGGATCTGCCGATGATCTGGGAACCCCGGTCAAGTGCCCGGCGGAAAATGTAGCGAGCGACCTGGCGGCAAGGCTTCGTGATCTCGCCGGCCGTGCCTACCGTGCGCTGGGCTGCCGCGATTACGCACGGGTGGATATCCGGCTGAATGCTGCCGGTGAACCCTGCATTCTCGAAGTTAACCCCAACCCCGACATCTCGCCCGATGCCGGCCTGGCCCGTGCCGCCGCCAGGGGAGGAATCGAGTATGACCAACTCATCGCGCGAATCGCCCAGGCCGCACTCCGCCGCGGACGGGCGTTGGGCGGAGCCGAGGCCCGTGGAGGCGCATGATATCGAGGCGATTCGACGAATTCTCATCGCCACCGGGGCTTTCATCGAGGAAGAAATTCGGGTGGCGATCGAGCTGGTAGCAGATGCCCTTCGCAATCCAAACGTTGACTATCTCGTGATGGTTATCCAAAGCGAGGATGACGTTATCGGATATACCTGCTACGGCCGGGCTCCGTTTACGGAATCGGCATATGACCTGTACTGGATTGCCCTGGACCCCGTTTGGCATGGGACCGGCGCCGCCCGCCACCTGATGGCGGCAACAGAAGCCGACGTGCGCTCACGCGGCGGAAGGCTTCTATTGGTTGAGACCGCCTCCAAACCTTCTTACGCCCGAACGCGGCACTTTTACGAGTCCATCGGCTACCGCGAAGTGGCGCGTATCCGAGACTACTACCGTGAGGGCGATGACAAGGTCATTTACGAGAAGCGTTGGGCTGCCGAGCGGCTTGAAGAACTCATCATACGGGAGGGGGCCAATTAAAAACTATGTCGCCATTCGTGCCTTGCCGTCCTCGTTCCTGGCGGAGGTTCCGCCGCATCTAGGGATTCGGCGTGAGAAGTCGCCATCCTACTGAGTATTGCAAAATAGAGTGACGAACTGTTTTCGTAGCGCGGGCGTCTCGCCCGCTGTGGCATGGGCATCCTGCCCGCGCGTTGGGCGGGAGCGGGACGCTCCCGAGACAGCGGGCAAGATGCCCGCGCTACGCAGGTAATTGTCACTCTATTTTGCAAATCTCAGTAGAGATCATCAGCATTGCGAGGACTTCCGCCTGTGTTGCCAGTTAGAAGAGGTCATAATAATGCCTGGCGTAAGCTCCGAGCGGCTGCCAAAGTTTCGAGTCGGCGATATAGAAATGCCTCGCTGGCGCTTCGCGCTCGATTTGCGCCCTCGGCATTCGGAGACGGCATTGCGGCCACGGTAAGAAGAAGGACTTGGTCGTCATAAAAGGGTCCACCAAAACCCCGAGATCAGCTATGCGGTACCGACTCGGAGGGGGTGGCTATGTGGGCTCCGGCTGCCTCAGTGTCAGCATCGCCGATGTCTTCGGCCGGAGGTTCGGTCTGCGCGCGGCTGGCAAGTTTTTTCTGTGTGCGGCGTTCGGCCTTCGCGCGCTGCTTTTCCAGTCTCTTCATTTCCTTCTGACGCTTCAGAAACGTCGCCATAGGGTCTCCCTTAAATCCAAATGTACGCTGACAATAGGCCAACCGCTTGGTTTGGCACTACCAGCGAGGTTCACGCGGCTGGCGCGGGGCCTCGCGGTAATCTTCGTTTGAGAATCCGCCCCCTCCTCGCCCTCCACCCCAACCACTGCGGGGGGCGGTCCGATCCGTCTTGGGACGTGCTTCGTTCACTTTAAGAGTGCGGCCCCCGAGCTCTTTTCCATTAAGGCCGGCAATAGCCTTGGCCGCTTCGTCATCATTGGGCATTTCCACGAATGCAAAACCGCGAGCTCGGCCTGTCTCACGATCCATCGCGACGTGGACCCGCATAACCTGCCCGAACCCCTGAAACAACGCGGTCAGATCGCTCTCCGTAGTTTGGAAGCTCATGTTGCCCACAAAAAGGTTTTTCATTTTTCTCCCTTGACTGCCGTAAATCACTGCGGACGCACGATTTCAAGCACCGGCGCGCCTCCGGTCTGTCTTACAAAGAGTTTTGGACAAACACCCGGAAATGGCCCGAGCGCAATGGATGGCGGAGCTTCCGCAGCACGATTGCTTCGATCTGGCGGATGCGCTCGCGAGTAACGGCAAATGTCCGGCCGACTTCCTCGAGGGTGCACTCACTGTCATTGTCCAGGCCAAACCGCATCCGGATAATTGCTTCCTCGCGAGCCGTGAGCGTCTTCAGCATCGAAGCCACCCGTTCCTTCAGGTTGAGGTTGATGACCGCGTCCGACGGCGATTGAGAAGTCTTATCCTCGATGAGGTCACCCAGAGCCGTCTCTCCGTCCTTCCCTACGGGCGTCCCTAACGACATGGGCTGCTGCGCAACTTTCTTGGTGCTGCGCACCTTTTCAACAGCTACTTCCAGGCGCTGGGCGATCTCTTCGGAGGTGGGCTCGCGGCCTAGCTCCTGTACGAGTTGCCGGCTGGTACGAATCTGTTTATTGATCGCCCCAAACATGTGTACCGGCACTCGAATCGTACGCGCTTTATCGGCTATCGCACGCGAAACCGCCTGGTGAATCCACCATGTGGCATAGGTGGAGAATTTGTACCCGCGACGCCAGTCGAACTTTTCAGCTCCCCTCATCAGCCCAATATTCCCTTCCTGAATCAAGTCGAGAAACTCCAGGCCCCTGTTTGCGTACTTCTTGGCAATGGACACCACGAGGCGCAGGTTTGCCTCGGCCAGCTCCTTCTTCGCTCGTTCAGCTTCGATCTCACCTCGCCGGATCTGAACGAGCGAACGTTTCAGGGCAGTAAGCCCGACCATGCTCGATTCCTCGATCTCTTTGAGCTGCAAGCGGCACGAACGCAGATCATTGCGTAATGCGGCGTCTTTCCCGCGAGGGGAACCGGTGCGTCGCTCAAGCCGGGTGGACTCGCGCCCCAACGATTCAATCCGTTCGACCGTATGCCGCAACTTGTCAATCAGGCGCTTCTTTTCGTGCGGGTGGAGCCTAATCGAACGGACCAGTCGCGACATCTCAACCCGCGTCCGCAAAAACCGGCGTCGGGCTCGGAGGTGAGCATGTTGGCTCGATTTCGGGTTGTTCTTCAGCCAAGCCACCTGCTTAAGCCCCATCGCGTAAAGCTTCTCAATCTTGTCGATGATCCGCAGCGTGCAGCGGCTTTTCTTTTCAATTTTCTCTGTAGTCAATTCTTCTTCATCGAACTGGACAACCTCTCTAATCGAACGCGTCCCCCTGCGTATCTCCTTGCCAATTCCGATGAGCTCCTTAAGCACAAGGGGAGAGCGAGAAATTGTTTTGAGCACCAACCCGTGGCCGCGCTCCATGCGCTTGGCGATAGCCACTTCACCTTCTCGCTTTAACAGCGGGACGCTGCCCATCTCGCGGAGATATAGCCGGACCGGATCGCTTGTTTTGTCCACAAGGTATGCGGTCTCGTCAATCCCGACCTCTTCACCGCCGGCGGGATCTTCCCTCCCCTCGAACCCCGAGCGTTTAGTTTCCCCGGGCAAACCGCGTGCAGCCTTCGCCTCAGTGGCGTCTTCGTACACCTGGATGTTGTGTTGCCCGAGTGCGGAGGACAGGCTTTTCATCCCCCTCGATGGGCGCATGGCGGTTGGTAGGATATCATCCACCTCGTCATAAATGGCATCTCCGCGTTCCTTGGCCATGCTGATCAGGTTGCGGACCCGGCCATCTTGTTTCTCAAACACAAGCGACAAAGGCTTCTCCCCTAAACAGACGGCTGGAATCGGCCGTCCGTTTCTTAAGACCCTGTCATTACCGAGAAGGGGCCGTGGACGCCCCTGTTGAAGGATCGGAACGACAATTCGTGGGACTCAGCCACAGTTGACGATGGGCGACAGTGCTCTGTATGGTCTTAACGCAGAGGGTTGCAAAGCTCGCCAGTCGCACGACACCTACTATTCAAAAACTGTACTTGTCTATTCTACACTAGCTGCTCGCGTCTCGATCATATATTCTCAAAGCTGTGTCAAAGGCGGCGGAGGGTGGAAGAAGGGTGCCCTTAATGTCGCGGGCATCGCGATCCTCCAGGGTCATGAATGCACCACCCGTGGAGAAACCCTTCACCTGTCACCACAAAGGAGGAGAGGCGGCGCGGTCGAGCCACCCAACACTTTGCCTAGTCCGCCTCCGTTGCACTGGTGAGTTCGAAGAAATGGTGCCCCATGATCGCGAGGGTGATGGCCTTGCTAAAGTGGTGCCGATGGTGGCTTAGGGACTCAACAAAGAATTTCCAATACTCCCGGCGGTAGTCGCTGAGCAAGCCTTGCCGCCAGAGCGAGCGGCCCAGCGCCAGGATATCTGAAAGGACGATCGGCGAGCGCGACCCACTGCCTAACTGCCCCAAGAAAGCCGAAGCGCGCTGGAAGTACTCCCGCGGACTGTAAATCGTCTGAAGGATGCGCCGGTAACCGTCCAACAATTCCTTCGCATCCATGCGCGGGATGAAGTTCAAGTCGGCAAGCGTGTTGCTCCCCAGGCTGGATTTGATGAGCCGTCCCTCCGCTTTGAGCCGCCGCCACAATTGCGTGTTCGGCAGGGCCGTGAGCAGCCCGACCATGGAGAGGGGAATAGCGGCTTCGCGGATAAAGGCGATTTGGCGGTCAAAAACATCGGGCGGGTCATTATCAAAACCGACGATGAAGCCCGCCATCACCTCCATTCCGTAAGCCTGAATGAGCTTCACGCTTTCCAGCAGATCCTTGCGGAGGTTCTGGAATTTGGTGGTTTCTTTCAAACTCTCGACCACCGGTGTTTCAATGCCCAGGAAGACGCGCGTGAAATGCGCCTCGCGCATCAGGGCCAGCATCTCTTCGTCTTCCGCCAGGTTCAGGGAAGCCTCCGTGTAAAACGCGAAAGGATACTTGTGTTCGCGCATCCACTCCACGAGGCGAGGAAGCAGTAACTTAACGTTTTTCTTGTTACCTATAAAGTTGTCATCTACCATGAAAACAGAACCGCGCCAGCCTAGCCGGTGGAGCTGGTCGAGTTCCGCGCAAACCTGATCGGGGGTCTTCGTTCTCGGCCGGCGGCCGTAGATTTCGATGATATCGCAGAATTCACAGGTGAAAGGACAGCCCCGGGAGTACTGAAGCGACATGGAACTATAACGCCGCATGGGTGCGATGTGCAGGTCCGGCAGCGGCACCTGGGTGACGTCCGGCCATTGCATTTTGAAGTAGTGGGGCCGGGCCTCTCCCCGTTCGAGGTCGGCCGCGAGCTGGGGAATAATCTCCTCGGCTTCCCCCTCGACGGCGTGGTCGGCTTCGGCAATGGCGGGGTCCTTGGCGCTGACAATCGGGCCACCCACCACCGTGCGCAGTCCATGACGCTTGGCGCGCGCGATCTGCTCCTTCATCGAGGGTCCCTGCACAATCATGCCGCTCAGAAAGACCACGTCCGCCCAGGCCAGGTCGGAGTCCTTGAGGCGGCACACGTTCAAATCCACCAACCGCCGTTCCCAGTGGGAAGGCATCAACGCGGACACGGTGAGTAATCCCAAGGGAGGGAATGACGACCGTTTCCCTTCAAATGGCAAAGCGTGCTTGAAGCTCCAGAACGTGTCCGGAAACTCCGGATAGACCATTAAAACCTTCACAATAACCTCCACCCCACTTCGGCCGACTCATGCAGCCTGCCCTCCGAAGCGCCAAGCGTAGCAGTCACACCCCAATTTCGTTCGGGATATCCGTTTTGGGTCCCCGAATGGATGTACGTAGACCCAATTTTTTCATTTTTGAGCCCCGCGCAATGATTAGACCATCCTCGGCGGCGTGTCTGTTCAAAAGTGCTCACTTTTGAGGGAAATCATTTCGGACCCGGAATTGGCAGAATCAGGCCACGGCATGAATTCCGCTTCTCGCTCCGGCGGAATCCCAGCTACCGGCCATTGGTCTCGCGGGTTCGAACGGGCCTTTCAGGGTGGTCGCCAGCCTCCTCGACACCCTCCACGACCTCGGCCGCGTATGCCTGATCCGTCTCGGCGAGTTCTTCGACGCTTTCCACGTCAGCCTCCGCAAGATGCGAAAGCCCCTGGTCATCACCTGCTTGCCCGCTGCTGTCAGAAGCTGCTTCCTCCATATCGTTTTCGAGATCAACGATCGGAGCTTCGTCCTTCCGCAATTTGCGTTGCGCCATCAACACCTCCCCAGAGCACCACAATTTGATTGCCGAGAAGTGGCTGCTTATTGGATGAATTTCGCCACCGTTCGGATGGGCCCCTTGGTCATGACGATACATTTAAGTCACGCGCCAACCCCCACCATTGCCCGGCATAGCCGAATATCACGCTTTAGGTTTGCGCGAATAGCTCACGGTCTCTGTTTCGCCGACGGGGCGGAACTTCGGCACCCATGCTATTGGCTGGAAAAGCGACCGGGCGCAACTTGCGACATCCAATATACCATGGAGCCTTCATAAGGCCGTAATACTCAAAGGGTACTCACTCTGTTATGCTACTAGAGCCATAGATAGATGGCACCTTCTCGGCCGCGACGGAACAAGGGAGTATTGAAATATGACGACAAACACTCTTTCCCCGGAATTGCTCCACAAGATGGATGCGTATTGGCGCGCTGCTAACTATCTGTCAGTCGGGCAGATTTATCTTTACGACAATCCGTTGCTGAAGCGGCCGCTGACGCTCGCGGACGTGAAGCACATGCTGCTGGGACACTGGGGCACCACCCCCGGGCAGAACTTCATTTATGTGCATTTGAATCGGGTCATCAAAAAATATGGCCTCGATATGATTTACGTCTCCGGCCCCGGGCACGGCGGCCCGGCGGTCGTGGCTAACACTTACCTCGAGGGTACTTACAGCGAGGTCTATCCCAACATTAGCCAGGATGAGGCCGGGCTCCGCAAGCTCTTTCTTCAGTTTTCGTTTCCCGGAGGAATTCCCAGCCACGCGTCGGCGGAGTGCCCGGGCTCGATCCACGAGGGCGGCGAGTTGGGCTATTCGGTCAGCCATTCGTTTGGCGCGGTGTTTGACAATCCCGACCTCATCGTCGCCTGCGTCGTTGGCGATGGTGAGGCGGAAACCGGACCGCTGGCCACGGCGTGGCATTCCAACAAGTTTCTCAATCCCGCCACGGACGGCGCGGTGCTGCCCATCCTGCATCTCAATGGGTACAAGATATCAAACCCCACGCTTCTAGCGCGTATCAGTCACGAGGAATTGGAACAGTTGTTGCGCGGCTACGGGTGGACGCCTTACTTCGTCGAGGGTCATGAGCCCGAGCTGATGCATCAGGCCATGGCCGCAACTCTCGACACGGCGGTGGAGCAGATCAAACAAATCCAGCAGGATGCCCGTGTCCGCGGCCACCTCGCGCGTTCCCGCTGGCCGATGATCGTCCTCAATTCCCCCAAGGGCTGGACGGGGCCGAAGACGGTGGATGGTTTGCCGGTCGAAGGCACCTTCCGCTCGCACCAGGTGCCGCTCTCCGATCCCGCTACCCATCCCGAACACCTCAAGCTGTTAGAAAATTGGCTGAGGAGCTACCGGCCGGAGGAACTCTTCGATGAACAGGGCCGCCTGAAGCCGGAACTTGCCGAACTTGCCCCCCAGGGCGACCGGCGCATGGGCGCGAATCCCCACGCCAATGGCGGCATTCTGCTCCGCGATCTGCGGATGCCGGATTTTTGCGATTACGCAGTCGACGTGCCCGCGCCGGGGGTGCGCGGCATCGGCGACACGCATGTGCTGGGGCGTTTCCTGCGCGATGTGGTGAAGCTGAACAGTGAGCAGCGGAATTTCCGCGTCTTCGGCCCGGACGAGACGCTCTCCAACGGCTTGGAAGCCCTCTTTGAAGTGACCCAGCGCCAATGGGACGCCGCCACCGTGCCCAACGACCAGTTTCTCGCGTCCGCTGGGCGGGTGATGGAAATGCTCAGCGAGCACCAATGCGAGGGCTGGCTGGAGGGCTACCTGCTCACCGGGCGCCACGGGCTCTTCAATTGCTATGAGGCGTTCATCCATATTGTTGATTCCATGTTCAACCAGCACGCTAAGTGGCTGAAGGTCACTTCGGAGCTGCCGTGGCGGCGAAAGATTTCCTCCCTAAACTACCTGCTGGCCTCGCATGTCTGGCGGCAGGATCACAACGGCTTCACCCACCAGGATCCCGGTTTCATCGACGTCGTCGTCAACAAGAAGGCCGAAGTCGTGCGCGTCTACCTGCCGCCGGATGCCAACTGTCTGCTGTCGGTGATGGACCACTGCCTGCGCAGCCGCCATTACGTTAACGTGGTGGTGGCGGGCAAACACCCGGCGCCGCAATGGCTCACGATGGACGCCGCCGTTAAGCACTGCACCCAGGGCATCGGAATTTGGCAGTGGGCCAGCAACGATCAGGCCGTGGCTCCCGACGTGGTCATGGCCTGCTGTGGCGACGTGCCCACGCTGGAGACCCTTGCCGCCGTCTCCATCATGCGCGAACATCTGCCCGAACTGAAAATCCGGGTGGTCAATGTCGTCGACCTCATGAAGCTCCAGCCGCAATCCGAGCACCCACACGGGTTGAGCGACATGGATTTCAACGAGCTCTTCACCAAGGACAAGCCGGTCATTTTCGCCTTCCACGCCTACCCGTGGTTGATCCATCGGCTCACCTACCGCCGTGCCAACCACGATAATATTCACGTCCGTGGCTATAAGGAGGAGGGCACCATCACCACGCCATTCGACATGCCGGTGCTGAACGAACTCGACCGCTTTCACCTCGTGATGGACGCCATCGACCGCCTGCCGCAGACCGGCGACAAGGGCATCTATTTGAAGCAGCAGCTTAAGGACAAGCTGATCGAGCATAAGCGATACATTGACAAATACGGCGAGGATCTGCCGGAGATCCGGAACTGGAAGTGGAGCAACCCTAAATGAATGACCGATAGCTTGGACGATCAATCCTCTGTAATTCCTACCGGCCCCACCACGCTTGCAAGGGCGGAAATCCCTTTGCTGCCCTTTACATGGGTGGGCAAAAGGTTCGCTGCGGTTCGTGCAAGCAAAGATGGACAAAATGTCGTGACGCCGCTGCTTCCCTGGCGCGTGCTCTGGTTGGAATCGGCCAACTTTCTCCTCTCGTTAGGTATGATTGCGCTGCTCCTCGCGATGATCTTTAAGTATCTACCCGACGCTGCGGTTGCCTGGAGTGAGGCGTGGATGGGTGCGGCCGTTGCATCATTACTCCTGACGACGGGCAAGGCGCTGATTGGACTATATCTCGCCAAATCCACCCTCATGTCAGCATACGGGGCAGCTTCCTCCCTGGTGATTATTCTCAATTGGGTTTACTACTCAGCACAGATTACCCTTTTTGGCGCGGAAGTCGCGCACGTCTACTCCCGCCAACACGGTTCGCGGGCCGAAGGAAATCGTGCGCACCTTCAGCACATTTGAGTTGTCCATGGGCACGGCATCGCGGCGGGGCGTTCGCCCGGCTGACAACCTGAGAATAGATATTCACGGTGAACATAGCAAACCGGCGGGGGCAGCCCCCACATGCTCCGCATAGGACATTCTGTCCTTTTTGATCGACAATGCCCAACCCCGGTTGGAAATGAAATAAAAGGTAAGTATTTTCTTGACAAGCGAAATGTAGCGGAATAGGATTAGGTCCACTGGAAAAACGATTTAGAGCACCGTTGAATTTGATATTAGTCGTAAGGTAATACTGCGTCGGGTTAGTTTAGCAACGCCTTTGCAGAACCGAAGATGACTATTATCTATCCTTCGACTCTGCCCAGGGCTAACGTGGTCTTTGCCCAATGTGATTCGGCTTAGATTGGCATAGGGTGATCGTCCCGTGGTCTTGGAATCAGTTCCGCAGTACTTCCTGATACCGCTCGAATCTCCATCGGCCGCGGTGCCAGCCGCGCGTCACGTCATCCTTGTCAATTTGATATTTGAGGTAGGTGGCACAATTCACGTGTGCTTCTCTCCCTCCTTTCGTCGGATTGTGTCTTGGGAACTTTTTCGGAGGTATGTTTCATGAAACGAATCAGCCTATTGCTATTAGGGTTTCTCCTGTTCAGCGCGGTTGTTTGGGCGCAGGACACGGCAAACATCGTGGGGACGGTGGCGGACAACTCAGGCGCCGTCATCCCCAATGCGAAAGTTGTGGTCTCCAATCCTGATAAAGGTTTTACTCGCGATTTGACCAGTAATTCGGCAGGCGAATACGCCTTATCCAGAATTCCCATTGGCAACTACGTGGTGACGGCGGAGGCCAAGGGTTTTGAGAAGCTGGTGCGCTCCGGCATCACCCTGGCAGTCGGCCAGACTCTGCGCGTCGACCTGCAACTCACGGTTGGCCTGGTGACCCAGGAAATCACCATCACTGGGAACATCACCAAGGTGGAAACTGAGAACGCCACGGTTTCCGACGTGGTGACTTCCAGGCAGATCCAGGACCTGAACCTCAACGGCGCGAATGTCTTGTCGCTACAGACGCTGGTGGCCGGGGCGGTGGAAGACAATGGCAACAACACCACGCAACTGGGTCACGGCGGCGCAGCGGCCTCCATCTCCTTCAACGGCAACCGCATGGAGTACAGCAACCTGGAGATCGATGGCGGCAACAACTCGGACGAGGGATCGGGCGGCAACGGGGGAGACACCACCCCGGCGCTCGATTCCATCGCGGAATTTCGCATTAGCACGTCCAATTACGGCGCGGACATCGGGCAGCACTCCGGGGCCATCATCGAAATCGCCACCAAAGGCGGCACCAAGGATTTCCACGGCAGCGCTTACGAGTATGTCCGCAACGACGTGATGGACGCCAACGACTGGTTCATCAATCAAACCATTGCTCCGGCGGGCGGCAATGCCCCCAAGACCCCGCTGAAGTGGAACATCTTCGGTTACTCGGTGGGCGGGCCGGTCTACATCCCGGGCGTTTACAACACGAACAAGACCAAGACCTTTTTCTTCTGGTCACAGGAGTGGGCGCGTTATCGTCAAGGCAGCGTGATCAGCGCCAACGTCCCCACGCTGCGCATGCGGCAAGGCGACTTCAGCGAGTGCGACCCCAGTTCACCCAACGCCAATCAAATCGTCATCAGCCAAGGGTGCGTGGTGCCGACGGTGAACGGCGCGCCGACCGATATGATTCCTTCCATCAACCCCAACGCTGCCGCCGAGCTCGGCGCATTTCTTCCCCTTCCCAACAACGGCATCGACGGTTACGCGGCGGCTCACAGCCTCCCCACCAACTTCAGCGAGGAGCAGATTCGCGTCGACCAGAACATCAGCGATAAGGTTTCGCTCTTCGTGCGCGTCACCAATGATGGGTGGGCCCAGACCGTCGCCCCCGTGCTGTGGTCGGGTTCGAACTACGATACGGCCGTGACCAATTTTACGGTTCCCGCCCGCTCAGATGTGCTGCACTTGACGACTAGCTTCAAGCCCAACCTCATGAACGAGTTCCTCATGTCCTACGCCGACGACCTGCACGTCATCCTCGACAACGTGGGGCCCACCAGCGTCTCAGGTTCCATCGACAAGCCTTCCAGTTGGACGGCCTCGAACTTCTTCCCGCCCAACGCCGCCAATCCCTTCCTGCCTTCCATTTCTATCGGCGGGGGGACGGCAGGAAGCTACGAAGAAGACTTGGTCAACTTCGTGGGGAAGTACAACACCAACCCCATCTACACGTGGAAGGACAACGTCGCCTACACGGTGGGCAGGCACACTCTCAAGTTTGGGGCCTATTTAGAAAAGTACCAGAAGAACGAGGAGTTTGGTTTTAACACCCAGGGCTTTTACACCTTCGGGAACGGGTGGCCGGGTTCGACTGGCAACGCCCTGGCGGATATGTATCTGGGCAACATCAAACAATACCAGGAGGGAACGCTGAACTTCAACGGCCACCCCGCGGGCGGTTACGGCTACGGCCATTTCCGGCGCACCGACCTCGAGCCCTACTTCCAAGATGACTTCAAGGTCTCTAAACGGTTGACGCTGAACCTGGGCGTGCGCTATTACTATTTTGTCCCCTGGCACGATATTTCCCACCCGCAGCCTTTCGACTCCAGCTTCATCCCCTCCCAATACAATCCGGCGGCGGAAAGTGCGCTCGTGTTCTCTCCCCAAACGGGCAGCCCCATCCTGGTCTCTAACCCGTCCACCGGCCAGGTCAACAATTTCACCGCCTTCGGGAATGGTCTGGTCTTCTGCAGTAAGGGCGGCATCCCGACGGGCTGCTACTATCCCTACCATGGCGCGGTGGGCCCACGCTTCGGCTTTGCTTTCGACCCCACCGGATCGGGTAAAACCTCCATCCGGGGCGGTTACGGCCTTTACTTCGAGCCGGGCAACGGCAACGAATCGAACATTGAAGGAGAGGAAGGTAACGCGCCCTTCGTGCTGTCTCCTTCCGGGTATAATATCGTCGGGTACTCGAACGTCCTCCCGGGCGCTTACGGCCCGCCGAGCCTTTTGGCCCTTCCCCTCCACCTGAAGCCGCCCAGCGCCCAGCAGTTCAACCTCGACGTCCAGCACCAATTGGGCACGAACAACGTCCTAACCGTGAGCTACGTCGGAAACCTGGGCCGGCACTTGGCCACGAGCCGGAACTTGAACCAGATCCCCGTCGGGGTGACCACGGTGAACGCCCCTGCCCTGGCCGGCTTCGCCGGGGTCGACAGCCTTAACCCCTCGAACACCACGCCCATGTGCGATCATTCCGGCAACTGCGATGTGCAGCGAGTCCTGGAGAACACTCAACAGCCGTCCGAGTTCTTCGTTCCCTACGAAGGCTATACGACGATCGCCAGCAAGCAGAACACTGCCATCTCCAACTACAACGCGCTCCAGGCCACTTTCCGGCACACCACGGGTTACGGCCTGACATTCCAGGCCGCCTACACCTGGTCGCACATGATCGATGATTCCACCAACACCTACGCCGGGCAGAGCGGTGGTTTTGCGGGCGAAGCTGCGGACGCCAACTACGACTTGAGCCGGTGGTATGCGACCTCCGACCTTAACCGCAGCCAGGTTCTAGTGATGAATTACATTTACAACCTGCCCTTCTTCAAGAATTCCTCCTACGCTGTGGCGAGGCAGGCGCTGGGAGGATGGCAGGTGAGCGGGATCACCAGCTTTTATGCTGGAGAACCAACGGAGGGCGAAAATTCCGGCTCGACCTTTGGTTGTGGCATCAACGGGTTCGGCACCGGAATCGGCACGGGAGTCCGCTGCAATACCGTGAGAGCGCTGAAGATCCAGAAGGGCGTCGTTGACGATCCTCAGTTTGGTCCGGTTCCGACCTGGTTTAATCCCGCCGCGATCACCCAACCATTGGCCAGCCAGCTCGCCGCCAATGGTGAACCGGGCATGTTCGGCTACATGGGCCGCAACGCCTTGACGGGCCCCGGCCGCAACAACTTTGACTTGGCTTTGCACAAGAACTTCACGTTGCCTTGGTTCAACAAGGAAAATTCAATCCTTCAGTTCCGCCTTGACACCTTCAACACCTTTAACCATCCCCAATGGAAATCTGTCAGAACGCAATGTGCCGGGACGATAGGTTTCGGGCAGCCTTGCACGCAAGTGGGCAATGCCGAGGTTACCAGTGCTTGGAGTCCACGCAACGTCGAGTTAGGAATGAAATACACCTTCTAGCCCTATCAACCTTCGCTCGGCCCCCGGAGCAGCGCTCCGGGGGCCGAGCCGAAGCCCTTCACTTCATCCCCCACACGAGCTCGCTCATGACTTTGGCCCGGCCGGCGCAGCACAGCGGGGCCGCAACCAGAGGTGTGGCATGGCCATCCTGGCCATGAATATCACGGGCAGGATGCCCGTGGCACGTCGCGTGTACGGGCCAGCAGCGCTGGCCCGTAAGCGTTAACTAGCCCTCTCCGAGGGGAGAGGGCCGGGATCGCTAGTGCAATAGACAATTGACCGCCGTGCGTGTAGGATATGCGCCACGCCAGGTATCTCCTGCGCCGATGTGCGCAGCAAAGAGGTAAAACTCATGTTGATGGTCTCGCTCGTCTTCGCAGCCTCTACTGGCCATGTGTCTCCCATTTTCCCCGTCGTACTTCTTTTGCTCGGGGTGATCCTGTTCTTCGTGGGCTTCCGGACTTACCGTGAATACCGGATTATGGCGGATACGCCCCTCATCCCCGTCCGCAGCGCTCCCATGGGGCTGGTGCACGTGTCAGGAAAAAGCACGGGCGGCAACCCATTAATCAGCCCATTAACACAAGTACCCTGCTATTACTATGAAGTTAAAGTGGAAAGGATGGTGAAAAGAGACAACCGCGAGGATTGGGAGACCACCAGCACCGAGAAGATCGAGACCCCCTTCTACGTGGAGGATGCGACCGGGAAGATTCTGGTGCATCCGCAGAACGCCGAGTACGACGTGACGCGCGCGTTCTGGGGAGAGCTCCGGCCGGCCTCCATCCTGTCGTTGGGCAGCGCCCCGCGCAAAGTCGACCCATCGCTGGGCGTGGCCGCCCCGACCGACGAGCGTTTGCGGGCCTACTTGGGAGGCCAGCATGGCCAGGCACGGGCCGCCCTGGAGTCTTCGGGCGTGCCCGGCGCCAAGATCATGGGTAAGGGGCTGGCCATCGCCGACAAGATGCAGGCAATGGGAGTTTCCATTGGCGCGGGCGGCATCAATATCGATTTCGGGGATCATACCTATCGCTTCACCGAAACTTGTCTGGTGGCGGGCCGCACGTGCAACATCATGGGGACTTGCACGGAGAACCCCAGCCCCGCCGATGAGAGCGACCGCAACCTTATCAAGAAGGGTGAGAATGAGAAGACCTTCCTGATCACCACCAAGACCGAAAAACAAATCGAGAAGAGCCTTCGCCGGAAGGCGGTCCTGATGGTCATTATCGGCGCGGGGCTCATCGTGGGCGGCTTCGCCCTCGCCCTGCATATGGGGCATATGCTCTAACGATGTACTGGCCCTCTCCGAGGGGAGAGGGTGGACCGCCACCGGCGTTTTCATCAGCCGGGGCGGGACGGGCGAGGGGTCACTTCTTCGTACCGGTACCAACTCCCAGAGTTTGCGATCGATGGCGGCATGAACGCATAGCGCGGACCTCCGCTTTTGGTCCGCGGCTCGTCATGCGAAAAATCTCAGATCACAACGATGGGGGCTACCCTTGGATTCGGCAGCGTGACTCTAATGAAGAACCGCAGACCCCAACCCCGGAGGTCTGCATTGCAATACCGTAAATTCTTCTTTTTTTTTGGCAAGAATTTCCCCGCCATATGTAGGGCCGAACAGGGTTCGGCCGGCGATGTGCCACGGGCGTCCCGCCCGTGACGCGGCACGGCCAAGATGGCCGTGGCACATTTTGGTTGCGGCTCTGCCGCCCTGGTTGTAGGGGTACGGCAAGCCGTACCCCTACAATCAGGCAGAGGCGGGGAGCGACTCAGGGCAGTTCGGCGAAGGGGAGCATGAACGGAGGCTCGGCCAGAAAAGGCAGGCGGGCGATCTCGCGGACGGCGCGCGCCACGTGCTTCTCCTGGGTGGCCTCGAGGGTCATGACGAACGGCAAGTGACGCTTGATGCGGCCGGGCTCCTGCATCACCGAGTCGATGTTGATGCGGTGCCGTCCCAGGATCGTGCAGACGCGCCCCAGGATGCCGGGCCGGTCGCGGACCACCAGGCGCAGGTAAGTGGCGACTACGTTTTCATCCGGGGGCGCAATCTTGGAAGGATGCCAGCTCTCGTACCCAAAGGGCGTGGAGCGCGGGCCGCCCGCCACGATGGAGCGCGCCACCTGCACCACGTCGGAGAGCACGGCCACGCCCGTGGGTTCACCGCCCGCGCCGCGCCCGGTGATGCTGGTGTTGCCGCCCTTGTTGCCCACCAGCAACACGCCGTTGGTCGCTCCCCGCACGCTGGCCAAGCGCGAGGCGGCAGGGATGATCATGGGGCGAACGAAGATTTCGAGGCGGTCGCTCGAGCGGCGCCGCGCGCCGGCGACGAGGCGCAAGGTGTGATCCAGGCGCCGCGCATAGGTAAAATCAACCTGGTCGATCCGCCGGATGCCTTCCGCGGGAATGTCGCGGACGCGCACGGCCTGCCCGAAGCACATCATGGCCAGGATGGCGATCTTGTAACGGGCATCAAAACCTTCCACGTCGAAGGTGGGGTCAGGTTCGGCGTAGCCCTTTTGTTGAGCCTCGGCGAGCGCCTCCGCGAACGAGCAACCCCGGCGCTCCATCTCCGTCAAGATGTAGTTGGTGGTGCCGTTCAGGATGCCGTACACGGCGTTGAAATTTTCACCCGCCAGTCCCTCGCGGACGGCGTGCAGTACGGGCGTGCCGCCGGCCACACAAGCTTCGATGCCCAGGCCGACGTGGTGGGCGCGGCTGCGCTCCACAAGCTCCACCCCATGCTCGGCCACCAGTTGCTTGTTGGCCGTCACCAGGTGCTTGCCGGCGTCGAGCACCGCAAAGGCAATCGCCCGGGCCGTGGAGAGAACACCCACCAACTCGACGACGATGTCGACTTCCGGGTCGCGGATGACCTGCTTCCAGTCAGAGGTCGTCTTCACGGATTTCGGCAGCCAGGAGAGATCCCGCTGGTGCACGCTGCGCGAACAAATGACCTTGAGTTGAAGATCGCATCCCAAACGCCGCTGGATTTCGCGGTGATGCTCGACGAGGACCTTCAGCGTGCCCGTACCGACCGTGCCCAACCCGATCACGCCCAGGCCCAGGGACCGTTTCCCGCTGGGGGAATCAGCGGAGTTGGCGAATCGGATTCGAGGCGTAGCCGTCATCAGTCCAATCCCTACAGGGAATATCGAATCCTATTCCCTTAACATTGAAACGGGTAGAATGGCAAGCAAAAGGTAATGGCTCATTTTGAGGTGCCACGGCCATCTTGGCCGTGCCCGTTCACGGGCGGGACGCCCGTGGCATTTCAAGATGAGTCACTACCAAGCAAAAGGTGATGGTGCATTTGGGTTTGCATATCGACAAAAATCAGGGAGGGATTAACTCATGTTGAAAGAATTTAAAGAATTTGCCATGCGCGGCAATGTGCTGGACATGGCGGTGGGAATCGTTATGGGAGCAGCGTTTGGAAGCATCGTGACCTCGCTCGTCAACGATGTCATGATGCCGCCCATCGGGTTAATACTGGGGCACGTCGATTTCTCGAACCTCTTTATCAGCCTCACGGCGCGGCACTTCGATAGTGTGGCGGCTGCCAAAGCCGCCGGGGCCGCGACGCTTAACTACGGTGTATTCTTGAACACCATCATCAATTTCTTGATCGTGGCGTTTGCCATCTTCCTGCTGGTGCGGCAGGTGAACAGGTTGCAGCCGAAACCCGCCCCGGCCCCCGCGGGTCCTGTTCAGAAACCATGTCCGTACTGCTGTTCCGAGATACCTCTCGCTGCCACCCGCTGCCCACATTGCACTTCAGAACTGAAGGCGGCGTAACGTCGAAGGCCGGAACCCATCGAGCGGGAAGCAGGGTCTACAGCGGGGAAGCCGACGAGAGATGACTGAGGAAGGGGAGGACTCCGGGAACGGCCGTCCCCCCCGCGCGGGGTAGAGATAGATCGGCCCTCGCGTTTTTCCAGGCAGGTTGTTCGCCGAGGCCGCCTCTGCGGCCCCGGCGATGCGTCATGGTGTTACTTCTTGGCGGGAGCTTTCCTGCCGATGTGCTTGTGATCCAGCAGCACGTCCCGGTCGTCCGCGTTAAACGGGAAGTAGCGGAGCGACACCTGGCCTGTGGTGCTGAGACGAAAATCCACACGGCGGTTATTGGCCCACCAGATAATGACCGAGGCGCGTGATATGCGCTTCCGGTCTTCGGGAGTGATATCAGGGTTCTGTTCGAGCAAGGCGCGAACTTCTTCTTGGGTAAGGTTCTTTTCCTTTCCGAAAGCCTGCGTCTCGATGCTGCCAGCAGGAATACCATGGGCAACCAGATAGTTCTTCACGCGGTCGGCGCGACGTTCCGACAACGCCCGGTTGTACTCGACGCTGCCACGCACGTCGGCGTTCCCTTGCAAGATCAAGTGCGCCTCAGGCCGGATCTGGAGATATTGCTTGAAACTGTCAATCACGTCATCCAGGCGCCTTTCCTGGCTGGTCACAAGGCCGCCATTGGGATTCGAGGCGAGGGGATAATTCGTAGCAAAGTAAATACTGTTGTATTTGAGCAGCTTCTCCATCGTGGATTCATTCACGGCCGGTCCAATCATGCCCCCAATATGCAAGCTGGCGGTTCGAGTCTCTGATCCGCCGCAGGCATTGCTGGCATGCAGAGTGAAAGTGACGGTCTCATCCACGGGTCCCGGAGAAGTCTTGGCAGGTCTGATCGGAATCGAGCGATCGCCGCTGGTCCCCACGGATCCGAAGGGATCAAGGGAGACGGTGTTTGCATTCCCGGCAGACCAGCTCACCGTGGCGTTGCCCCCTTGCTCAACTCGGTCGCCGGACTGACGGTACTGAACCTCCGCCGGCGACACATTCAAGGAAGCCTGGATGCCCGTGTTGACGTTCACGGTGCTGTCCGAGGTGTAGATTCCTCCTGGCCCGGCGGCGGTGAATTTGTAATCGGTGGTTTGCTTGGGTTGCACCGTCTGGTCGCCGGAAGGGTTGACCGTACCGACACCACTGATTTCGGTCTGGGCGGCGCCGTCGGAGGACCAGGTCAAGCGGGTGGAATCCCCGCAATTGATTTGCTGAGGACTGGCGGAGAACTGGCCGGTGACTTTCTGGATGGCCACGATGGCGCTGGCCATGCCGGCTTGGAAGCGTGGCATCGCCGCCAAGTGCTCCCCGCGCGGCCAGGGCACGGTCTTCCGTACCCCCTTGTTAGCGTCCACCACCACGCGCTGGTTTGCCGGGACGTCGACCGTGGTCGTCCAGATCATGGGGTCACCGCGCCACACGGTCAACTCATATTTCCCCGGGGGAACGATCAGTTCCTGTTTCCAACCCCATTCGTTGTCGAATTCGTCGCCATGCCCAACGAAGAAGCTAGGATATTTGCCGTTCAAGAGGATGGCATCGCGGGGTGCACCTTCAATCGTAATGCAACCAAACGGTCCCGAGATGGTTCCCGGAATTGGCTGCAGCGTCACATCGATGACCGTGACCTTGCCGGCCTCGATCGTGACCATGCGGAATTCCGGTTTGTACCCATAATTGTACACGCCAATTTGGTGTGGTCCGGGATCCAGGACGGCGAAGTGGCCGTTCGCGTCCACAACCGGGGTGCCGTCTGAAAAAATGTATGCTTGACGCGGCACGACTCGGACACCCAGCAAGCCTACCTGTGCCCGAGTGGTCTGCACGCTAATCAGTACTAAAACAGGCAGTGCCATGAGCAAGAAGCTGAGCTTATGCACACGCATGTGAGTTGCTCCTTTAACGTTAACAGTCAGTTGGGGGACTCCAAAATTTCCGGTAATGGGGCGAATTCTATCACAGCGCAAATGCTGCCTGCCGGAAAAATTAGATGGGAGGGTAGCGATGGTTACCTTAATAATAAACCGTGCCTCCGTTGCTATTGCACCCCCGGGGGGCGCGCCCCCGAGGCATCCCGGGGTGGGGAGCGGCGGTTGCATTCAACCCCCGGACCTCGCCTTCACCACTCGAATTCGACACGCGTCCTACGGACGGAAAATTCCGCGTAAGGCGCTACGCGTAAGGTGCGAAGGTGGTGCGGTTGGTCGGTGTAGGGAAGAACCAATGTGAGGATGTTTTTTCCCCCTGCCGCGGAGAGATAGGGGTCGGGAAGATAGAACTCTTTCTGGGGGCCAATGGTGACATAGCGGCCCACGAATTTTTCGTTCAGATAGATCAACGCGTCGCAGTCGGCGTCGAAAACCAGCTTCCATGGCACTGTCCAGCCCTCCGCCGAAGCGGGGAGTTCGAATTCCGCCCGGCACCACGTGAAGGATGGGACTGCCGGCTGGCTGCCTGCCCCCGCCATGAACGACGCGGGAGTCCAGGCGCCGAATGCCGGGTCGAGTTCCCGGCCTCGCATCGGTGCAGCAAAGCGCTGGATCTGCCAACTCGCGAGGTCCCGGGCGGAGGGAAGATCGGCGCCCACGCCCACCGAGCGGACCCCTTTCAATTCGCCCAAGTTCTCTCCAAAGTTTGGGGCGCCGAAGAGTTCGTAGGAGATTTCCAGAAGGTTGTCGCCTGGCTGCGTGTAGTTGGTGAGAGAGAAATCGACCTGCTTTTCAGAATTTGCGGCTTCGGTCACCAGTTTGCCGTTGATGAATACCTTTTTGGTGTCGTCGGCAAAAGTTGCGAGGAACATCCTGGACTCACCACCGGAACTGAACTGGGTTCGATATTTGACGTAACCATATGGCACGGGACCCAGGTCCTCGAGGGCATGTAAAGGGCTGGCGAGCCACGTGCCCGCGCTGGGATCGAACTTCTCGACCCAGGCGCTGCCCTCACTCAAATTGATGGGGGAGTAAGGCAAAGCAGGGGTCGTGACGTGGAGGCGCGCGGTATGCCAGGGCCGATTGTACTCGAAACCCGTGAGCACGCCATCCACGCGGCACTTCCCGGGAAGCGGGGGAAGCATCACCTGGATCTCGTGTTCCCCGGGGAAGAAATCCAAGTCCACCCACGCACGGGACTTCAGCGTGCCTGACCCGGCCAGTGCGTACGCATCGCTGATGATGGGAGAGGCAACGGGTTTCGTCCCCTCGGAAGCAGGAATAATCTTGGGAGGAAACTCCCAGATGAACGTGCGCAGAGCTTTGTCGCGCGGCAGGACGATAAGCTGCAGGTGGTCGAAGAACAGAACCATCTTGGGGTTCGGCCCGACCTGTACGCCGAAAACCGAGGATTCGTATTCTGTGTCCCAATACTGATAGACCGTGTCGCCTTCCAGCCGGGGTTCCTTTTCCGTGGCGAGACTGATTTCCGCGACGCGCCCGGGTGCGTCGTAAAGGATCAAGTAATCTCGGTCCAGGTTGACCCCGTGGGCCAATACTTCGGCAGTGGAGTAGCACAACCTTCCCCCGCTGACCGCGATCTGCAAGGGAAGCATCTTCATCTCGCGGGCGCCGATTTCCAACTGGCCCTCGCGAGGCGCCGTAATCTTGCGCTTGCTGGGACTATGCGGGTCGCTAAAGGTCATCTTATAGCGCTGCAGCGCGTTGGCATTCTCGCGCACGAAAACCACCCCCGCTGGGCCGTTGGCACGTTCGCTAACGCTGACGTTGGCATTCGTTGATTGTGCTCCCTCTACCGTCTGAGCGCGGGCTAAAACGTTGCCGAACACCCCCAAGGCCTGGCAAATGGCGCGGGCCGCATAGTACTTGTCCCATAGCCCACCTGGTTCGCGGATAGGCGCGGCATAGTCATAAGTCGTGGTGAGGGTCTTCGCTGCCCAGTCGAAGTTTGTGCCGCCGAAGCCCATGTAATAACTGAAGGACGTGACGCCCAGCTCGAGGGCCGTCTTGGTGATCATATTGATTTGTGCGGCGTCCACGCCCTCTTGATCCACGGAAAGCTTGCCCCCGAACTGGCTGAACCACCCCCCCTGGAGCTCGCTGACCGCCAGCGGTGAGGCGGGTTCCTCCCGGCGCAATTTCTGAAGCGCCGGCGTGAGCTCATCCGCAATCTTCCACCGCGGGTAAAAATTGCAGGTGTCCATGATCTGCGCCATGTCGGGGTCGCTGTTCTCGCGAGCCTGCTTCGTCCAGCAGGTGATCACCGGCACATCGATGCCGGCATTCCACACCATGTGGGCCAGCGCGCGAATGTACTCGCGCTTGTCGGCAGCGGGAATCGTCTCGGCGTAGTCATATTCATTCTCAACCTGCACCATGATGATGGGCCCACCCATCGTGACTTGATACTTCTGGATGATGGGAAGAACCTCACCGTACCAATGCTGGGAGGTCCGCAGACTCGCGGGGTGAAGCGAGCGCAGCGGAAATCGTTGGGCAGCGACCCAGGAAGGGAACCCGCCGCGCTCCCATTCCGCGCAAATATAGGGGCCGGGGCGCGCGATCAGAAAAAAGCCCATCTCGTGAACTAACTTGACGAAATCTTCAAATTCCGCCAGGTTCAGCTTGCCTTCTTCCGGCTCGTGGTAGTTCCAAAACACATAAGTTTCAATCGTATTGAATCCCGCCAGCTTGAATTTCTGCAAGCGATCGCGCCAGAGCGCGCGGGGGCAACGGGGATAATGAAACGCGCCGCTCGCCACCAACGTATCGCGGTCGTTGATGGTGAAGCAACTTGCGTCGTAGCGGATCATATGCGGATTCTGAAACTGCATCTGACCGGCGGCGGGCAGCATGGCCGCGCGAATCTCGAAGCCGCCTCGGCCCCATCTGTCGAGGCTTGCCCCCAGGGGCACGGTCACGGCGCTGCGCAGAAAGCTCCGGCGGGATGAACTCATGGGTGGACTCCCTCACGTGCAGGATCTAGGACCCTATTCCACGGGCGGTGGCACCGGCCCGCGCGGACCTAAACCTTGGTGAAGAGTGGGAAGTATAGTTGGGTGGGGGCGCGCCTGCAACCCTTTAGGCATGGAGCCCGTCGCTACGCGTGCCCTGCCCGTTTTTGCAAAATCATGTCGGAGTAAGACAAGGGGACGATGTCGGCCGAGAGGATGGCGAAAAGCTTTTGAAACTTCCTGGCCTGCGCGCGCACTTTCCGGAGGTTGCCCGACTTGGTGATAGCTTCCACTTCCATAAACTTCCCCAGGCCGCGGACCCGGTCGAGGTGAATCTTAACGTTGCCGACGAAGTAAATCTCGCGGCGCTTGTCGACCACCGCCAACACTCCCAGCGAATGCGAGAGGATTGCCCGCAAGGAATTCCGGCGCGGCAGCAGCGCTATGTCGATGGTGGAGCGCCGGGCGCGTGCGGTGTTGGTCCGTTGATAAAAGATCAGGGCGTTTTCGATGCGTCCTTCCCGCAACTTCAATCGTCCGGAGGGCACCCGGAAGTAGGTATCAATCTGATGGTCCGTGCCCAGGAAGCGCGCGCGGAGGCGCTTCAACGTGGAACGCACCTGGGATTCTTTACGGAGATGAGCTTTGAATTCGAAGTTGAGGCGTTTCATGAGCCCCAATCCTTGGTTTTTGCGGAGCGCCACCCATCTCCGCGATGCCACACCCTGATGCCAGGCGTGCCTCCCGCAGGGGGTCTTCAAAATCCCGGATAGGCAGGCCGGACGAATGGCGCTATTCTCTCACCACCGCGCCGCGATGCAAACGAAATTGCGAACCCGCTGGAACCTCACCCCACAGGAGGCGATCCGCCTCCAGGAGAAGTTACGCGAGCGAGTGGAAAGGGAGGATCGGTTCGCACCCATTCGTTATGTTGCCGGGGCGGACCTGGCCTTTGCCCCGCAAACCAACCTCGCCTTCGCCGGAGTAATCGTCTATCGGTTTCCGGAGCTAGAGGAAGTCGAGCGGCGGATGGCTCGACGCACGCTGCGGTTTCCTTACGTGCCGGGGTTGCTTTCCTTCCGCGAAAGCCCCGCGCTGCTGGCAGCATTCGAACGGTTGCGGACCAGCGTGGACCTGATTCTGGTCGATGGCCACGGCCTCGCACATCCGCGACGATTCGGGATTGCCTGCCACCTCGGCCTGCTTCTGGACACGCCCACGATTGGTTGCGCAAAATCGATCCTGGTCGGCGAGGCGGCGGAGGTGGGTGCGCCGGCCGGTTCCACGACGCCGCTTGTTGACAAGGACGAGAGGGTCGGCATGGTGCTCCGCACGCGCCCGAACGTGCAGCCGATTTACGTTACCTCCGGGCACCGCGTGTCCCTGGAGTCCGCCGTGTCCATCGTGCGCCAGTGCCTGGATGGATTCCGCATCCCCAAACCGACTCGCGAGGCCGATCACTTCGTGCGCGACCTGCGGCGAGCTTACCAGGAACGCCGCGCTCGGAAGCAGTTTTAAACCGTCTTGCGGAGCGGCGCAGGGTACGATTCCCGATGTTATAATCCGCAGGAGGGGCACCTAGCGAGCAAATCCATGGCGGCCCATGCTGCCGCCCACCCCTGATTTCATTGCCATGTCGGCATCATTACCGGAAACTGATCGTGTCGGCCTGTGCCTCACTTGCAAGCAGGCGCGCCGGGTGCGCACCGACCGGGGTTCGGTCTTTTACCAATGTCAGCTTTCCGCGGTAGACCCGCGATATTCCAAATATCCCCGCCTTCCGGTTCTCCAATGCGCGGGCCATGAGTGCAAGGAGGAAATCGAGAAGGCCGATTGAGGACGCACAGTTGGCGGCGGGCAGGCAGTTTGGTTGTTGTAGCAGCGGCCTATGACCGCCGACTTTTTAATTCAATAAATTCCGCCGCTCAGAGAGCGCCGCTACAGCAGGCTGCGCCCTGACCAGGCGGATGGTAGTGACTCATTTTGATGTGCCACGGCCGTCCCGCCCGTGAAGGGGCACGGCCAAGATGGCCGTGGCACATCAAAATGAGTGACTATTAGGCGGATTCGACGATTCACCGGCGACCATGTAGAATGGAGACAGCGGGCTCAGCGTACGGCGGGTCTTAACTCGCGCAAGCTCCGCGGAGAGAAGGGAATGAAATTTCCAGTTGCACCTGAAGATGTCAAAATCGTTCATGGACGCAGCACAGGGCTCCAGGTGGTGTGCACTTGCGGTTGTGTCAACTTCAATTATCTTGATCCACAAGACACCGTCTGGAGATGCCGGAACTGCCGCCGAATTTTGAGCAACGACTTCCCTCGTTTACTCGAGCGGGCCGCAGCCCTGGAGAAGCAGGCGGCCGCGGGAAATGCGGCAGCCGCACCTGTTCAAAGTAGTTAGCCCTTGTGGGCCGCGGGGGGAGGAACGTTTACTTGATGTGGCAGCTTGCCAGGCCGCGCTTTTCGAGATACTGCTGGTGATACTCCTCCGCCCGCCAAAACTCCGCAGCCGGAGCGATCTCCGTCACAATTTTTCGTTTAAAGGTCCCGGACCGATCGAGCTTCTCTTTGGACGCTCGGGCCGCGGCTTCCTGCTCGGGTGTGTGGAAAAATATCGCAGTGCGATATTGTGTACCGTAGTCGGGTCCCTGACGGTTGAACTGGGTGGGGTCGTGGTTCTCCCAGAAGACCTTCAAGAGATCGGCATAGGAAACCTGCGAGGGGTCAAAGGTGACCTCCACCACTTCCGCGTGGCCGGTTTGGTCCGTGCAAACGTCACGATAGGTGGGGTTCTTGAAAGAACCGCCCATGTAACCCACCACCGTGGAAACAACCCCGGGGACCTGACGGAAAGCCGCCTCCACTCCCCAGAAGCATCCTGCCCCGAACGTGGCTTTTTCTGTAGCCATGTTTTCTCCTTCGAAAAGGTTCGTCGACCCCACGTCTGTATTGGCGGAATTGTGAACCGAAATCGAGCCCCGTGTAGCTCCCCCCCGACCCATGCTCGGTTGCCCATAGGAAGCCTGCTTCAGTATATCACTCCGTCATACGGCTAGGTGCTGTCCTAATTCGAGATGTAGCGCCGGGCTTTAGCCCGGCATGTGCCGACCTAAAGGTCGGCGCTACGTCAAATTAGGACAGCACCTACGGCTAAAGAGATTCGCGAACGCAGGGTAGTGGCTCATTTTGGAGTGCCACGGCCATCTTGGCCGTGCCCGTTCACGGGCGGGACGCCCGTGGCACCTCAAAATGAGTCACTACCGAACGCAGGGAGACTTGCATTAGAATGACGGGCGGTAACTGCCCCCCGGAGGTTCTGTGATGGAAGCTTTGCCGGCTCCCGTGCTTGACCGCTTGCGCGAATTCACCAGTCCCACCGTTGCCAACGCCATTGAGGTCTTTGGCGTGCGGCCCCGCAATGAAGGATTCATGCGCCCGGAAATCCGCTGCGTTTTCCCCAACCTCGGCGTCATGGTGGGCTACGCAGTGACCCTCAAGATCCGCGCCGCCTCGCCTGGCGTCGCGGGTGAAGCCATTCACCCCAGCGTGCATTGGGACAAGATTCAACAGGTGCCCGCCCCGCGCGTGGTGGTGGTGGAAGACTTGGACGATCCGGCGGGACTAGGTTCCTTCTGGGGAGAGGTCAATGGCAACCTGCATCGCGCCTTAGGGTGCATCGGCGTCGTCACCAACGGCGGGGTTCGCGACCTCCAAGAAGTTGAGGCACTGCGCTTCCATTTTTTCGCGCAGCACATTTCCGTCTCTCATGCCTACGTGCATATTGTGGAAGTAGGAACTCCGGTTCGCGTCGGCGGCCTCGCGGTGCGGCCGGGCGATCTGCTGCACGGTGACCGGCACGGAGTGACCAACATCCCGCTCGATTTGGCCGCCAAGATTCCGGAGGGAGTAAAAGTAGTGGATACGATGGAGCGTCAGCTCATTAACTACTCTCAGTCACCAGAATTTACGGTTGAAGGGCTCACGGCCCTCTGGAAACGATTGCGCCCGTAAACGCGCCACACGCAACAGCCCCCGCCAAGGGCCAAACGCTGCCGCGCGGGTTCGAAAAAGGTCAAGACGAAAAATGCGGAGCAATTTTGTTTGATTTTCGGAAGGGAGAAGCGACTATGCGTAAGGCACTTTTGATAGTGGGAAGCGTTGTGGGACTCGCCGTGCTTTTGGCCACCGGGATAACTACTCAACCGTTGGCCTTGTCGCAAGGGGCCGAGCAACAATGGGGACCCAATGATCGCAGCCGGCCGGAGCCGCCGATCATCACACCGGGGACTGCCAGTACACAGGACCATCCCGGGAAACCTCCTTCGGATGCCATCGTGCTCTTCAACGGCAAGGACTTGTCGAATTGGGAAAGTGTCAAAGATGGGGGCCCGGCGAAGTGGATCGTGGGAGACGGTTACTTCGCAACGGTGCCCGGCACCGGATACATCCGAACCAAAGGCGCCTATGGTGATTGCCAATTGCACGTGGAATGGGCCGCGCCCAATCCGCCTCATGGCACCGACCAGGATCGCGGCAATAGCGGAGTGTTCTTGCAGGGGCTCTACGAGATTCAGGTTCTCGATTCCTACGATAATGTGACCTATGCCGACGGCGAGGCCGCCGCCGTTTATGGCCAGTACCCTCCCCTGGTGAATGCCGCGCGCAAGCCCGGCGAATGGCAAACGTACGACATTGTTTTCCACGGTCCGCGCTTCGATGCCACCGGGAAGGTGGTCCGCAAGGCGAATGTCACCGTGTTTTTTAACGGCGTCCTGGTGCAGGATCACGTGGAAATCATGGGGCCCACCGCGCACCACGCGCGTCCGCCCTACCACCCCACGCCGGAAAAGCTCCCGCTGGCATTGCAGGACCACAATCATCCGGTGCGGTATCGCAATCTCTGGATTCGAGAGCTCAAAGAAGGGCAGTAAAGGATGAAGGGTAAAGGGTGAGGTGTGGAGCTTCACCGTTATCCTTTACCCTTTACACCTCATATGGATACGCCTGCCGGGAACAGATACTCCCTGTGGCTGATGCCGAGGGGCGATGCGTACGAACGGCTGGCGCCAGTCCTTCACGAATTGAGTGCCGCGTGCGGGGCGCCGGAATTTCCACCGCACGTCACGCTGCTCGGCGGCATTGTGGGGGCGCGCCGTGACATCGTTCGCCAATCCGCAGGTCTCGCGGAACGGATCCGTCCTTTTACAATTCGGCTGGAAAGAATTGATTATCTCGACGAATATTTTCGTTGCCTATTCGTGCGCGCGGCGACAACGAAGCCGCTCCGCGAAGCTCACCGGATCGCCCGAGGCGTGTTCGACCATCGGCGCGAGCCGGCCTTCATGCCCCATCTGAGTCTCCTTTATGGAGATTTCAACCGAAGCACCAAGGAAGGCTTGATTGCTCGACTGGGGTCGCGGGTGAACCTCGAACTCAAAGTGCGGAGCCTGCACCTTTACTCGACGTACGGCGAGCCTCACCACTGGCGCTGCATCGAGACGTTCGGGTTGAAGTGAGGGTGGCAGTGGGAACAGCCACGATTTCTCACCACGGGTTGGGAAGGGCGGGGCTTCAGCCCCGCCGTCACAAGGCCTTCCTGATTTTTCCGATGCCCCGCGCCCCGCGTCTTGGAGTGCAGCCGCGAAGCTGCCGCTTTCTCTTGCCTTCGTGGGGTATCGAAGAAAGAACGGGAAGGCGGCAGCTTCGCGGCCGCACGCACGCGAATTTTCAGGAGATGCGACCCAGCGCACAAGGGGTACTACTGAGCATTGCAGAATATAGTGACGAACTGTTTTCGTAGCGCGGGCGTCTCGCCCGCTGTGGCGTGGGCATCCTGCCCGCGCGCTGGGCGGGCGCGGGACGCTCCCGAGACAGCGGGCAAGATGCCCGCGCTACGCAGTGCCGGCCTAAAGGTGGGCGCTACGCGTGGTTCGCGCACCCGGGTGATCAACTTCCTGTGCCGGAAGTGGATGAACATTAATGGCCGGGTTGTAGGGGTGCGGCAAGCCGTACCCGCTTGTTTCGGTTGTGCCATAAAAATGAAGAGGGTACGGCAAGCCGTACCCCTACAATAGTTACTGAGAATTGCACAATATAGTGGCGAACTGTTTTCGTAGCGCGGGC
>Ga0326728_10003431_pt1 | contig 49314 bp, 41 predicted proteins | sample MB3enrmetagenome_FD_207602 | JGI IMG/M metagenome (GOLD analysis project Ga0326728, IMG submission 207602) | Lab enriched peat soil microbial communities from McLean, Ithaca, NY, United States - MB31MN | ecosystem: Environmental > Terrestrial > Soil > Wetlands > Peat | place: USA: New York... | reverse complement strand
TAGCAGCAGGTATATCAGGCACTTTCGTGGTTAATGGCAGCCCAACTAAAACAGAAATGGTTAAAAGTTCCGGAGGATGTACCCAACTTACTCAGCTTACAACGGTCTTCACTGTTCTGATAGTTTTGGTGTTTTTTACTAAGCCATTCGCCTATTTGCCCACATGCGTACTTTCATCAGTGGTATTTCTCATTGGTCTGCGTCTTGTCGATATCAAAGGAATGACTGCTCTCCATAGACAACGGCCTGTAGAATTCTCCGTAGCCTTGATAACAGCTATGACGGTCATATTTATCGGAGTTCAACAGGGAATTGAGATCGCGATTATACTCTCGATCATCGCTCACTTGCGTCACAGTTATCGACCACTTAACTTACTGCTTGTTCCAAAAGCTGGGGGCAGCGTGAGAACAATTCCACTCGAGGAACAGCAGCAAGCCGTTGAAGGTTTGCTTATCTATCGTTTTGGCTCAAATCTTTACTTTGCTAACGAAAATCTCTTCACAGAAGAAATAGTAGAACTTACTACAAATATTAATTCGCTTAAATGGTTTTGTATTTCTGCTTCAAATATCGGCGACGTGGATTTCACCTCAGCTGAGACACTCAAAAGTGTATATGCTTACCTGAAAAAACGGGGTGTTACTTTAGTACTAAGTGATGTAGTTCTACCTGTGATGAAAGAACTGGATCGAGATGGCATAATAGAAATGATTGGTAGAGATTATATCTTCGAGTCAGTCCAGGATGTTATAGTGGCGTACAAGAGATATATTAACAGTTAAAATTAACTATAAAAGGCCCACTTTTTTCTAATGGTTTTAATATGTGAAAATTTCTTTGCGAAAATATTTCTGGAACTTGCATAGTTGATATCCAAAATCAAGTACTATATACGTAGTGGTCAAAATCATAATTTTGGCAATTGAAGACTTAATACTATTGATTTTGCAATTCAATTGTATAAGTCCTAATATTCTCTAATTTTGTTTAAAATGGAGTAACATACATCGGTTTCTTACAAAATATGTGCATGCCTGATATGATAAAAAATATAACCAAAGTCATTGATCCTATAATTCTACTCATAGCTGTTTATGCATCATTTGGGAAGGTTATTCGAGCTGAACTCGTTAGTTCACCCAATGAGTAAAGTAGGATCCATCATTTTTGTACAGTCCCACAACTTGAAAATCAAATGTGAGAATGGGGTATTGGTGCTGACATAATAGATATCAAGTGGATTTATTGATTATACCTATATGTTTTTAATACTTTTTTTGCATTTACTAGCTGTAATTGGTAGTAAATTGCACATTCCTATAAACTATTGAATAATCAAGTTATCAAAAACATTGGCAAAAATCGAGATATATCCACAAATTTTAAACAGAAAAATATCTTATCTAGTCCTATCAACGGCAGTTAAGTTATTCTATATTATTTGATTAATGTTATCTCCAGAATATTTTTTTCTACCAATGCTAAGCCTTTTGTTCTGCATTTCAGTGAGATTAAAGAAAACATATGTCAATGAATAAAAACCCAAGAATTCATCACGCTGGAAACTTAATCTTGAAAAAATCAATCAAAAAATATCTAATGACCATTCATGATATTTTGAGTAGAATTTATATCAAAATATGAGGAAATTCAAACCGTCTAACTGGGTAATTTTTAACTATTCTTAACAGTCAATATTTATACATTTTGATTAATAACCTAAAGACATACTCAATTTACACAGTTATAAAAATAGAGAGGAGTTTTTTAACCCCTCATTTATTAACTGTTTTAGACTTTTTATATACTTTATTCCAAATAATCTCTACTTACCTGACTTAATTGCTTAAAGCATTAATTATTTCACTTGCTACATCACTAGGTTTCTCCCAGCTCTTTGGCGAAAACATCCAAATATTGATTGCAAGTTTGGAATACTCCATCAATGCTTATTTCCAAATGGGAATGTCATACAATCATCCCCAACTGGGAATTTTAATAAATCAACCGATTGAGTTGTCGGATCGGTTCTCAATGTTATTTCACAGGGTTTATGGTGCTTTGGTGTCGGGCACCCAGGACGACAACATCCTGCTGGTTGTATAAACTGCCCTAAGCTGTAAGGACCCTGTCCTACATACACTGCGCCTTCAGCTATGTTGGTTGCTGTGTTAATTACAGATACATAGCTACTTCCAACCATTGCCACATACGCCTTTATTCCATCTGGGGCTACTGAAATCCCCCAAGGCTCGACATTATTTAGATCCACATAGGTTGTGAATCCAAAGTTTGCAGTGTCATATACAAGGACAACGTAATAATAATCGTCTACCACATATGCTGTTTTTCCATCAGGGCTGATTGCGATTGCCACAGGACTGCCACCTGTATTCACAGTAGTAACACTATTTGTGGTTGTGTTAATTATGGATACAGAGCCATCGCCGTTGGAATAGCCAGTTGTGGTGTTATAGGTTCCAGAATTCGCCACATATGCACTTGTTCCATCTGGACTGACTACAACTCCTATAGGCCCAGCTCCCACAGGTACTGTAGCAGCAACAGTGTTGGTTACGGTGTCGATTACAGATGTAGAGCCATCGCCGTTGTTCGTCACATATACCTTTGTCCCATCAGGGGTGACTGCAACTCCCAAAGGATAAACTCCTACAGTTACCGTGGTCACAACTTTATTTGTTTCTGTGTCGATTACAGAAGTAGTACCGTCGCCATTATTTGCTACATATACCTTTTTTTCATCAGGAGTGACGGCAACCCCTACAGGATAAGTTCCTACAGGCACTATGGCTATAGGAACTTGGGTTGCTGTGTCAATTACAGTAACGGTATTATCACCTTCATTCGTCACGTATGCATCTGTGCAACTGACTGCAGCTCCGTAAGGAAAGTGGCCTACAGGTACTGTAGATACAACCGTGTTGGTGTCTGTGTCAAATATAGTGGTGGTGTTATCATAATAGTTTGGAACATAGGCAAATGGTGCTGCGCCTACGATATTCACCAGCATTAAAATCGTAGCTGCTGAAACTAAGGCAATTTTAGTCAACTCTTTTTTACTTATCATTTATTTTCTCCCCTTTCTATATGTTTTTTTATAGATTCCCCTAAAAATTTTAAATATATTTTCTTTATGGTTTTCCCCTAAAAATTTTAAACATTTTCCCCTGAAAGAATGAGAAAGGAAATTTCTTTAATTGAAACTGTTAATTAATATTATGCAACGTATATCAATATATATTCAAATTTTATTATTTATCTAATCGTTAAATAACAAAACTTTTTTATTTACCCCCTTCGGACAATTTTTTTGACAGGCATTTAAAGAAACATTATGAGTAAAGTATGTAAGTTTTCCCATTAACATCCAATCTATTTTTTAAACTTTCATACCCAAATTTTGCCCAACAACTATATTTATAAATATTTATATAAATAAGCATGTTAGATCAAAAATGTTTCATTATGATAACTTATTTAACTATATAAATAGACAATAGAATTTATTTTCCTTAATATAAATGCATATGATTAAATGCATAAAGACTTCACAAAAGTGTATTCAGAACATGTTAAAATACTTCAAGTAGATATATAAGCACACAAATAAATCTATGTAGGCCTATTTTTGAATAATTTTCTATCTCGTAGAGTTACAAGTTTATTCGTATAGGATTTCCAAATCTAAGTCTCTCTATTTTTCATACAGAAACGATCTTGTAGCACTGTAAATGCATTGACTCTTGAGAACCTGTAGCTCTTCAATCTTGCGAGAATATACTGATCATGAAGTGCAGCTGGCGTGACCCTAGCAAATGCACAGTTTTTATATTAAAATTTATATGTTTTCTCAATTTCAGCCATAATTTAAAAATATTTTCCCCGAAAATAAGCAGATATATATTTTTTATTAAAATCAATCCAATACATAAAAAGCAAAAAGTTGCTATATTTAAATTCTTCATATTTTACAAATGTAAATTATTGTATAATCTATTATTTTCATACACTACAACATATTGAACATCAGATATGTGAATGGGTTCTTGGTACTTAGAGACCTCTGGATCTTTGGTTTGGGCAATCATAGAACCGAATCTAATCAAATATGAACTATTCGACTTTTAGATATCTGGGGACTTTTCATTTGTTTCTTCTCTTAGAAAAGAATATTAGGAGATCAATGGGTTTTTCTGATTAATTATTCTTTACAAAATAATGGTTGCTTACCTGAAAAGGTAAAATAAGGATAAATGAATTTTATATAATATTTCTTTTATTTAAAATTTCAGAAGGAGTTGTATATTCAAATAATATTTGACTTATTGATGATTTTTATGCCATTTGCTCTCTTTCAAGGTATTGATGTTTATCCAACTTATGCTGGGATTTCACTAAATTTTAACACTTTTGATCAAAAATGAATGGATGGGTAAGGAGATAGCAAGCTTTGTGGTTATAACCACTCTAATAGTTACTTTGATGTCAAGAGCTTGCTATGATACAATACTAAGAAACAAATTGATGCATATCTATACCAAATAGAACATCTTCTGATTTTTTCGATAAATAATTATGATAGGTACTTGTGATAGGTGCATATGTCTAATTTTGAGATTTTTATAAATTTATTGACTGTATTTATATTACGGAAAATAAATTCTATTGGATTTATATATAGTCGGATATAATACCACCGTGGGCACATTTTTGATCCAAATGTGTATTCTTATTTAAATATAATAATAAGTATATTTGTTAGAATAAATTTCTTTGCTTATTTATTCAGGAAAATATATCTAAATTTTTTAGGAAAAACTGTAGGTAAAACAGAATCTAAAGGGGAGAAAATAAATGATAAGTAAAAAAGAGTTGACTAAAATAACCATAGTTTCAGCAGCTATGATTTTAATGCTGGTGAATATCGTAGGCGCAATGCCCTTTGACTGTGGAGTAACATTGATAACCGACAACTGTACTCAATCGGTTGATTTATTAAAATTTCCAGCCTGTGGATGTGACGGTGGATTCCCAATCTGGGGATGTGGTGAAAAAGGACGTGGAGAAAGAGGAAAGGGAGTAACATTGATAACCGACCCCTGTATTCAATCGGTTGATTTATTAAAATTCCCAGCCTGTGGATGTGACGGTGGATTCCCAATCTGGGGATGTGGTGAAAAAGGATGTAGAGCTTAAACTCGATAGTTACTGTATTAAATATGAAATATTTTCCCAAGTTTTATATGTACTGATTAACCTTAGTAGAATGAGGATTCCGATAAACCTCAATTTTTATTTGATTGTTTATACAGTCCAGATGAGCAGTTTGTTGAAATCGGAGGTTTATCAAAATTTTCTATATTATATAGTCATTTTATTTGCTAAGAAATTTTCAATTATATTAATCTCGTATTATTATATTATATTATATGATATAAATTTTTTTCTAATAAATATTTGATTACTACTAAAATAGCCTTAACAAGGAATAGAGATAATGATTTTTTTTCTATTTTTAAAAAAATGAAGACAACCTCATAGCAGCGTTTTTTTGGAAACATGAACTCAAAGAAACTGAGAGATTCCTAGAAGGCCCATGGTAAAGGGAAATGCAATTTTATCTAAATCCTCTATAAACTATTTTATCACTAAGTTCAATTTGATATAAATCATAATTTTATAGTAATCACTATATTTTCTCAGAAAATTTTTCATTACTTGGATATATAACTGTTTACATATTTTTTATATTAAAAGAGTGGGGAGTTGATGGATTTCATCCCCTACCTACCAAGATGATGCAGGTCGAAGAAGAGGACTTCCCGCCTTAGAGTTAAAAATAGTGAGCATAAGAATATATCTGCATTTCTCTAAAATTATCGGTGGGTACTCGGTTTTTCAGAATTGATCAATAATGCACATAGACTATTAAGTTAGTCAACTACCTGCCCCTGAAGTAACAGGCATGGATACATCTGATAAATCAGATCGTATTATTCGCATGGGTGGTTAAAGGATACCTCTAACACTCTAAGATATATAACCTCGTGTTCTATGTTTGATGCTTCTAGCGCCATTCAAATCGGCATTTAGTTCAAAACTACAAGCTTTACACAAAATTTCGATCCATCTCCATTATTTTAAGAGATATAATTACACCTGCAACAAGCCTTGGGAGTATATTCCGGACTCGCGCATTCTGTTATTATTCCAGCACTCTTTTTTTTTGTACTTAATAAATTGTTGTAATTGATAAAAAGCCCAGCTATTTTGAAGATACTTTTTTTCTTAGATTGTTGCTAGTTCAATCTCTTATTCCGGTTAAGTCTTCTCAAACCTATTACATAAACACCGTTTTCGACTGCAAATTTTACGATTGCTTTGGAGATACAATGATTAACATCTGTCATTAGACGTTTCTCTTTTCCAGCTAAATGCTTTATCATCCTCTTAGCTAACAAAGTTCCCTTAGATTGTAATCTTACTCTCATATTTTTATATACATTTCTTTTGTTTTTTATTTCTCTACCTGCAAAAAACTTGCATTTTTTGTCAGTAGTGGAAGCTACAACTAAGAAATTTATACCTAGATCCACACCCATGAAAGTCGAAGCTTCTTCTATTTTCTTGTCTGGAAGTTCTTGTGATACAGTAAGATGGAAATAATAATCACAATCTTTGTGCTTCACGGCTTTAGAAGCTTCATATTTCCAAGGAAAATGGAAAAATTGATTTGCACGAAGATAGTTACATATTTTATAGGTTTTCCTAACATGACTAAAGGTAGTTATACTCATAGAGTCTTCTGTTATTGTATAATCATTCCTACCTGATAACGTAATAGAAATCGAAGAGTAGGGTACATTTTACCAATAGCTCATTCCTATTTTTACAAGTTCTAATATTGTTTTATAAGTCCCAGCAACTTGTTTTGGGATGTTATAACTCATTTGAAACTTCAAACCGATGTTTTCTCGGAGATAAGCATAAACCATAAGTTACAGTTTTCTAGCTGGAATGATTCTTCCATTATCAAAAATTACACTAGAAACGTAGTTTATTCCATTTGCATATTTTTTCATAGTCTCCACTAAATCAACTTCAGCATCCATTGGTTCCAATTGTATCGTTTTAGTAGAGCCCATAATAAGCATATTCATGCAAAAAGATTTTTAACTTTAGTGTGAATTTTATACTAAAAAAGAGTTGATAAGATTACACATTCCTCCCACATCTAAAGAAGTAGAATTCCTGCTTCAATTCTTAAATTGGATCGTTTCTTATGAATGAGAATAATATCCCAAAAGACATATTAAAAGATTTACAGTACATATGTGAGCTTCATGAACATGCAGTCTGCAACCACAATAAATGCAGAGAATTTAGCGAGATTTTCTCAGAACTACTTGTCAAGCTGGAAGGTATGAAGTTTTACCAAATCGCTGACATATTTATGAGTATTCTCATAAATTGCAAGCCAAAAGCGGCATTTCACTTCTAAAATGCAACTATTGTTTAATCAATGATAAGAGAAGTAGCAAAAGACGTACAGAAAAAATAAATTAAAGGTTTTTCAAAATATTAATCCTACTTCCTGCCTATTGAACATCAGAATCATATCAAATTTTTGTTAATGTACCACATTATCATTGTGTGCAAGTATCAAAAAAAGATACTAGAACCTATTAACTAAGAACTCAAACAGATAATTCATAACATTGAAAAGGACGTCGATTTTAATAATACTAGAAATTAAAGCGTACAAAGACCGCATCCATCTACTCGTTAAAAGCAAACCAAAAGTCAGCATTTTTGCGACTATTCGAAAACTGAAACAAGAGATAACAAATAGGTTGCAGGAAACTCAAAACGAGTATTTGAAAAAAATTGTTGGAAAGAACACACACTCTGAAGTGATGGATGTTTCGCATCTTCTATCGACAACGTAAGCAAAGAAGAAGCCGAAAATTACATACTGAACAAGGGTTAAAGTTGACGCTTACGGCCACTGGGCTGATGACCCAGTGGTTTTAAACTTTGTACTATAAACCGTTTTTCACACCTTTGAGGAGAAGAATCTATATATGCACTGTATCCTTCCAGTATAATCCTCATAATAAGACTAGAAAAAACGGTATACTCAAAATTATTTTATACTTTCACATTTTCTCCTTTCAACACAGTTTCTTCACTTACTCTCACTTCTGTTATCGTATTCCCGTAGCTCAGTAAATATGGACCTAAAGGCTTTGTATCGAACTGAGTCTCTCCCCGAATCGGGCCATCTGTTGAATAGGGAACTATAAATTCATAATTACCTTTAGAATCCGAAGTTTTTGACTGAGAGTATTCAAATGTCCTATTCTGACCCGTAAGAATTGTCGTGCTTATTTTTATTGTCTCATTAGGTAAGGCAGTCCCTGTTAATTTTGCACCTTTAACGTATTCGAAAATCTTAACATAACCTGTGTTTACTTCGGGAATGTTGCTATGAGAGATTAAATTGTAGATTTGTTTAAACATGATTTCCTGAGTTTGGTCTGCCCATGTTTCATGGACCATACGATACTGCTTCAGGCCGTTTCCATCAAAGATATGTAACCTCGCTTCCATGGAATTGTAGTAACGATCAGAAGGTAGATATGCAGTTGCACTTCCCATCACATAAGGCATAAAGTATCCATTTGTGTCGAGTGTCCACTCAAGAATTGCAGGAAATATATCTATAGCCATAAGCTTATCAGACATAATGTAGCGTGCTCCGACTTTGTCTGGTCTTGGATCTATAGCTTTAAGCACTGCACTTGCTTCTTCTTCTGATGGTGCGGTGAAAAATGATGCCGCTCCTGGTTCATTCTTTTCGTTAATACTTTTTTTGCGCCCCCCAATTCCTTGTTGAAAAGGATTAGCATTAGGCATCCGATGTCCCATGACTTCGATATAGTGACCATAGTCCCACCAAGACATGACACCATACGCAGTACTTGGATACTGGAAAGGTTCTCCACTTTTTGGGGCCTCATAGATAGCGTTGAAGTCCATCCCAGTATCTGGAGTGTTTGAGCGAAGCCATGTGCACGCTTCTAACCACTCTGAGTTAGGGTTGTCTAAGCCACCAGTATATTGCATTGCTAATCCATATGCAGGATAAATCAAAATGACTACTATTGCAAGGACTGCAGCTAAATGCTCTAATCTGAAAAACTTAAAGAAGCTCTTGATTTCTGAAGCCGATTTTATACTAGCTTTGAACTTCTCATCAAATTCATCCCACTTTACTTTTTCAAGCAACAGGCTTCCAACATAGGCACCAAGAATTGAAACATTCACAGAATAGTAGTATGCAAAACGGTTCTGACCGTAGATCGCAAAGAAAATAAAAACACTCCAGACAAGAGTTAGTACTTCTTCAGGCTTCACCTTTCGGAACATATTTGAAATCAAGATCAATATTCCCAGAAGAGAAACAAAAAATCCTGGGGCAGTAAAATTCAGAAAAACTCCCGACAGATTGAAATTCCCATGTAAGTAGAATATAGAAGCTGCCTCACCAATTGTAGATGCTCCGTGTTGGTGAACTGAGAAAATCGTTGTAGGGGCGATTGTGATGGTTTGATAAAGTGAAGGAGAAAAGATACTTAGTGCTGTCAACCCAAGGATGCCAACTCCAAATATTACCAAAGGATAATAATAAGAATTTAATCTTCTCTGTATCAACACTTTTTCAAGAAGACTCAAGACCATAAAACTGATCATCGCCCCCAGAGCAACAACAACAGGGTACCAAGAGTAATCATAAATGTCAAATCCAATTTCAGGATGAACAGAAGGCAACAGGAGCACTATACTTAAGGAAAATGTGGTTATTCCTATAATTCCAAGGTAGTCGCTTGATTCTTTACGTAAGTTGTTAAGAACATATTGGAATACAGCATAACCAAGAGTTATTAATGCGAAAAGAGAAGCGCCTGCCCATGAAAGCTGATAGACCGAATACATGATCCCAGCCATAATAGAGTATATCAAAGGTTCTTTCAGGACGTTAAATTCTTTATTAAATACATGCTCAAAACTCAGGTTATTTTTCTTTGCGGAAATCAACGCCAACATGAAATACATCATAAAAACGGTACTGAATAAAGATTCAGCCACATGACTATGTGTAAAGCCGATCATGGAACCGGCTAAAAACTGACCAGGGGCGATGGCAATTAAAATCGCAGCAATTACACCTGCTTTATGACCTCCAAGATTTTTTCCGATATAATAAACTGGAATGACTGTAAGCACTCCGAGAACTACAGGAAGGTAGGCACCAATAGTGTTAACTAGTTCAGAACTCGGATGACCCAAGCCCAAAATAAGAGAAGGGATAGCTATCATCTGCTCGAAAAACGGACCAAAATGTATGTAACTACCGTAAGGATAGAAGGTCCATGGGGTGTAAAACATTCTATGGGGGTAGTTTTTAAGAAGAAAAAACGCGACACGCATGTGGTACCAGGCGTCGTTAGTCGCGAATTTTACAAATCCATTTGGGAAAAACACGGTTTTAGAAGTTAGTGTTCTGATCCAAAAAGATACCAAACAGCATATCGCAACTACCAAAGTATAAGGCCAGCTAGATTTTATTTTAGTCTTAAGTGATGATACAGGACAATCTTGAGAATTCATAATAATCCCCTTTTAGACGTACTCTATTACAATTACGGTAAGCTCACGAGTTATTTACACTTTAAAATATAGATCAAAGGCATTCAGTTGATCCATTAAGTATCAAAGTTTTCTTTTGATTCATGGGCAGTGTCGATAATTTTCTGTAAATTCAAAGTGTAACTCTTGCATGCTTTATGAGATTAGATCATTTCAACGTGTGATTCCCTTTCTCACAACTTGTTGAGATTTGCAATTTTACAGCAAAATCCGCAGTTTGCCGATTTGTGAAGAAAGGAAATTCACTCCTTCACAAATTCACAAAATTTTTATTTTTCTCAATAATATCAAAAATTGTTCCCAAGAATTATTCCAGTTGTTCTTATGACATTGAATGACTATCATGAGTGATGACTTTGTGAACTACCACTCAGCTGAAGACTAAGTGGCTTCTTGGTTCATTCCTTTCTCTTTTGAGAACAAGTCTCCAAGCCCATCCCCCGCATTCCACGGGTGTCAGATTCCAATTAGATTTTGATCAATGAGAGAGAATTTTTTGATGTTAATTGCAGCATTAATGTCTCTATCATGTTTTGTCTTGCAACCAGGACAGTTCCATTCTCGATCTTTTAGTGTTATCTCAGAGTTATGGTATCCACAAACATGACAGATCTTAGATGATGGTTCAAATTTACCTATCATAAGAATGGTTTTTCCTAACCATTCTGATTTATATTCTAATTTTGTTACAAAGCTACTCCACATAGAATCAAATATAGCTTGTGCTAAATGGTGCCTCCTAATCATGCCTTTAACATTCAGAGTTTCAACAGCTATTGCTTGGTTCTCGCTAATAAGTTTAAAAGAAAGTTTGTGTTGGAAATCATTTCTCTGATTTGTTATTTTCTCATGAAGTACAGCAAGTTTTTGTTTGGCTTTTTCTCTGTTTTTAGAACCTTTCTGCTTTCGACTAACTCTTTTTTGGAGTACTTGAAGTCTCTTCAAAGAGTTTTCCAAGTACTTCGGATTTTCAACCTTTTCTCCAGTTGACATAGCAGCAAAATCCATTATCCCAACGTCTACACCAATAGTCGTAGATTCAGAAAACACTTGTTTAACTGGAAATTCTTTTTCATCTTCCACTAAAATGCTAATATAGTACTTTCCTGTACAAGACTTCGAAATCAAAGCGTTTTTTAATTCCCCTTCAAATGTTTTGTGAAGAACTGCTTTGATTTCTCCAATCTTAGGAATCTTGACAGTATTGTTTTCAAAATCCACATCATAATGTTGTGGTATCGGAAATGACTGAATTAGATTTTTCTTTGATTTGAATTTAGGAAAACAATTTTTTTCTCTAAAAAATCTAGTGAATGCAGATTCTACCTGTTTAGTCATACCCTGAAGTGATTGGGAATTGACTTCTTCTAACCACGGATTTTGCTTTTTTAGATTAGGAATTAGTTTGTTTAAGTCAAACCTAGAAATTGATTTCCCGATTTGCTCATATGTTTTTACTTTCTGATCAAGCGCCCAATTATAGACAAACCTACAACTACCAATATGTTGATTAAGTTGGTTAGCTTGGTTAATTGTTGGATATAGCCTAAACTTGAATGCTTTCTTCATAAAATACTTACTACATTTTAACATAATATATATTTTTGGGTAAGTAAAGAGTATGAACATAAGAATCATAGCAAATTTTTTTAATGTATCACATTACCATTGTGTGAAAGTATCGAAAAGAGATACTAGAACCTATTGATTAAGAACTAAAGCAGATAATTCATAATATTTAACAGATGCCGATTTTGAAATACTAAAATGGAAACAAACAAAGACCACATACATTTGTTTATTAAGAGCGAACCAAAAATCAGCACTCTTGCAATCATTCGAAACTGAAATAAGAGACAAAAATTGGGCGTGGGCAACTCAAAACTAGTATTTGAAAAAAATACTGTTGGAAAGTACATACACTATGGAATGATGGATATTTCGCATCTGCTATTGCCAATGTTAGCAAAGAAACAGTCCAAAATTTAATACAGATCCAGGGTTGAAGTTAACGACTTTCATCCCACACCTGCCACGCTGATGAGTGTCGAAGGAAGAGACTTTCCACCTTAGAATTAAAAACAATGAATAGTTATATCTACAAAAAAACTTTTAATTGTTAATGCTTATTTTTGGCCATATTGGAGTTACTTTGGGGGTATTTTTCGGACTTGGGATATTTCTACCTCAGCTAAAAACTATTATAGATCCAGAATACCTTGTCATTGGAGCCCTTCTACCTGACATAATAGACAAACCTTTAGGGATGGTTATTTTTGCTTCTACCATTACAACTGGACGCATGATAGGTCATACCCCGTTGTTTTCTCTTCTTCTCCTCTTGGTAGGTTTATACTTATACGAAAAAAAAGAGATATCAGCATCATGTCTCTTAGTATCGGCTCCTTATTCCATCTTATAGAGGATCAACTGTGGAAAAGGCCTAAAATTTTATTCTGGCCTCTCCGAGGATTAAGTTTTCCAAAAGATACCATAGATTATGTTGGACTAGACCAAGTATCAATGCTGTTTAAAAATCTTTTACTTTAAATTTCTCGCATTCTTCTACTCCTGAAATTTTGGGGCTGGGTGTTATAGTTATTTTGACTTTACACTGGTTAATAAAAAGATTGGGACAAAACAAATTCTAAAAGCGAACTACCACTCAGATGAAGACTAAGTGGCAGTTCACAAACTAAAAATATTTTGATATAAATTTTGGGGAATTAATCCTTTATGCAAATAAAGGGAGTAGCCTGCGATACTCTCAACTTTATACTCGAAACCAGCAAGTCATAGCCCAAAGTAATTTGTTGGGCTTTTGCAGGAAAAAGCTGGCACCATCAATGAAGTGTTTATTCTTCCTGGTACCAATCAAGTGGAAAAAATACAGTTCTAAAGTTTTTCATGATTCCGAAAGTTAAAGCTGTATGCTCCATCCGCAACAATCCAAATCCAAATAGAAAACCTTCACAAGCTTATCTTCATTTTTTTCAAAAATAGGAAACTATCACATAATAGTGAGCTATCCTTATGATAAACAGAGTTGGACTTGTTAAAACAAAGAAGGAAATATCCAAGAACTCCAAAGTACCTGATAAGAAATTTTAGAATCTTGGAAGAATTAACCTTGGAGGAGCTAACCTTGAAGAAACTAACTTTCACGAAGCTAACCTTCAATGGACTTACCCCAAAGGAGCTCTCAATTTATCCATTGAGCAGTTATCTGAAGCGAAAACACTTTATAAAGCAAAGTCGGGCAAAGGATTCCTTTATACCACTAAAGGAAAAATGCTCTGCTATTTTTGAAAAATCCTTTGAACAAAAAAATATTACTAATTATATGATGAGATTTAATGATTTATCGAAATTTCCTGTAATTATTCTATCTATATATTGACTACTCCCACAACTAAAATCGCTAGAATCTATTAATTTCACGAACAAGTTGTAATCCCAATCTGAGTATATTAATAGAAGTATTAAGATCATGGTTTATAGAAAAGCTACAGAAAGGACAATTATGTATCTTTTCTGAAAGATCCTTATCTACCAGCAAGCCACAATTCGAGCACATTTTAGATATCTAAGACCTACAAGTATTACGTATCTACCACCATTTCCAGCTTTGTAAGTTGTGTAGGTTAACAAGTTTATTCCAAACAGCATCTAAGATATGTTTAGCTAGATTGTGGTTATTAGTCATATTAATGACATTAAGTTTTGCAAAACAGATGACCCCATAATTATCAATAAGATTTTTAATTATGTTCTGAATAAAATCTTTTCGCTTATTAGCTATTCTTTCATATGCTCTACATAACGATTTAAGGAGTTTAACTTTTTCTGGTGTTCAGTTTTCGATTTTGAGAATTTTCGCTGAACTTTAGCTAGAGATTTTCCTTAATGAACATAAAATCTAGGATTTTCTATATAAGTTCCACCAGATAATGTAGCAAAATAAAGAATACAAACATCTGTTCCTAAAGATTTATCCGAATGTTCTAATTCTTGATAAGGTTCAAATATTTATTAAGATAGATACAAACAATTTTTGAGTTGTTGTTCTTCTGATAGTTAGAAGTTTAATATCTCCATCAAAGGAACGATCCTTTTTGAGTTTCATATTTCCAATTTTGGAGAAACTTAATATATTATCCTTTAAAGAATAACCGTATTGAAGGTAAGTAATACTATCATACCAATTTTTCCTTTGAATCTCGGATATACTGGTTTCTCCCCGGCCTTAACTCTATGAAAAATATACCGGAAAAGCAAGATCAAATCGCATAGTTATATCTTGAAGTGTATGTGAATGAACATCTTTTAACTCTGGTTTATCTTTTTCCCATATAGGAATCATCTTCTTAGAATAAAAATAGATGATTCTTTTTTGTTCTGATTACCAAGCATTCTTTCTTAATGCCAAAATTTCATTATAAACTCACCTACATAGATCCAAAGTATAATTGAACTTTGTCACTTGAGATTTTGTTGGGTAGATTCTACAACGATTCACTTTAGGCATATTAGTGTACGATGCAAATTCGCTTAAATAAAGATATTTACGGAAAAGTTAACGGTCTGTATCCCACCATTGAAATTACGGAAATTGGACATTATTTGGTTCTAAAAATAGTAACTAAATATTATAACGACATCATAGAAGATGGGAGACATTTAGAGAAAAAATAAACATTATTTATAATAAGGAAAAATATACAAGATAAAAAGATCGTTACTATTACCCACAACCTCTAAACACAGGAAGCAACTGAAAATAATACTGAGGAAGGAAAAGATTAAATAAATTTAAAAAGAATTTGACCAGAATACAGCCACTGCTTAATACTCAGCCTGAAAGAGCTTGAAATTAGAAAAATAAGCAATAGATTTGTAGAAATTGGTACTATCCACCTTTAAGATATTATAAACATCTAGGATGCTTTTCCTTTTTTTGGATACCCTTAAATAAATATGGGAACGATTAACTTAATTAATGATAAATAGTATAATACACAAAATGAAAGGGGGATAGCTACTAACTTAGAACATCAGTAGTGTAGCGGTCATCACCGGGCGTTGCCAACGCTCGAACCCGGGTTCGAATCCCGGCTGATGTATATTATGTGGTGAACTCCACCACCTTTACGCCGATATGTCGAGAAAGCAGCTCCCTTCGAGTACTTACGTCATTTGATTAAAACATCACTATTTCTAACCATCAGCAAACCTGTTTGTCGAAGATTATAAACAAAAAATTGATATCTTAACCATAAAGCATTCTGTGGTGAGAAACGTTTTATATTCATTGATTGAACTATTTCCATCTCGATAATGATCCATTTTGAGAAAACTTTCTTCTTAAAAACTGTTAATTCGCAAGCATTACTTTCTTCATTAATCAATGTGGAGTCAGCATTTACAAAGTTTTTTAGAGAAAAAACAGGATTCCCAAATTTCAAATCAAAAAAAATCCAGTACAATCTTTTCAACTACCACAACATTATAATGTGGATTTTGAAAACAATACTATTATGCTTCCTAAGATTGGAGAAGTTAAAGTAGTTCTTCATAGATATTTTGAAGGGACTCTGAAAACGGCAACAATTTCAAAATCAATTACTGGGAGATATTTTATAAGTATTCTGGTGGATGATAGGAAAGAAATTCCAGATGAACAAGAAATATTTGAGTCAAGCACTATAGGAATTGATGTAGGTATTGAGGATTTTGCAGTTATTTCGACAGGAGAAAAAATTGAGAATCCTAAATATCTAAAAAATTCTCTGCAAAGATTGAAATGTCTACAGAAGAGAGTATCATCTAAAATAAAAGGTTCAAATAACCGTAATAAAGCTAAATTGCACCTTTCAAAAATCCATGAAACAATTAGTAATCAGAGAAATGATTTCCAACACAAACTTTCTTTTAGACTAGTCAGCGAGAACCAAGCTATATCGTTGGAAACTCTGAATGTGAAAGAAATGCAGAAAAACCATTGTCTAGCCCAATCAATTTCCGATGCTGGATGGCATAGTTTTGTCACAAAGTTAACATATAAAGCTGAATGGTTAGGAAAAACGATTATTAAAATAGGACAGTTTAAACCATCATCTAAAATATGTAATGTTTGTGGTTATCACAATTCTAATCTAACCTTGAAGGATAGAGAATAGATTTGTCCTGATTGCAAGACAAAATATGATAGAGACATTAATGCTGCAATTGACATCAAAAAATTCTCTCTCATTGATCAAAATCTAATTGGAATCTGACACCTATGGAGCGTAGGGGATGAGCTTGGGGACTTGTGAACAAGTAGTTCAAGGGACTAACCAAGAAGCTTCTTCCTCGCCTTCATCAGAAGGCAGGTGGGAGTAGTTCACTGCTCACATGAATAGGCTTAGTAGTCTGAATGCAATACCACCTATCATGATTGCTGTACCTATCTCTGCTATTGTCACGACAGTTGCTTTTTTCCATCCGAACTCCGATGCCATAGCCAGTATAGTAGCTAGGCATGGAATGTATATCATGCTGACCAGCGCCAATACTATTAACTGAACCGGAGTCATTATCGAGCCAAAGATTGTAGTATGGAAAATTACAGCCAATGTCAATAGAGTCATTTCTTTCCTTACGATTCCGAATATCAACAATATACCAGATATGGATGGCAATCCAAGCCACCAGACCGTTAGCGGCATTAGCGCATTATTAATCGGAGTTAGTGCTCCAAATGCATATAATGCTTGCACTACTGCGCTTCCAATGATGTAAGCCGGGAATACTATCATGATCAATGATTTGGTGCGTGCCCACGTCTGTTTGAATATAACTTTGAGAGAGGGTACGTGATAATCTGCCATCTCTATGATAAGACCAACAGACTCTCCAGGCATTACCTTGAATGCTATGCGACCTACCACTATAATTAGCAATATATCAAATACATATAGCGCTAGACCCCACTAAATACTTACAAATGTAGCGACCAATCCTAAAATAACGATAGTCCTCGCCGTGCAAGGTATTAGTGTAACCAGGTAGGCTAAGAGTGTTTTTTGCTTTGGGGTTTCCATTATCCGACAAGTGTAAACCGCTGGCACATTGCAACCATATCCGAGGATAAGGGGAATGACTGCCTTACCATGCAATCCGAGCTTATGCATACCATGATCGAGCATGAATGAAATCCTGGTCAAGTATCCAGAATCCTCGATGAATGCAAGTATTAAGTAAAATGGTAGTACATACGGGATTATGAGAGTTACTCCGGCTACAAATCCGGTGAAAGCCCCATTCCATATGATATTTTCTATGGTGTCTGTAATGACTGGTTCATACTGTTCTATCGCAGTTAAAAAAACCTGTATAAAGTCCGAAACACGGGCACCTATGAGGAACGTCCATACCAACAGCCCCCCAATGACCATGATAGCAGCCACATAACCCAATACTGGATGCAGGGCGATATTATCCAAAGTTTCTGTTAACGTTCTTTTTTTCACACCTGGCATGACATCCCTGAAGACCTCGTGAGCAATCATATCAGCTACATGATAGCGCTCACCTGTAATCACTATCCCAGATGGCGCACCGTGTATCTTCTCGATCTCGTCAGCCAGTGAATCAGCTAACATGGGAACATTCGGGTCAGCCTTCTCGAAGAGGCTGCGAATCTCAGCGTCTTTCTCGATGAGTTTGATAGCCGTCCACCTTAAAGGATATCCAGTGTTTACATTGCCCATAGCTGCTATAAGCTTATCTAAGCGCTGCTCTATTTCTTGACCATATTTTATTTTGTTTGGAAGTTTTTTATTTTCGATTGCATCGATGATTATTTCTGTCAATTTATCGATGCCAATTCCCTTGATTGCTACAGTGGTGACTACAGACACTCCCAGGATTTCCTCAAGTTTTTTAGCATCGATGGATAATCCTTTCTTTTCCATAAGGTCCACCTGGTTGAGTGCTATGACCATCGGTACGCCTAATTCTATCAGTTGTAGTGTGAAAAACAAATTTCGTTCCAGTGCCGATGCGTCTGTGACATTTACGACTATGTCCGGCTTTTCAAGAGCGATGAAATCTCTAGATACGATCTCTTCCATTGAGTATGTGGAGAACGAGTATATTCCTGGCAGATCGATTATCTTGATCCTCAGACCTTTATAATGCAATAATTCCTCGGCACGCTCTACAGTCTTCCCCGGCCTATCTGATCCACGCCAGTTAATTGGTTAAATATGGCACTCTTACCCACGTTAGAGTTCCCTGCAAGAGCAACCACCTGTTTGAAATCTTTCATCTTTTTAGATGCTGGATCACATTGCCCACAATTTTTACATCCTGCCATTACATACTCCGTTTTATCTTGACACGTTTACAAAAATATTATCTGCTATTTCCCTTGCTATCGCTAGATTCGTCCTTCTGACGCATATTTCTATGGGACCATTCATTGGTGCTTTTCGCAGTAGTTCGACTTTTGTATTCAACGTTAATCCAAGGTCAGATAACCGTTGTACGATTTTCTTATCTCCCCTAAGGAATTTGATGAGGCCCTTTTCACACGGTTCAAGGTCAGTGATCGGAACAATGCTCCCATCATTTGCTCTACGCTTCCGTGAACTAGTAGCTCCGTTGCATTCATCACACGTACCTACAAACATGGTACAGGAACTGATATGGCTTCCATGTGGGCATCTAGCAGGAGCATTAAGAATCTTACATAAAGCGTTTTCCGTCTCGTCAGAAATATCGTGCTCCATCTTACATGCTTCAGCGTGCGCCTTTTTTTCATCTATGTGGAGAGTATCAGTAATAAATACTTCCAGAAGTCTATGCTTCCGTTTAATTTTAATAGCTATTATCAACCCTTCCTTTGTGAGAGTAGCACCTTTATAAGGAGCATAAATTACAAGGCCTTTTTTCGCCATATGCTGAACCGCTTCTGTAACACTTGCTGGCGATATTTTTAGGCATTTCGCTATCTCAGTAGTCCGTGCAGCGCCGTTTTTGCCTGCTATATCATAGATCGTTTTCAGATACTCTTCCACTTGTGCTGATGGCATCGAATCACTACCACGGTTAAAAACAATCCACGTATATATATATTTTGGCTGACCTAAATTATTTAGTTTATGGAACGCGGAACAAAGGAGATACACTTTTTCAAGACATTGAACTACATTGTCAAAGCCCAAAAAAAAGACCTAGCTAGATACCAGAAAAAATCAGCAAAACCTTTGTCAAGAAAGAAAAAATAAAACCAATTTAATAAATATAGAGGATTTTCGATCAACCTATGATGTTCACGAGTCATTAAATATACCATTTTTAACTCTAAAGAAGGAAGTCCCTTCCTCGGATGGTATCAACCCGACAAGGAAGGGGAGTTCACGCACATAAAGCTCACATCTCTTTTAGTCTCTTAATTCTCTCATCAATGGGTGGATGTGTGGCAAATAGTGAATTTGCATTCTTAAAAAGTAATGGGTTAGTAAAATAAAGATGCGAAACAGCCCCATTCACCTTAGTGTTGACATTATTATCCTTAATCTTCTCAAGTGCAGAAGCAAGCCCTATAGGATTACGCGTAAGGTATGCCCCACTTGAATCAGCAAGATACTCTCTCTGCCGTGAAATTGCAAGCTGAATCAACTGTGTGAAAATCGGCGCAAGTATAGCAAGTACAATACCAATTACCAAAAATATGATATTTCCATCCTTTCTATCTCTGTTTCCACCAGAAAACCACAAGCTTCTAAGGAAAATTTGTGAAGCAATCACAATAATGCCAACAAGCACAGCAATCATCGAAGCGAACCTGATATCATAATTATTGATATGTGACATCTCATGTGCAATCACGCCCTCAAGCTCCTCTCTATTCATGGTCTTAAGAAGCGCAGACGTCACGGCAAGAACAGCATGCTCAGGGTCTCTACCAGTCGCAAAAGCATTTAGATTAACATCATCATCAATAATCACAAAACGTGGTGCAGGAATCCCTGCTGCGATCGCAAGACCTTCAACAACATTCGAAAGATGCTCATTCTCAAGTGGCTTTGGCTCACGAGTCTTCGTCACAGAAAGCACAATCTTATCTGAATACCAGTAAGAAGCAATCGTGCAAAGAGTAGAAAGAACCACAGCGATAACCAAGAAGAGAAAAATAAGCGAAGGATCATAAATCTGCGCAAATACATAGCCCAAACCTACAAGGACAATGCTTACAATTCCAACAAGGATAAACGAATTTCTCTTATTCGCAGCTATCTGCTCTTCCATAGTTCGCAAATATATCACACCCTAAAAAATAAAGAGAAGGGGAACATTACTATTAGAACTGAACCTTTAAAGGCGCTCTTTCCTTAGACTCAGTCTCCAGATAAGTCCTTGTCTTCTTACCAAGTATCCCAGCAAAAATCGAGCCCGGTAGAGTAGTCACCAAGTTATTTAAAACAAGAACACTGTCATTATAGTGCTGCCTTGCATAAGCAACTTTATTCTCAATTCCAGAAAGCTCTTCCTGAAGCATAAGGAAATTCTGATTTGCCTTAAGTTCTGGATAATTCTCAGCTATTGCAAAAAGCGATTTAAGGGTCCCAAAAAGCATATTTCCAGCTTGATCCTTTTCTTCAATCGTCTTTGCGCCCATCATTCTTGCTCTTGCATCAGAAACAGCCTCAAAAACTGATTTTTCATGCGCTGCATACCCCTTCACAGTTTCGACAAGGTTTGGCACAAGGTCAGCCCTTTTCTTCAGCTGAACATCAATCTGAGCCCAGGAATTATCGATTGTGTTAGAAAGCACATTAAGTCTGTTGAAATAATACACAAAGACTAGCACAAGTAACAACAGGACTCCTAAAAGGATATATTCAACCATATAACTACCTCACAATATAAACATAATCTACTATCTACTACATCCAACTTTCTACAGAGAGGGATAGTTCCTTAATCTTAAGTGAAGTATGAGTTCTTTCAAAAAAAGTCTAACTTTGTAGACCTTGCCAATGGCCTTTTTAATTTTGACAAAACAATAGATTCAACATCAGTGTAATTATTTTTAATTGTCTCGATATCTTGAATTTGAAACAGAGTTTCAATTACAGTCTCTATATCATTTGGCAAAGTAATATATCTAATATTACCCCGGCCTTCACGATACTCCGCATTGATAAGTTGTCTTGCAGAAAGAGTTGTTAATCGTGTTGATATGTATGTTTCACCGTTTGGCTTTTGCTGTAAAAGCTCGCAAATTTTACGATATGTGACTACTATAACACCAGAATGTGCCGGAGTTTTTGAATTCGTTTGTTTGACAACATTATTAGCGATATAAACAGACAATATCAGGTATTTGTCATGTAATGACATCCTTTTCAACATATCTATTGTGACTCTATCATTGACTACTTTTTCTGCCATATCTATATGTTCATTTGTAATTTTTGAGCCTTTAGTTTGGATTACAATTCTAGCAGCTTCGGCTAATATGTCAATGGCACGTCTAGCATCTCCGTGATATCTATCTGCAACATTTTTAGCACAGTACAAAATGACGTCATCAGAAATTACACCATCTGCAAAAGCATCTTTTCTTAACTGTAAAATTTCATACAATTCTTTATCATTATAATCTGGGAAATCACAATACCTGAATCTTGCAGATGATTGCACTTTATTATTAAGTGTAGCCAAGAAGTCTTTTTGATTCGAGGCTGTTATAATTTCTATTGCTACATTACTCGATTTTATTTTTTGATGTGCAAGTGCTCTACTGAACTGATAAAGGATATTGTCAGGTGATACGAATGCATCTATTTCGTCAAAGAACAGAATTAATGTGTAAAAGGTATGTTCATGAGCTTTTTTATCTATTATAGACCATATATCATTTAGATACTGATAAAATTGTCTCCCAGTTTGCATAGAAATGCCAGTTAACTGAGTCAATATTTCCACACATGCTGGGATTTCCGAAGAGAATGCTGTACAATCTATTACAACCGTGTCAATTAGTATGTCTTTGTCCTCTGCTTTTAACCCCTCAGTCAGGATTCTTAGAAGATATTTTACTGTGATCGTTTTGCCAACACCTGTATCTCCCCAAATATACATGTTACTAGGCTCACCTTGTCTTAAGATTGCGGAAAGATTATGCCCTATAACCTCCATTTGTTCATCTCGGGCAATTACAGTGTCAGGAACGTATCTACTATTTAACAGATGCTCACAAGCTATAATAGGACTAGCAGGGTCGAAAAACCTTGTGTACGGCACTCTAATTTTATCGATCAATATACCACCTACTTATTACTTATTCTGTTAACATATAGAACTTTCGATTTTAGCAAATCGGATTGAAAGTACTATTTAAATATCAGCTGACACTAATTTAGAACTACTTTCGATTTAAATACTTTCACTTGACCCCCTCCCCCCCTCCGCAAGTAATACAGTGGGTGTTGTAGGAAAAAGGATGAATTTTTTGAAGCTTGTATGGAGAATTGGGATAATTTTCTCATTATTAGATATCTATTTATACTATTAATTTTATAACCCACAACAAGATATTTTTTAATACATATACCAATTAAATTGATATATACATTTTAGTCTCCGAACAAACATCATAACTTCCTGAATCCTACCTACTCCCATTATAGTACTTTTGAGGGGGGAGGGGTGTTATAGTGAAAGTTCTCGGTTTTTGTAAATTGAAAGTACAGCCGAATGATGCATTTTTCTTGATCTATATAGATCAAAAGCACTTATTTCAACTACAAAAGAGTTTAAACTGGCTGAATCTATTCCCCTATACAGGGACGTTGCCATAGCAAAGAATGTAGCTGATGCAGCTTGGAGTAAGTTAATAACTCTCACGACTTAAAATGCAGAATTAGTTGGTAAAAGTGTAGAGCGTGTTGACCCCAGAAATACGTCGCAAATGTGCTCTGGATGTGGCCAAATAGTTATAAAATTATCAAACGGAACATATAGTTGGCTTTTCTTTGGTTTGATACTGGATCGAAATTATAATGCCGCTATTAACATATTATGATTGGGATTATAGTCTGTGGAATAAGGAAAGATGCTAGTGACTTCAGTTGTTAGAGTAGTCACTAAAAAATCTTCAATCCTATTGTTGCTTTTGTTGGCAATAGTGTATGTGTGGCTTAACTTTCAGTCTGGCAGTTTCCTCCCTTGACAAGCATCAGCTTGGTAGGTTGTGGATGAAAGCTGTCAACTTCAATTAATTTTTGGAATAGAAAATTTATCAATAGCTATAGTTACATATATAAATTATCAACTATTGTGTATAATCTTGGTCAATGGAGTTATTTGTATATTAGATCTACTACCATGTTGTACAATGCGCAAAATACAGAAGAAAAACTATGTATGGTCAATAGATAGTGAATTTACTAAAATCTAAGATCCATGTTATGTCTTCTTGGTAGAGTGTTATGATTTGTGATTGCGAGAACAATATTGATAGGGGTCGAAAGTTCAATCAATATTATGTTACGCTTCCTATCACAAAATGCCGTGTGAACAAGCCATCAAAAATGTGTTGATGATCTTCGATAATACAGAATCTCCGATGGATCTCGAATTTAAGAACCGATGAAGGAATTACTTGAAGAAAGTCCCTTCCTAGGAGGGTATCAACCAAATAGTGAGGAGGAGTTCATACTTAACCGCATGAATTGTTTATTTGTTTGTTGTGGAGTTATTTTTCCAACAAAATTTAAATACAACTGCCAACAATTAATCTACGATGATTTCTGAAGACACAGAGATAACTGATTACGAAGAAATTTTTGAAACACGTCAAACAAATATTTTTAAAGATTCTAGTGTGTTATCTCCTGATTATATTCCTAAAAAGCTAATTGGGCGAACAAAAGAAGTATTGGAGCTTGCTAAGGTCTTTAAGCCAATTGATTATAAGGGTTATCCATTCAATGCCTTAATTTTTGGGAAAACTGGTTCTGGCAAGACAGTCGTAACAAAGTTCCTACTACAAAAATTGATGGAACGACTTGAGGCGACCCCGAATATCATGAATCATCATCTTCAATGTGTATATATTCAATGCAAGACCAATTGTACAATAAATGGGGTACTAAATGAGATCATTAAACATGTAGATCCAGCAAATAAAATGCCTAGAAAGGGTTTTGCTCTTGGTTACTATTATGAAGAACTCTGGAATGTAATAAAAGAAAAAAGTGTGTCTCTTGTAGTTGTGTTCGATGAGATAGACCGCTTAAAGGATGATGAAATCCTTTACAATTTAAGTAGAGCCGGAGAAATGCAAAAACTGCCTGAAAAGCATTTTATCTGTATAATTGGAATTTCCAATGACCTTGATTATGGTAAGGAGTTAGATAGCCGGGTTATTTCTTCAATGAGTCCGAAAGATCATGTTTTTGCTCCGTACAATGCAGAGCAAATCATTATGATTTTGAATGAGCGTGTAAAGATCGCTTTTTGTGATGGAGTTGTGCCACAAGAAACAATCAATTTATGTGCTGCTTATGCGGCTCAAGATCATGGAGATGCTAGAAAAGCCATAAAGCATCTGAAAATGGCTGCTGTATATACAGAAGAGAATGATTTTTCTCAAGTGCTACCTGAACATGTAGAGGTTACTTTAGAAAGTTTAGATGTCGATAGGATTCAAGATATGGCAACATACCTTCCACTACATGAAAAAATTGTTCTTCTTGCTATTTTAAAACTAACAAATTATGGAAATCCAAGTACTAACTCTCAAACTGTAACTAGTTTGTACAATCAAATGTGTTTTGAAATTCATAAGAAGCCATTGCATCGAACAACAATAGCTAGTAAATTTAGAGATTTCAAGATGATAGGCCTTATAAAAACCTCTTCCGTGAGGAAGGGAAAGGGTGGAGGATGGAAAGATATTAGGTTATCAGTTCCTTCCGGTAGTGCAATTGAAGAAGTATTATATCAGGATTATAATTTAGAGATGTTGAGGGATTTCAAGCCTGCTCCATTTTCAAATTGAGGAAAGAAAGACTACTGCCCAATTATGGAAATTTAACTAGTTACATTAGGAAAAATCAAAACCAACATGAATATCACAGAGATCGAAAATATTTATGAAATTAGGTAAATATTTTTGAATAAGCAAAAGAAAATTAGCTTTTCATTTTCGATATCAAGAACTATTTTGCAAAATAAATCCTTTAAGAGGACTCATATTATCTAGAAAAAAATCGGAATAGGTGATTTTTTTTAAGTTTGGGATTATGATAGCGGATAAGGGAAAATTGATTATTCAAATTTTGAGGAAGTGAAGTTACCAAAATCTCCACCACGGTTTTTTAGCTCCAGGCGCTTCTATAGCTTTCTGATTGATGAGAGTTTGGACCTGTAGAACATGTTTATTGTACATTTCAATCAGATCCTCTTTATCCTTCTTCAAGTCTTCTATCTGATCTTGTGCTTCTTCTAATCTTTTTTCCATTTCTGGAAATCGTGCTTCCTGTTTGCTTCCTAAAGTTCTAGGATTGCTTCCTAATACTTCCTGGTTGCTTCCAAGTTCCTGATGTTCAATAAGCTTTTCAAATGCTGTAACTACGGCCTTTGTGGGACTATCGTATCCTAATGCTTCTACTTTTTTCCAAAGGCTTCCGGGACACCAAACATTGATTTTGTGCTTTTCTTCTGCTGTCATTAGGAAGTTTTAGGAATTAATTCAATATGAAACTTCCTACATTTCCTACTGCTTATTAATAATCCCTAATACTTCTTGTTTGCTTCCGAACTCTCTCTGATTACTTCCTATTGTTTCCTTGTTTCTTCCCATTATTTCCTGTTTGCTTCCTTGTTTCTTCTTATTGCTTCTTTATTTCTTCTCGTTATTTCCTGTTTGCTTCCTTGTTACTTCTCATTATTTCCTGTTTGCTTCCTTATTTCTTCCCATTATTTCCTGTTTGCTTCCTTGTTACTTCCTATTATTTCCTGTTTGCTTCCTTATTTCTTCTCGTTATTTCCTGTTTGCTTCCTTGTTACTTCCCATTATTTCCTGTTTGCTTCCTTGTTACTTCCCATTATTTCCTGTTTGCTTCCTTATTTCTTCTCGTTATTTCCTGTTTGCTTCCTTGTTACTTCCAGTTATTTCCTGTTTGCTTCCTTGTTTCTTCTCGTTATTTCCTGTTTGCTTCCTAACTCCCTCTGGATTACTTCCTATTGCTTTTTTATTTGCTTGCTGATAATTTCATTATTCTCTTCCTAATGCTTCATGATTTTGTTCTAACTCATCCTGGATTAATTCCTTATACTTACTAATTATTTCTACTTGGCTGTGTGCCTGCTTGTCTGTAAAATAACAAATTTCAAGAATTTCTTGAGAATGAAATTCCACAGTTTGTACTGCTCGTTTACAAGACTTTTTATTATTTTCGGTGTTTTTGATTGATTGCAGTTAATTGCCAGTGGAATTAATAGTGACTTTCTGCGATTCCAGAGGTATTAATAACATAAGTGTTAGGCAAAAAGGGTGAACTTTTGAGCTTACAGAATTTTTATAATAGAAGATCCAATTAGATTCAATGAAAAGAATTGCAAAAATGGTAATGGCCCTTTTAACCATTATCCTCCTAACTGCAGTTATTGTTTATGCCACACTTCCCTACTTAAACTATTTTTTAGGGGCTTTTGTCCTTTACATTATATTCAAATCTCTTTATCATTTTTTCGTAAAGAAAACCCGGATCAATAAACAATTAGCGGCAGTTTTGGTGATTATTATTTCAATATGTGTTGTGCTCATTCCATTGTATTTTCTCCTAGGTATAATTATTAATGAGATCCAGCAGCTTTTACTTAACCAGGCGTTTATCATTACATCTATTCGATCTGAAAATCAATTTCTCACTCATTATCTTTCAGGGCTGGGTATTCCTACTGATATTCTCCAAAAACAGATCCAGGAAAGGGTTATGAGCATTGGTTCTGGAGCTGTCAATTATACAAGTAAGTTCATTCTTGGTTCAATTCAGATATTGAGTCAGCAGTCTATAGGCCTCTTAATTATGTATTTTTTGTTTTACTACCTATTAACAGGAGAAGATTCTATTTTTGCACACAAGATTTATGCAGCAGTTCCATTCAATGATGAAAATACATCCACTCTACTGGGCGAGTTCAGAAGAATTGTCAGGACAACTATGATTTCCAACGGGGCTGTAGCTCTTTTCCAGGGTGCAATTCTGACGATCACTTTTTTGATCGTAAAAATTCAGGGAGCTTTTCTCTGGGGTTCTATCGCAACACTCCTTTCTTTTTTGCCAGTCTTCGGATCAACTTTAGTTTGGGTTCCTGCAGCCATTATTGAGTTTCTCCTTGGGGACTATACTGCAGGGAGTGCTATTCTTGCTGCAGGGGTATTTGTAGGTATAGTGGATAGTTTTCTGAGGCCCATGATCCAGAAAAGAGTTGGAGAAATACATCCTTTTCTATCTCTTATTGGGATTATCATAGGGGTATCCCTATTTGGTTTGATCGGAATCATTATAGGTCCCCTTCTTCTTTCCTACTTTATTCTGACCTTAGAAATGTTCTCCAAGGAGTACCTTTCTGAGATGGAGTAAAAATATAATTTTGGGGTATTAAATGAATGCCGGACAGAATATAGGGGTGGCTATCACAAATAACGTTATAAGCCAAAACCCGACTACAGACACAATAACAGTGGGTGTTTACTATGTGTGTGATAAGAAATTAATAGAAGGAATTACGTTGGTAAATTCAGTCCATGGCCTGGCACTAGTTCCTATAACATATAGTGATCCATGAAAAATTGCAATTGAGAGTAAAGTTAGCTTTAAAACTTGAACCCCATATAAAGGGAAAAGAACTTGAAAATAAGAAAATTGCCGGATAATTATCCGGCAGAAGTGATATGATAGTGAAAGTGTTTTTCAGACGAGAATGTATCTCAAAAATACTGAAAGAATTTTTATTAGCATACCTGTTGGATAGCATCCTTTATTATGTAGTGAATGAAAGGAGCATAAAATTAATCAGATTTTACAGAACTTTCGATACACTGCTAACTTTGGCAGTGTAAAAATTTGCTGTAAATCCAATGCTAAATTTATGCATAATTTGTGTGATCGGATTCTTTCGATGTGTGATTTACTTTCTCACAACTTCTTGATATTTGTGGTTTTCCAGAAAAGTTGGTACACTAACTAAATAAATATCCAATCTGAAATTGTGTTTATATCAACTGAAATAAATTCAGTAACCTCTTTTTTTAGATAACTATTCTTAAGCATATCAAAAGCTTAAATTATTCTGTAAATTTTTGCACTTTTTGGTCTCTTTTCAGCAACCAAAAGCTGTTGATATTTTCCATATGAAACCGCTATTAGTGGAATTTTTCTTAAGATTATCATCTTTATTTATTATAAGTTATTAATTATATATTTGCAAAAACACAAAAACTGAAGGTTCACAAAGTAAAATTATATATAATCTTACAGAAGTATATTGTTTATAATGTATGTACCATAATTATTGCCCCATATATTTATCAAAAAATGAAAAACTATAGTAGTAACTGTCAGAAATTACTGGAAATAAAAAGCTTTAGGATCTCTCAAAATTGTCTCAAAATAAAAATGATACGCCGCTTTTTGTTCTTGATAAATAGCTATAGAAGATTACTCAAAATTTGAGAAGTAAATTTTGGTTTTTAGGATATTATTATCTATAAAATATGGTGGAAGTGAATAATAGTAGTTAATGAAATATTCATAAATAAATTAAAAAGGATATACACATGAAAAAAGAAGATAATATAAAAAATAATGTAAATATAGTAAAAAAATTAGTACTTTTCACTGAACTTCTGGTTTTGTTCATGTTAATAGGTTCATCAATAGCAATGGCATATACAGGATTTTCGGAAAAAAACAAACCAATATCCGCACCTATTGATCACAAATTTATTCACAAAGATATTGCAAACCAAACTAAATTTTCTCCAAAGGTTGGGCTTGCACCAGAAAATCCTAAATTTACCGAATATAAGAACAGAAAACCTGTCTATCAAACCACACAGTCTCCAAGTAGGCATAAATCTGGCTTTTCACCCTCACCTGTGGACCTTAGTCATCTCAAACATACTTCAGTCCCAGACGTATATGCTTCAGCAGGCACATCTATTCCAACGTCCTATGACTTACGAACTCTGAACAGGGTCACCCCTGTGAAAAACCAGGGTTCTGCAGGTTCTTGCTGGACATTTGCAACTTATGGATCTCTTGAATCATATTTAATGCCAGGAGAAACATGGAGCTTTTCAGAAAATAATCTTAAAAACGTGCTTTCTTCTGCAAATAGCCCGCAAGGTTTTGATCGCGGTCCCAGTGACGGGGGAGACTTTGCGATGTCAAACTGCCTATGAGGCTCGCTGGAGTGGACCTGTGGACACCAACGATGACCCCTATAGTGCAACATCAAGCTTTTCATCCAGCGAGCTCGGACTTCCTTTACATCAACATGTACAAAACGTAACTTTTCTTCCCAACAGAAATGGTCCTACGGACAATCTGGACATAAAAGAAGCAATTATGAATTATGGAGGAGTAGGTACTGGGATGTATTTTGACCCCTATAATACTACTAGTTATAATCAAAAAACATACGGTTATTACTATAGTGGAACAACATCTTCTGATCGTGCAGTGACCATTGTAGGCTGAGACGACTCTTTTAGTAAGAATAATTTCTCCACATCTCCAGCTGGAGATGGAGCATTTATCATAAAAAATAGCTGGGGTACAACTGCAGCAGATTGGGGAGATGTAAACAATGATAATGGATATTTCTATGTTTCCTATTATGATTCTAATCTTGGATACGAAATGAATACCCAATCCACGGCTGAAAATCCTAATGATTATACAAACATCTACCAATACGATCCACTGGGATGGACTCAGCAAATTAACACATCTCAAACTAATCCCACGACTGGCTGGGGTGCAAATGTCTTTACTGCAAATTCTAACTAAGTACTCAAGGCGGTAAGTTTCTACACGACAGACCTAAACTGCAATTATGTAATTAATATCCACAATAATACAGGGTCCAGCCCCATTAGTCAAGCTGGTCCTGCTCTTACCCAGAATGGAACAATTCCAAATGCAGGCTATCATACAGTTCCCCTGAATTTCGGAGTTCAACTCAACGCCGGCCAAAAATTCTCCGTAGTATTGGAGCTTATAAACCCTGTATATAATTACCCGATTGTAGTGGAAATGCCAATCTCTGGTTACAGTAGTCAAGCAAAAGCAAATGCCTCAGAAAGTTTTGTAAGTTATGATGGAAAGACCTGGACCGATATAACAGCAGAGCAAGGTTACTCAAATACTAATGTGTGCATTAAGGCATTTACTGATCCAGAAAGTCATCCTATAGCTGGTCTTTCGGTTGCGAATTTCAGTACCAACGTAACCAATGGTTATGTTCCACTTACGGTACAGTTCACGGATCTCTCGACAAATGCAACCGTGTGGAACTGGGACTTTGGAGACGGCGCTACTTCAACTGAACTGAACCCAATGCATACTTGCAGGAGTCTATACCGTTAACGAGACTGTAAGCAACATAAACGGCACAAATTCAATGCCCGCTACAATAAATATTTTGACAACAACTCCTCAAACTACTACTCCAACAATTACCTGGAGTAACCCTGCTGACATAGTCTATGGTACACCATTGAGCAACGTTCAGCTGGATGCATCTGCTTCAGTACCTGGAACCTTTGCATATATCCCATCAGCAGGAACTGTATTGAATGTAGGTTCACAATTGTTGAATGTTTTATTCATACCAACTGATACTGCAGACTATACTATAGCATCAAAGACTGTTACAATCAAAGTAAATGCTCATGATAGTAACTTGTACCCTGGTAATTTGTACCCTTACATAGCGTCACTAGGGAATAGCTATTTGTGGCACCATCACCACTGACGGAGCTAATAAGAACAGTCACTGAGTCTAAGAGCTATTGAGTATGAAATAAAACAACTTCTTGGTCTTTTTCAAGGCATTAAGGATAAACTCTTGATAAACTGTCTTGAATTGATGGCTATATTTTTATTTTTTTCATAAGTTTGAGTCCACATGTAATAAAAATAGAATTTACTGATATTCTAAGGCCTTACACTAAGAAAAAAAACATAACCTTCCGTGTTTTTCTCCGAATTTATTATATGCTTTTTGCTACCAATATTTTAGCTTAGATCATATCCAACCACGGCTTAGAGATTTCCCCGTTCTTCCTAGTGTACCATTTATTGGAATTCAATTGAATTGTCGTTGATTATCGCTTATAACAAAAATCGACACTTTATCAAATGAAAGAAATGCATTGGATTCCAGCAGAATTTCTTTATGCTCTGTTGATTTCTACTATCTTTCTATTCTGAATAATTCTATGCACAGTTTTTGAACTAAAAATATGTGCATGCAAAAAAGAGAGAAAATAAAAAGTAATTGATAATTATGCATTCTCATTAGTGATTTATGTTAGATTTTGTACGGTTCTTTGCAATATTGTATAAACGCTGGCCATGAACTGAATTATGCATATTTGAACTAGATCTTGTATTGTTTATGTTGACAGGCTGGCCATGAACTGCGTTCTGTATATTTGAACTGGAGCTAGTATTGTTTCCGTTCGCAGGCTGACCATGAACTGTGTTCTGTATGTTTGGACTGGAGCTAGTGTTGTTTCCGTTCACAGGCTGGCCATGAACTGCGTTCTGCATATTTGAACTGGAGCTGGTGTTGTTTCCAGCTGATGCTTGAGCAGGCGTTGATGCGTTGGGAGTTGGTGTTGTGGGTGCGTTCATATTTACATTACTGTTATTCGATTTAATAGCGCAACCTGCCACAATCACAACGATTGCAAGCACAAGTAAGATAATAGCAAATTTATATGTTTGACTCATGGCTTAACCTCTGTTTGCTTTGGTATCATCATTTATTCTATTTCCATCAATATCGATTTTAACCTTCTCATCAGCTTAAAAATGAGCAGGATATGGCTTATTTTGCCTACAATAGCTTCAGTTTCTCTGCTTCAATTAAAGTTAGGATAATTAACTGCCCAAAAATCAGCGTCGATTACAATTGAATACCTTGTATTTAACCATGCTATGAAACAGCCTTGCATGTTATATACTCTTTTATAACTTACTCTACCAGCATTTAGTTTGCAGCAGGACCTCTTTTTCAACTCAGGCAATAAACAAGTATTTTTGTACATTCGTTTTTTGGCAAATCTTTATTGCTTTTTCATGTGCCACGCCAATAGCTCTTCATTGGATAAATTAACATAATCATATAATGGCATATTTTTTAATGGTATCAATTTTGCTCCTTCAATATGTGTATATTTTTATTCTGCAGGAGTACGAACATCCAGAATGAATACTTTATAGCTGGAACAAATGTGTTTTATGATCATTTAATAAGTTTCATTTACAGTTACGTTCTGGTATTCAAGAGAATTATCTTGATTATTATCTCCTGCTGCTACAACTATCGGTGAGAACATTAGAAATACGATAAGAATTGCAGCGAAATAATGTAAGTGTTCTTTATTAAACTAGATTCCTTCATTTATTCAATTTTCCATTTTTTAAACTCTATAGATTTTTGGTCGTGCTCATGAGTTATTATAGTGGATTACTATAAAGCCCTAAAATTCGTAATATGTTATGAATGATATACAAATGACTCATGAAAACAAAAGGTTTATTGAAATATTCATCTATTAATATTTTAAAATAAAAATTTTGATTATAACATTTTTTTATGTACAGTTTTTGTAATGAAACATATGTATATTCTCAACGTAACCTCCCATTACTATTCTATTCGCTAATACTCAATACTCACAGACTTAAAAGTATAGAATAACGGATAACTATTTGATTTTGAATAAAATCAGTTCATTTCCAGTACAACTTGCTTTTATATTTGGAAGTTTAATTCTAAATATTATTTCGTCTTCTTGATTATGATGTAAGCTGCTCACTGGTTCAGATGTGGGGCCCTATCGTATAGTCATAAATATAACTAAGGGATAGGTTACTTATAGGCTCAAGGTAAGGTTCTCATTCAATGGCAATGGGAGAAAGGTATGATAGCCCTCACGAAATCTATTATAAAGCCGTTAAATTCATCTGTTTCCCAAAAAATAAGGGTGATTGGGGGAAATTGGCTTAAATCCGACCCTTTTACTGAGCATCAAAGGAATTTTATACTTTTTTTCATTTACTTCGCATGTAATCGGTCACAGTATTATATTCCCATATACAATGGAATGATTGAGTTTACTAGTACATGGGTGAGAATAATGAGACTTTCATTTTTTGTGGTGAAAACTATAGTTTCCCAAAAATCGGTGATATAATCATTAATCGGAGATATTCGATGGCCCAAGGACACGATATACCATCAGAAAAAATTTGGTGTAGTTTTATGGTGTCGATAATCGCTTCCAACAGGCCTATAAAGTTTAGAACTAATCTAAGTTAAATATAAATTGCTTTTTTAGGAAAAAGTTAATGTTAAATTATGAAGAGTTCGGAAACAATAAAAAATCATCATTAATATTTAATTATTTTTTGGCTGTGAAATATTTTATGCGGTATTATTTTTCGTTTAGAAACTATTTTTCGTATAATTAATTTGAAATAACTAGGATGATAAAAATAACCATGTCTAGGTATGTACAGCATCAGTACAGAAAAAGCGAATAGAATTTACAAAATCATATACTTATCAAAATAAATAGGAAGTGCTTATTTAGTGAGAAAACAAATATTTAACAGAACAAAAAAGATAATGTGTGTTTTATTGGTAGTTTTTTTTGTAGCTTCATTGACATCTACGGCAGTAAGCGCTGCAGATATGCGAGAACGCCACGGTGAGCACCACGGTGAACGCCACGGAGACCATCATCGCTACCATCACTACGGGTATCAGGATGGTGGTTATTATGAAGAACCAGTTGTAGTAGGGACACCCGTTGTAGAAACACCCGTTGTAGAAACACCCGTTGTAGAAGCACCCGTTGTAGTAGGCGGATATGGTGACGGATATTATGGAGATGGATACTGGGACAGCTATCATCACTGGCACCACCACCGCGGCCATCACCGTGACCATCATGGCAACCATGAAAGCCATGAACACCGTCATCGCTGACAGATATAATAAGAACAGTTACTGAGTCTAAGAGCTACTGAGTATGTAATGAAAAAGCATCATGGCCATTTTCAAGGCATTGAGGATAAATTCCTGAGAAGCTGCCTTGAATTGGATGGCTATATTCTTATTTTCCTATAAGCTCGGGTCTATATTCAATAAAAATCGATTTTACTTATAATCCAAGACCTGACAATAGAATGAATATAATTCTTCATCTTTTTCTCCACTTCTTTATTTTAATTTTATATATATCTATTTAAAGTGTTTCTTTACATATAATTTCTTGATTTTTTTCTACTCAGTTTTTTAACTTTTTTGGCGCTTTTATAATTTTAGGACTTATGCACTTATCATATGAAATTAAGTACAGTAAACGTTATAGTTTAAATTTAAATTTTAGAAAATACATAGTTTGGTGGTTAAATTCATGCATCTAGGAAGTCAATAAATCCTGCTTATTGCAGTGAAGACAAAGGGTGTACAGAATCAATTAGAATTTACAGAAATTTGGATCGACTCTACATCCGTTTTCTTCACCAAAAAAGAGTATAGAGCCAATTAATAGTCTTACAAACTGGTATTTCAATGCATGTGTTTGCTATAAAACCTATGCATCCATATAAAAGATAAATCACAGTTTTTGTAGTTAAGAAAAAGGATGCAGAGTCAATCATTTTTTACAGAACTTTTTGTACACTGCTATTTAAAACAGATAGCAATAGAATGTATTGAAATACACCTATATGTTTTCTTAATATTTTTTTGCTTTTACTGGGGTATGTGATCTGGAGAAACCAGCATATTCCTATAATCTATGGAATGATTGAGTTTACAGACACATGGGCAAAAATCTGATCCTTTGCTGTTTTTCGGATTAAAAATAATTATTCAGTTGAAAAGTTACCACGCCAAAGAAATTAGTATCAAAAGAAACTTTATTTTGCCAAAATAATTTTTTTTGGTTTACAAATAATTTGTCGTTGCACTTTGTGATATAAGTGGTGACTTATAAGAAGATATATTTTATACGTTATCTATGTGGATATAACAGAGTATCACCAAAAACGTTTTAGAAATTTTTGTTTGGTTTTTAAGAAGCGCTATTGAAGATAATAGCTTTTAGAGCTATCATGGATTCATGAAAGATTTAATGGCTTTCATGAACTTGTGGTGATGATACCGCTTATGGTGCGGCTTGAAGATTTTAGTTTTCACATCTTTAAATATTATAATGGTTGTTCTCTTCTACTTAACTGGACTGGGTCCTATGCCAACTGCTACAGCTGTGGTTACTTTCTTTTCCTTAGCTAGACTTGGCCTACGCCAACTGCTACAGCTGAAGCTGGAGCCTGAGTTGGAGCTACAGCTTGAGTTGGATCCTGAGTTGGAACTTGGTTTGAATATTGGCCTTGGGCTGAAGTTACAGTAGCTGAATATTGGTCTATTGTGTATGGGACTCCTACATATGTTCCATACGAGTAGCCATAGTAGGGATAGCCATAAATCTACCAAGGGTAGTTGCCACCCCAGCCGTCGCCATGTTCATCAGCTGCGATTACTGTTAGCGATACTACAAAAAGGACTGCAAACAAAATAGCAAGTCCCGTTTTCATTTGTTTTAACATCTCTTTGATCTACTTTATTTATTTCTTTTATATCTATTTTAAAGATTTTTTTGCAATTTAATACTGACGTAAGATTTATCTGGTTACATCAGATCTGAATGAATAAAATAAAATATAATTTGTTTTATCTATTATTTATATATAAATATGGAATTTTCAAAATCTTTAAATATGTTTTTGGCTATTTCCAGTACCTGAATTGATTATACTTAATAAATAATTACTTTTATAACTAGGGGTATATTAAAAATTACATCTTAAAAATAAAACTATTTTAACTTGCTAATTTTAAAATAAGATAGATATAATTTGATTAAAAGTTTTTTGATTGCTATAAAGTTATTTTGTTAAAAATTTGATTGATAATTATTTATATTGATAAAATACTGAAAAATCGAAATACGCTTATCGGGTTCAGTGAATGAAAAGAACAATCAATAACAGAAAGCGACAATGAATATTTTTGTTATAAAACCTCTGTATGTTTTGGATATCCGTATAGATGACTTGCAAAGCATACCAGCATAAACACCACCAAGATATACAAAGGGCTTATCAAGGAAAAATTATAATTTATACATACATATATGTATATATATATATGTTGACATATTATCTGCGTTTAGTGTTAATTTGAACAACATAAACGGAGTGAAACAAAATGTTTAAACAATCATCAAGTATGAAAAAGGGACTTGCTATTTTGTTTGCAGTTCTTTTTTTAGTATCGTTGACAGCTGTCTCAGCTAGTGCACATCAAGGTTGGTATCGTGGTGGAAATTGGGGCTGGGGAGGAAGCTGGGGTGACAGCCCTGGATGGGGTTGGAACTGGTCTGGCCCGTGTCAGTATGTGTACAATGGCGCAGGAGCGTGGGTTGTGTCTTGTCCTTCCCCAGCAACCAGCTTCCCCTACTTGGGCGAGATACCTGCTGGTACAGTTCACGACCATTTCCAGCCCCTTGTCCAGCCTTAACCCCAGTAAATGATAACAATAACTGGAAAAAATAGAAACAATATATAAAATATAAATACGAATTTAAATTTTTTTAGAACCTTTACGCAAAAAAACCAAAAAACGTCACTAGCAGCAGTTCGTGAAAATAAAGTGATTTCGATAAACCTTTGATTTTCACAAGTCATTTAGATAATATTTATAATCATCTAGTGAAATTTTGGGTTTATCGAAATCCTAATAAAACCAAAAATTCAAACTCATTTATCTTTTTCCTAACTAAATCAACTTCTTTTTATGACCATATAATTCTGGATAGATCCAGCTCTAATGAATGAACAGCTTTTGCTGTAAAAAGCTCTGTATGTTTTTGGATATCCGTATAGATGACTTACAAGACATCTCGTCTTAAACGCTAATAAGATATCACAACAAGCTTATCAACATATTAAATAACGGAATGTAAAAGGTGCTAAAAAGCATCTTGAACACCTGAATGAAGCAGCTGACGTGGGAATTGCCAGGTTTGCATATGGATTTTGGAGTGACGGTTCCCAGAAGACAGTGGCAGACGTGAATATCGTAAAATGAATGTTGTTTCAGAGAACCAAAATGAGAATGTTGAGATAATAATTAAGGACGCAGATAAAATTAGAAAAGAGATTCTAGCAAAGTTTGATCGGGTTTAAGAAAATCATGAGTTATCAGCTGGTTAAGATTTTTCAGCCGAAATTGATATATTTTTGATAGCAGGTCCTTAACTACTCATCTTATTCTGCGATATAATTGTAGGCATAGTAACCAAAATCGCCACCATGGCTTTTTTGCTCCCGGAGCTTCAACTGCTTTTTGATTAATTAGGGTTTGAACTTGAACCATGTAATTATCAAACGTTTTTTAAGGTATTCTTTGTCCTGAGGTGCATGGTCTAACTCCTATTTCAATTATTGGATAGAATTGGTATCAAAAGGAGAGTAATTTAAAATGTCGAATTGGAGAATTCCCTATTATTTTTGACAGTCAATATTTGTTGAGTTTGGTCAATTACTTAAGAACAAGATCTATTTATATGTATTTTTAAAAATATAAAGGAGTTGTTTGGCTCCTTATTTTTTAGTAATATTAGAAGCATTATCCCCATTGGAAGGGAAGCCAGATACTCTACTTCGATTCGTGGAAGAATCCAGGTTTTTCTGGGCACTGGGTTACATTGATATAAACAGTCTTTGATGCTTTAGTATTATATCCAGCTGCTTGTTCACTTGGTATGAAAGTAACATTCAATGGCTGATGCTGACCTGCACTTAATACAGTGCCTACGTTTGGATTATAGTAGAAAGTTCCAGGTACTCCTGGGCTTGTGTGTATGGTCGAATTTGTAGCAAATGCATATAACTGATCATAGCTCAATGGAATGCCTTGACATATGTTAGTAGCATTTTCCCAGATAATTGTAGGAGTCACACTAATACGAATCGGACCCACGATTGAATTGGAAATCAGATCGCTATTATCCAGATACTGCAGAATTGCATATGCCCCGTTTCCGAAGTTCTCATTGCCGAAGATCGTCTGATGGAAGGTTTTGCCTGTATTCCAATCAAGTCCGAGCACTTACCAGCCGTTTGGCTACCTATAACCATTTATGAGGGCCATATCATCCGACTGGCTGTTGACCGGAACCATGCTTGTTGATGAGACGTCTGATCGTGCCCATACTGAAGGCCATTGCGTTGATGTGTTCCATTGGAAGCGCTCAGCGCCATGACAGGTGGGATATGCCGGGCCCATGAGCGTTGGGGTGGATCCTGTGCCCTTGCCGACCTTGATGATAGGAGGTTGTGTCGAATGGGTGTATGGGCACGACCAAGCACCAACGACTCCCTCGTCGGAAAGAGTTGTACCGGTCCAGACGAGCTTGTGCATGATACTATTGCTTGCCACATATACCATTATTTTCATCTACTGCAATTGAGTTGCTACCGTACTCATCATCCGCGAACCTGTAAAATGATGCAGAGGAAGTATTGAGTTCGCGGTCGATAACTGCCACTCCATCGCTAAAAGTTATAATAAGATGACCGTCGTAGGTCATGGAAAGGCCAAATATTCTTGCGTTATCTGGATGATTGGCACCCTGGATCGTATCGACCACACCTTTTATATGCACAGTTTTTGTGACAAAATCTCTGTATTTCCTAAGTTCCATCTGTAATAAGAAAACATTGTTGATATATGACTCATGGAGCTTCTGGAACTCTTGTAGCTTATGCGACTCATAGAACATCTGGAGCTCATGGAACATTTGGAACTAATTAGCTTAAACAACCATTATAAATAAAAAAATAAGGAAAGAATAATTATATAGTTCTAGCAGTGTACCGAAAGTTCTACAAAGTGTGGTTGATTCTGTATTTTTTCTTCTCAATGAAAAACAGGAATTAATCAGTCTGTTAGCAGAACGAGTTAAACTGTTAGGGAAAAATAAGTTTTAAAGCATCGGTTTTATTATCTCACTAACTACACAAACAATATTTTATTGTTGTTAACTTCATATAGATGGATATAGTCTCCATGTATAAATTAAAAGGGTTGGTCACCTAATTTCTCGGGCAATAATGAAAGTCCTTAAGGCTATCTATATTGCCCTATTTCTGTTTGAGTCTTCTGCAGCACTTATTATTTTGTCCTTTGTTGAAACTAATGGAAAATCACTATTATTCTGATTTTTACTCCCGGCTTTTCAGCAACTTTTTTTTCAAGCTTTTGTGAGTACCATTCAGGGGTTTTCAAAGTGGGCATAATTATTTCATATACCTATTTAGGAATGCAAACACTTTATCCATATTTTCAGCAGTGTCGAATTGTCCACCACGGTGGATTATTCCATTACGTAAAAGGAAGGGGTCTATGTCGTGGCCTGCACCGTCAAGTAATATAAGGGTTACTTTGTCCTGTCCTATTTCTTTTGTGATTGCAGCTGCAAGGTCAACTGATTGCTGCTTTGGAACTATTGAATCCAGTGTGCCATGCTGAATCAAAAATGGGGGGCACTTTGAAGTTATATAAATCGTAGGATCTGCCTGTTTACACAGATCTGGTATCTTTGAGATAGTTTGCCCTAAATATTGTGATGGAAAAGAATCTTTGGTATTATAAAATTGAACCCCATCTACTTGCTCTCTAATTCCACTTTCCGTGAATTGTTTATCCATAACACAGAAATTTGTAGGCCCAAAACAATCAACCACGGCTGTGACATTATCCAAAACATTTGCGTTGCCGAGAGATGTATCATAGGAATTATTTGTCCCGCCTGTTGTTGCCTGCAAGGGCAGCAAGATTTCCACCTGCAGAACTGCCCCATAGAGCAATCTTATTTGGATTTAAATTATATTGAGCAGCATTAACTTTAATAAAACGAATAGCTGCTTTTGCATCATTTATTGATGCTGGGAATTTGGCTTCGCCACTCAAACGATAATCAACAGTTACCACTGCATAACCATGATTTAAGCCCTGCAACATATGATCTGTATAATCACTACTCTTATCGCCCTCAGAAAATCCCCCTCCGTGGAATGCTATAATTACAGGGAAAGGATCTTTCCCTTCATTTGGCAGATATATATCAAGTTTTTGTGTTTCTGATGTAGTAGCATAAGCAATATCAGTAAATTTAGTTTTAGTGCTTGGTGGCGGTGATGTTTTGTCTCCACATCCACATGTTTGGTTGCCAACGTTCAAGTTACCGTTATTTTTTCCATTAAAAAACCGAGATTTACATTTCCACTGCAGTTTTCGTTGAAACTTCCCTTATTAAAGCTCCCTTTTCCATTCCAGCAATTAACTGCACTTACTGTAGCCGTAACGGATGTTATAAAAAAGAATATAAATAAAATACTCAGTGTCCTTTTTATTCTGTTAAATATTTGTTTTCCCATTTAAATACCCACCCTAAATCGCATGCAGTTAAACATCCCTAAAAATAGTTATACTGTTGGCGAATGCAATCTTACGATTGTTGATATTTTTATTTGCTTGCTAGTGGTAGACGAACTACGTAAATATGATCATCTAATTTGAAAATCTAGCTAGAGTTTTTAAAGATAATTATAATTATAGACTCGGAAGCTAGGCGATATATCAAGATATTTATCATTTGGTAAGAACATTAATCTATTTAATATTAAGCAATATGATACATACTGAAATATGTGTACTAATCTGTATTTAGTAGCTTATAAACAAAATGACATTGTTACTGAAAGTTCTGTATAAATCTGATAGACTCTGTGTAATTACATTTTATCTTAAAAACAGGATTTAGAGTCAATAGTTTTCACGGACAAAGCTTCTGTTTCGATTGTTCTCACTGATACACAGTTTTTGTGCTAAAATCTACGCATAGGTGAAATTAAAAAATCCTTTGTTGTAATGAAAAAAAGGGACTGAGAACAGTCATTTTTAAACAACTTTCATTACACTACCGTTTTTGGTAATGTCGCAAATTTGCTGTAAATTCAAGGTTAGATTTTTGTTCTTCGGGCATGAATTTTCTTCCCCAATGACTTTTAGATATTTCGATTTTACAGAAAAATCAGCACATTTGCACAAAGGCAACAGACAAGTAAAAGAGTCATAAACTGCTTTTTGTTTTTTCATAACTAACTCAGAAGGGAGGATAAAGATCAGCAGAGAAAATAGATACCTATAACCAAGAGTAGATATATAATAAAAACCTATATACATCATGGATAATAAAAAACTTGCGAATATGTGCCTAATTCTACCAACATTAAGAGAACTGGAAAAAAAACAACAAGCACTAGAAATGCGAAAAAAAGAAAGATTTTGCAAACTTTGAATTAACAAAAAATGCATCCAAATTCTCAGTTGAATCCGATGAATCAATTATCCATCATTTAGTCGATTTTTCAAAAAGAGCCAAGCAAGAAAATCAAAACTGTACGATTTTAGCTCAAATAGTTGGTGGCGTCGCTGTTGGGATTGGAGTTTCTACATATGGCGATGAATTACTATTTCTCAAGAAGATCGGATTACTGAGCGTTTTACTAGGACTGATGACTAATTAGGAACTATAGTCAATTAAAAAAAATTATGGCAATTAACGCTATATCCATTGATATTCAAGCCAGTGAAAGTATATATAAAAAAATTTAGAAGTAAAACATGAAATTAGATATTCAATCAATTCTTACTTTAATTAGAAGGCACAAAAATTCTTTAGATGATAAAGAGTCTAGCCATCTAAATTTACAAAAGACTTTTTTTCAAGCAAATAACCTTATGAATGCTCATTTTGAAGGGGCTTTTCTTGGGTATGCTCATCTTGAAAAAGCTTATCTTGAAGGAGTTCATCTTGAAGGAGTTCATCTTGAAGGGGCTGACCTTTCGAATGCTAGCCTTAAAGAAGCAAAAAATCTAATAATTAATCAGCTTTATGAAGTGAAAACACTTTATAAAGCAGAGCTAGATGAATCTCTTCGCACATTACTCAAAGAGAAATACCCAATTCTTTTTGAAAAACCTGAATGAGTTATTTTGATGACAATACAATTAATCCAACTCTCGTGAATGCATAGTTTTTGTAAGAAAACCTATGCATTAGTAAAACCAAAAAATCCTGTTTTGTAATGAAAGAAAAGGATTGAGAACAATCATTTTTACAGAACTTTCAGTACACTGCTAACTTTGGTAGTATTAAAAATTTGCTGTAAATTGGAAGCCGTATTTTGCATATGAAATCCAATTAGATTTTTCTGATATGAGATTCTCTTTGTTTAATTTTTAAAAATTGATTTTGATAAAATAATTTTCACGAATTAATTTAATTGAAATAGATAGCTAAAGACTTTATTATATTTTGCTATGCTTTTTAAATGCTTTTTTGCATTCACTGGAAGATTATTGAAAGTATACTCAATATTCCTATATAGATTGGGATGCTTGCGATTTATGAAGTATAGAGACCGCCGGTGAGAGTGCTTTTTTGGAATAGGTCCTCTCATGATGTTTAGCACCCAATTGAAGAAGATCTTCCTCTTCCATTACAAAGTTTAAAAAGCCAGTAATTAGATGGCTAATTTCATCTTAATGTTCAAAAAGATAATCTTTTATGAGGGAGAAGATATTAATCATCTACCATTCACTTTTTTTGTGGCGAAAGAAAAGGGATGTAGAGTCAATCAAATTTTACAGATCATTTAGTACACTGTCTTGAATTCATGGTCTATTATTTGTTTGACGTTATTTCCACGATGTATAAAGTGCCTTTTTTCGGTTTTTTCTGTTCTGCATTTTTTGGTTATAGCAGACCTGCTCTAATGCATGAGAATGCATTCATTCCTAATTGGAAACTTAATCCTGAAAAATATAAACCAGCTAATTTGGCACGACCCAAATGTGTAAGGCCTTAAAATATCAGTAAATTCTATTTTTATCGCATATGGACCCAAACTTATAGGAAAATAAAAATATAGCCAGCAATTCAAGGCAGTTTATCGGGAATTTATCCTCAATGCCTTGAAAAAATGGCAATGATGCTGTTTCATTACATACTCAGTAGCTATTGGACCTAATGAATGTTCTTTTTAGCTCTACCAGTGATGATGGTAGTTAGTTACTTTGATCAAAACGCTCGCTGATGCTGTAGTATAGTTTGCAGTATCAGTTGGTGTGAAAGAAACAGTCAATGTCTGAGTACCTGCATTTAATACAGTTCCTGAAGATGGAGTATAGACAAAGGTTCCAGGTACTGAAGCAATTGCATCTAACTGAGCATTGTTCAATGCTGTTCCATAGGTTATGTTAACAGGGTTACTCCAAGTGATTTTAGGAGTATATTTAGAAGTCGTTGCTTGTGGATTAGTAAATGCCTTGATGCACACATCCGTATTGGGGTAGATTGTCGTTATATCATTCCAGGTGTTTCCATTAGGACTTATAAAACTTTCGGATGCATTTGCTGTTGCATTACTACTGTAGCCCGATATCGGGTATTCCATTGCAATCGGGTAATTATATCCAGAGGTCGTAAGCTTCAGTACTACGGAGAATTTTTGGCCGGCGTTGAGCTGAACTCCAGAATTCAGGGGAACTGTATTGTAGCCTGAATTTGAAATTGTTCCACTCTGAGTAAGAGCAAGAGTGCCTTGATTAGGTTGAGCCCCTGTATTATTGTAGATTTGGATCACATAATTGCAGTTTATGTCTGGTGTATAGAAACTTACGGCTTTGAGGGTTTCGTTAGACCTTGAAGTAAAGATGTTTGCACTCCAAGCAGTCGGGTTACCGTATCCATAGTTTTCAGTCCATCCAAGTGGATCGTATTGGTAGATGTTAGTATAATCATCAGAATTTTCGGCCGTGAAGAATGTATTCATATCGTATCCTATATTAGAATCATAATAGGAAACATAAAAATATCCATTATTATTTTTTATACCCCAATCTGCTGCAGTTGTACCCCAGCTATTTTTTATGATAAACGCTCCGTCTCCAGGTGGAGTTTGGGAGAAGTTGTTCTTACTAAAAGAATCGTTCCAGCCTACAATGGTCACTGCATGGTCAGAAGCTGTTGTTCCATTATAGTAATAACCATATGTGTTTTGGTTATAACTAGTAGTATTATAGGGGTCAAAATACAGAGCAGTAGCTACTCCTCCATAATTCATAATTGCTTCTTTTATGTCCAGATTGTCCGTAGGACCATTTCTGTTGGGAAGAAAAGTTACGTTTTGTACATGTTGATGTACAGGAAGGCCAAGCTCATTGGACGAAAAGCTTGATGTATCGCTATAAGGATCATCGCTGGTGTTCACAGGTCCACTCCAGCGAGTCAGGTAGGCAGTTGACATTATAAAGTCTCCCCCGTCATTGGGACCGCGATCAAAACCTTGCGGGCTATTTGCAGAAGAAAGCACGTTTTTAAGATTATTTTCTGAAAAGCTCCATGTTTCTCCTGGCATTAAATATGATTCAAGAGATCCATAAGTTGCAAATGTCCAGCAAACACCTGCACTACCCTGATTTTCTACAGGGGTGACCCTGTTCAGAGTTCGCAGGTCATAGGACGTTGGAATAGATGTGTTTGCCGAAGTATATACGTCTGCAACTGAAGGATGTTTGAGATGACTAAGGTCCACAGGTGAGGGTGAAAAGCCAGATTTATGTCTACTTGGAGACTGTGTGGTTTGATAGACAGGTTTTCTGTTCTTGTATTCGGTAAATTTAGGATTTTCTGGTGCAAGCCCAACCTTTGGAGAAAATTTAGTTTGGTTTACAATATCTTTGTGAATAAATTTGTGATCAATAGGTGCGGATATTGGTTTGTTTTCTTCTGAAAATCCTGCATATGCCATTGCTATTGTTGAACCTATTACCAAAAACAAAACCAGAAATTCAGTTAAAATTACTAATTTTTTTATTATATTTACATTGTTTTTTATGTTAGGATCTGTTTTCATGTATATCTCCTTATTTATTTAGTTATAATGTCTCACTAACTATATTCTTCACTTTCATCATATTTCAAAAATTGTATCATCCTAAAACCTAAATTTTACTTCTTAAATTTTAAGTAATCTTCTATAGATATTGATCTAAAACTAAAATGGTTCATCACTCTTTTTTTGGTATAATTTTGAGAGATTCTAGTGCATATTACTTCCAGTAATTTTTAATACTAACTTCAATAATTTTTATATTTCCTAACCAAATATGTTAAAACTTTATGAACAACTTACTATATAATTTTAATCTGCATTGATAAAATATGAAATTGCCTTTTTGATGTCCACTTTTCGTGGTTTATAAATCGTAATATAATTAAAATGACATATTAAACTAGTATGAAATAAGAAGAAAAACTCTACCAAATAAATGCTCTCATATGGGAAATACCACCAGTTTTTAGCTGCTGGAAAGATATAAATAAATGCAAAAATTTACAGAATAATTTAAGCAATTAAGATGCTTAAGGAATGGTTATCTAATCTATTATATTAGTAAATTTTTTCCAGTTCGTATTAATACAATCTCAGATTGGATATTTATTTAGTTAGTGTTTCAACATTTATGTAAAATCACAGATATTAAAAATTTAGTAGAAAAAAAATTCAACCTTGCAAAAACTGAATTAAATATTGTATACAAAAATTTAACCTTAAATTTAGAGATTTTTATTATTTTATGGATTACGATACAATTTTTTGAATATTTCATTTATTCTTTCTTCATTCAATTATGCATAGTTTTTGTAATAAGAATCTCTGAATTTCCTAGTTCCACACGAAATACGAAAGGGTTACTGATCTATGACTCCTGGAGCTTATGGGACTCATAGAACATCTGGAGCTCCTGGAACACTTGGAACTAATTAACCGAAGCCATAATCATAAATAGAAAAGTCAGAAAAAACTAATTATATGGATCTAGCAGTGTATCTTCCCAATGAAAAACAGGGATTGCTCAGTCTGTTAGCAAACGAGTTAAACAGTTAGGGAAAAATAAGTTTTAAAGCATTGGCTTTATTATCTCACTAACTACACAAACAATATTTTATTGTTGTTAACTTCATGTTGATAGAGATAAACTCAATGCATAAACTAAAAGGGTTGGTCACCTAATTTCCAGGGCAATAATGACATTCCTTAAGGTAATCTATATTGCCCTATTTCATTTTGAGTCTTCAACATCTTAATATTTTATTCACCAGTACTTACACTCACAAACTGAAAAGGATAAAAAAACATATCAAACTATTAAATAACAACATTAATTTCTTAGTTAAGTTTGCGTTTTATTTACAAGTATGAGACTAACTGTTATCTCCTTTTCACAAAATAATGCAAGATGCCAACTGTTCCATCTGTATATTTCTTAGGATATCAAAATATATTTAATATATTTAAATAACCATTAAATATGAATAAACAATTCACTGAATAATAATAGGTTGACGTGCACGAAATTGAAAAACGGATGTGAAATAATGTGGTAAAATGTAGAAGCTCCCGCCAGGACTGAGTCTACCACCTATGGCCACTGTCACTGGCGCTACATTTACCGTTACTGTGGTTTAAGCTTACTGCTGTAGCTGTCAAAGAAGCTACTACAAAAGCTATTACCAAAATTGTAGTTGTCTTTTTAAATTTAATTTATTCTTAACAGCATCTTTCACTGCAAAAAGCAAGACGAAGAGTCAATGGTTATACTGACCAAACTTTTGTTTTTAGAGTTTTACTTATACAGAGTTTTTATCTTAAAATCTGTGTATTTTTTTAGTTTCAGCCAAAATTTGAAGGCATTTTTACACTGATTTAAAGGAAAAAGCACAGATTTTACTAAAATCAATGCTAACCGTTGATGATATCAAAAATAAATAAAATATTTTAAGGATAGCAGAAGCTATATTTGAAATCAAAGAGTAATAAACCAGAAACGAAAAAAATGGATCGAATATAGGAATTGGAGAGAAAGATTTGGAGAGGAACCACGCTAAGAAGATAATTGGAGGTAAATTGGAATCCCCTTTTATACTCTGCACATTTAAAGCGTTGCAGATAGATACTATCAATCAACATGGAATATCTTTCAATTAAATCCAATTTAACATGAGGTTGAGGAAAAGATGGCATTTTTTAAAGATAGGTTAGATGCTGGGAGAAAACTGGCGAAAAAACTTTCAAAATATGCAAACCGCTCAGATATACTTATACTCGGACTTCCGAGGGGTGGAGTTCCTGTGGCTTTTGAAGTTGCAAAGGAACTGAATGTAAAAATGGACGTTTTTGTAGTAAGGAAATTAGGAGTTCCAGGAAATGAAGAGTTAGCAATGGGGGCGATTGCATCTGACAATATTATTGTGCTGAACGAAGATGTAGTAAGGTCTTTCCAGATATCTAAACAGGTAATTGACGCTGTAGCTGCTAGAGAACTTAGGGAATTAGAACGCAGGGAACGCATTTTCCGGGGTAAACGCCCAAAACCAAGTATAAGTGGTTCAACGGTAATTTTGATAGACGACGGGCTTGCAACTGGTGCAACTATGAGCGCAGCTGTTTCAGCTGTTAAAACTAGAAATCCGACTAAAATAGTTATTGCAGTTCCAACGGGTGCACCGGATACTTGCAGGTCTTTTGAAGGAAAGGTGGATGAAGTTATATGTGTCGCTACTCCGGAGCCTTTCTATGGTGTTGGGGCTTGGTACGAAGACTTCAGTCAAACTACCGATGAAGAGGTTTGTGAATTTCTAGAAAAAGCTGCGAATTTTTGATTGAAGTAATACTTACAGTAAATTTGCTGTTCATAAGTAACTTATTTGGGGGTTTAATATGACAGAATCATCAAGAAATGGTAAAAACAATAACGAGGTTCGAATTCCAATTAATTCGATTGTTCTTGAAGGAAACCTTGTTATTCCTGAAGAAGCGCATGGAATTGTGGTTTTTGCACATGGCAGTGGCAGCAGTCGTCACAGCTCACGGAATAAATATGTTGCATGGGAACTTCAGAAAAAAGGCTTTGGAACACTATTATTTGATTTATTGACAGCCGAAGAAGAACGAATTGATATGGTAACAGCTCATCTAAGGTTTGATATTGACTTGCTTGCAAATCGGCTTGTTGATGTTACAAACTGGCTTTTAATAAATCCTGTCACTGAAAATTTTA